>Ga0222712_10001161_pt1 | contig 33651 bp, 44 predicted proteins | sample C33_657DmetaG_FD_165043 | JGI IMG/M metagenome (GOLD analysis project Ga0222712, IMG submission 165043) | Estuarine water microbial communities from San Francisco Bay, California, United States - C33_657D | ecosystem: Environmental > Aquatic > Marine > Unclassified | place: USA: California...
GTAAACAACAACATTTAAATTCTTCATATAATTAACTCAATTTTTGAACCATTTCTAAAATGGCGTCTTTTTGTTTAAGTCCAACTTCGGAAAAAATTTCTCTACCATTAGAAAATCCTTTAATTGTTGGAATACTTCTTAATCCTAACTCACTTGCAAGTTCTCTATTGTTATCCACATCCATTGTATACATTTGAACTTTGGAACCCTCTTCCTCTATTTGATTAGCAATTTTTTCAAAAATAGGTTTCATTATTTTACACGGTCCACACCAAACACCATGAAAGTCAACCAATACTTTTTCACCATTTTCAATTTTTTGTTTTAATTCTACACTTGTAATTTCCATATTTATTTTTTTTATTTTTTTTATTTATAAATCACCCCACCTGTTACCATTTTTTATACTGTATAAATAACTACTAGTTATTTGAGGGTACATTTTTGAAAGTTCTTTAACCGAAACTCCTGTTTGTATTTTTTCTTTAATTTCTTTTATTAGTTCAACACCGTATTTTGATTTTTTTCTAACCGCGGTTTTTAAATTATTTACCCTTATAATTTTTTCCTCTTCACTAATCTTACCCCAAACTGAAGAATTTTTTCTTTTATTTTTTTCTTCTTCAGCTCTATCCCCATATAATTCTTCATATGTTTTACCTTTATGTGAATTACCATTTTTTGTACCTTCTGATATTTTTTTCCTTATATCAGGACTATGTATGTAACCTAAACATCCTTCTCCACCATAAGTTGAATTCAACCCATTATTATAGGAGTCAAATTCTTGAATATATTTTTTTTCGGTTTCATAAATCACATTCAAATCACATTCATCTACCAAATCGATTGTAAAATTTTCAACTCCATATTTTTTTATAGAATTGTAAAGTTTAGATTTATAATCGGTCTTAAAACACCTATATAAATGTTCTTGAAATCTTTTTTGTAATGATGAAATTGTACATCCAATATATACTAAACCATTTATTTTATTCTGTATTTTATATATTTTACCTTTAGTTATGCTCATTAGTGTTTTATTATAAATATCACTATATCGCATAATTTTTAAATTGTTTTAATAATTGTTTTATAAAAATAGTTAATTCACTCAATTGTGGCTCTTTATAATATATAGTCATATAAATTGTTTCATCATCTCGAAATAATAAATATAGAAAGAATTCTTGTTGTGTTTGGTAGATTTTACACTTGTATTTAATATTACCTGTTTCAAAATCTGATGTCGATTCACTATACATAAGTCTCATTTTTTTGTCTTTCAAAAAAACGTCAAAACCTTTTGGCATACTAATATCAACCTTAGAAAAGATTCCTTCTTTTTTAATATATTCTGGTGTTTCTATTACCATAAACCGTCAAAAAAAATTACTCGTTTCATTTTGTTTAATACGTTCAAAAGTCCACTGAAGATAACCATTAGTGTTCCAATGAGAATCAGATTTAAGTTCCACACCATTTTTACAAACCTTTTTAATTTTAACGGTATCAAATTTTTCATCTTGTATATAATATAACATTAACTCATCTAATTTAAATAGAACGTCATCCCAATCTTCATTCAAATTTTTATTGAATCTTCCCAAACTTTGGATTCTTTTTATTTCAATTTTATTCGGCGAAACTTTTTGTAATTGATATTCTATTGTTGCTCTTTCATCTGATTCAATACTTCCTTTACGAACAGATATAATAATTGACGAAGATTTACCAATATAGGTTTTAACACAATTAGATTGTTGAGAACTCTCTTTATTATAAGAGTCACTATCATTTAACAATAACGGATAATATGTGTGGTCACCTGCAGTTATAGGTTGTTGTATGAATTCATAACTATATTCAGGATAAATTCTAGTATAATCACCCTTACGATAGTGGTCTAACTTATCGGTCCAATCTAAATGTTCTTCTCTAAATTTAAGTTTACTATCGTCTGATGACATCCATCTCAAGTCTGTCTCACCAAATCGTTTTAAATCGGTATACATTCTTATATGGTCAAAAAAAGTATATGAGTCTAGTGTCTGATAGAAAACAACTTCTTTGAAAAGTTTGAATACCCTTTTCAACTCTTCATTGGTAACATAATTGAGGAATTGGTTATCTGGTTGACCCAACCCTGGTTTGAAATTCAAACACGCCAAAATCAAATCTTTGTCTTGATTTATCCAATCATCTCCAAAAATATTTCTTGCGGTCTCATAAGCATTTATATTCAAATGTTCACAATTATGTAATGCTTTCTTAAGTTGTTTACCTGATAGTTTATATCTTTCCATAACACTATCAACCATCTTATTATCATTCTTTTTGAGAAGTTTTCTAATTTCAGGCCCAAACCAATAATCCACAAAAACATAAAAATTATTGGAAAATTTAATATTCCTTTTATTTAAATAAAATTTGAATAATCTTTGATTAAAATTTAAATTTCCAAAGTTATCAATTGGGTCTATTTCATTCATAAACACAGACATTGCATCAATTGCCGCGGTTTCATTACCGTCGCCTTTCAAATTGTTTTTAATCATTGTCATCATATTATTTATTGGATTACCTAAAAAATAATTTCGTCTGATGTATTTTTTACATTTTTTTTTCAAATGAAAATTTATAAGTCCTCCGACATATACGTCACCTGTTCTTACATTAACACTTATAAAATCCATATTCTTGGAAATCTTAAACCATTGAACTCCTGCCCTCCTATGTTTCCAACCATGAAAAGTTTTGATTGATACTTTGTCACCATCTTTTTCAACAACAACCATAAAATAACTTTTTTGAATAGACCACATAGGGTTTGCAAAGTTATCTGAAAATGTCTGTTCAGTGTTGTCGGTTAATTCATATGAAAAATGAGGGTGTTTTTTAGTTGGTAGGTCAACTCTATCTTCATTAAAGGCTAAAATATTGTCATCAGATTCAACATATTTTTGAATGTAGTTAATAGGCGTTGAATCTTTATACTTTGTATTTGAATATGTTTTATACTCTTTTTTATAGAGGACCTGTTTCATAATGCAAATATAATAAAAAAGTGGGAATGAATCCCACTTTTATTTATATTCTAATTTAAAAATATTGGACCAAATTTGGTTCCTATAATGTAACTTTGAAGTTTTTCTTCAACAACTTTGTCTTCTTTGGGTATTTTACCATTTAGTACAACACAGATGTCAATCATTTGTTTTTGGGTTAAAGATGCTTCTTCACCTTTATCAATGTTTTGAATTGCTGTTTCTCTTATCTTATCGTAAAACTCATCTTCTTTGTCTTTTGGAACTAAATTCAATAGGTCGTTAGGATTTGATTTGAAAAATTTGACAATATTATTCATGTATATTTCAACATCAACACTCATACAATAAATTTTAAAAGTTAAAAATTAGTCTTGTAAATCCCACATTCCACCTCCCATGTCAGTTCCTTTTGCTTTGATTTTTTCAGGAACATTAACATTTGGACTTCCTTTAAGATTCAAGAAATACAAATTAGGTAAATCTGCAAGACACTCAGGAATTTCTCTAAGTTCTTTGTTGTCTGGTAAAGCTAAGAATCTTAATTTAGGTAATGTACAGATTGAATCAGGAATATTTTCAATACAATTGTCGAGTAAAATCATGGTCAATTCTTTGAATTTACCAATTGATTCAGGGATATTGATAATGACGTTATTCTTATCTCTGTTTTGGATTGAAAATTGTTTTAACGTTGTAGGTAAGTTTTCAATCAAATCATCTAGACCATAAAGTCCGATAAATTTACCAACTGCTCCGTGGCTGAAACTATCAATTACAAGTTTTTCACCACCTACAGTTAAACCTTTTGCAAATTCAGGTTTAAAGAAGTCTTTCAATTCAGACATTGGTCCACTCAAATATTTAACCAAATCAATTTGTCTGTCATCTTTATCCATAAATTGATTACTTGGGAAATGGAATTGGTATCTTTCTTTTGGAAGACCAGTTTCAGGTGAAACATCAGTATCACCAGGTCTAAATACTACATATAAAGGACCATCCTTAATATATCGTTCAAAATATGTTAATCCAGGAGCCGATGTACACCATCTTGTCTCTTTATTCTGTCCACCATAAAAACAAGCAGCCTCTTTACCAACAGGACCTTTATCTTCAATTTCAATTACTCTCCAAGTTGGTCCATCAAATAACATTTTAGCACCAGGGTGTACATTCGCAGCTTTTCTCTCTGATTTAGTTGTCGTCGCCAAAGTCAAATCAAAATCTTTAACCGCATTATATAAAGAAGACGGTGTCATTTTGTTAATATCCCTCATATCTTGAGGTAATTTGTTTTTGAATCTTTCAAACTTATTAAGGTCTTCAGTAACCTTATATAAATCTTCCATGAAAGTTTCTTTGACTTGAGCAACTTCTCTGTCATAACCATTATCACCAGGTTGTCTTTCAGTTGAAGGCGATAAGTAATTTTTAATTAACCACTGAACATATTTACCAGCTTTAACTTTTGCAAGTTCTTTAGAATCCGCATTTTCCATATCAACGTTGTTGGTACGGGTTGTTGGGTCAGCATTAACTAACGCTATAAACTCATCTTTAGTTAATTTTGGCTTAACTTTTTTTCCTTCCTTGTTTGTTGATGGCTTAGTTAACGCATCAAACAATAATTCAAATCTTGATTGTTCAAGAATAACTGTTTTTAATAACGACGTAAATTTCATCTGCGGTGTATTTTATACTATAAATATATTGAGGATACAAAAATAACTTAATAATTCAATATTAACAACTCTTCCCCCATATTTTGTTTCGCACCTTTTTTTGCCGCGGCGGCTTTAGCAAATTCTTTCTTCTCCCATCTATACTTATCTTCAGGGAACCACTCATGTAATAACTCAAAGTCATAGTAAGATAAACTGAACTTACCTTTAACCTCATGTAATACCTTTGCAAGTCTTTCATGGTCATTTCTGTCAAAGTCATGGTTATTGTAATAATTCTCAGTCTTCCAATATGGTGGGTCTAAATAAATGTAGGTTGTTGGTGAATCATACTTAGCAATTACTTCGGCAAAGTCCATATTTTCAACATGAGTTATTTTGTTGAAATGTTCAACCCATTCAGGTTTAGATAATTTATCTCTGAATGTAAGGTACTTAGATTTGTATTTACCTTTCAAATCAATGAATGAACTGGTCTCAGGTTTACTACCACTGAAAACTTGTGTAAGGACATAAGCATATTTCGCAGCAACATTATAGTCAGGATAGTTTATTGTAAACCCACTACCAAATAACTCAGATTGAAAATTCACAAATTGTTCACGATAGATTTCAGGTGTGTTTTCGACCCCTTGTTGTTGACATGGAATTGAGTTAATTGCTTCAAGTAATCTTGTTGGATTCTTGATACATTTGAACAGGTTATAGTTTAATGGATTGAAGTCATTATAGACAACCGTTTTTAGATTCGGATATTTTGTTAAATCCATGTTGAAGAAACACCAAAACATTCCACCGAATGTTTCAACATATGTTTCCATGTCTTGCGGATAATATCGAACTATCCATTTCCCTATTTTTGATTTTCCACCAATGTAACTGAGCATAAAATATATTTTCTACAAATATAATAAAAAAATTCAAAAAGGCAAATCAATTATAACAATTCTTGTACGGACGACAAGAAGCCTTTTGAGTAAATCCCATTTCTTTACATGGTGTAGACTCACAATATGATTGACTATATTTACGAGGTTTCTTATATTTCTTTTGTTCTTTCTCGTCAAGATACTGATAAAGAACTCTTTTAATAATTTGCTCAATTAACATAATTATAAATACTATGGAAAACAACAAACAAACAAAAGAATGTAAAACATGTAAATCTAAAAACCCTTTAACTAAACCTAACGGTATGATGTTTATTGGCGTTTACATTCTAATTTCTTCGGTTTACGGAACAATTGAAATAATTAAGAATATATTTTCTTTATTATTTAAATAGGTCTTTCAAATTTAACGTTTAATTTAACGTACATATCCCCACCCTGATAACCTTTTCCTCTTAACCTTAAAGGTTTTGATGTATCAAATAATGTTGGAGCGTTCATAATCAAATCTCCATCAGGGTGTGGTATTGAAAATTTATCTTTTTGGGCCTCCTCTAAATTGAGAACCAAGTTATATATTAAATCACTATTTATTTTTTCAAACCCATCATACGGAACCACCTCTATTTGAATAACTAAATCACCGTATTCACCATTTCTGAAGTCACCCAAATCCCCAAGTTTTAAATACTGACCATTATCAATACCAACAGGAAGTTTTACACTTATTTCGTTGGTCGTGGATTTAACCCCATTACCACCACAATTATAACATCTATGAACTAAAGTGTAACCTCTACCCGCACAACTACCACATGCGGTTCTGATTTGTTGGGACATGAATCCAGTACCAAATGATTTGATTTGGAATCCTGAACCACCACAAGTATTACATCTTTGTTGTTCTCCACCACTTCCACTACAGATATTGCACATATTATCTTTGACGTATTGGATTTTTTTATCTATACCTCTGTAGGATTCAATAGGTGTAACTTGAACTTTAATTATTTTGTCAGGCGCCGACTTTCGTCTTTGGTTGGAACCGAATGGATTACCTCTTTGCCCTCCAAACATTTGGTTGATTAAATCTTCGTAAGACATATTATTTCCTCCACCAGCAAAAGGATTATTCAATTGGTTATCATATTCTTTTCTTTTATTCTCATCACCCAAAGTATCGTAAGCTCTAGCAATCTCTTTAAATTTTTCATCACCCTCAGGGTTTCTATCAGGATGGTATTGGATAGCAAGTTTTCTGTAAACCTTTTTAATCTCATCTTGAGTTGCGTCTTTACTTACTCCTAAAATTTCGTAATAATTATTCATATATGGCAAACTATTTGGTAGTCCTTTTCAAAAATAAAAAAAGAAAAAAAATTATAAAGAAGTTTATAACATTATCTCGTGCTAAAAGTTATTTTAACAAGATAATAGAACAATCTAATGATATTATTTTTGAAGTTTTAGTTGAAAATGGAAAAGAATGTAAATTTGAATTGGGTTTGATTGAAATGTCAATAAATCAATTAGCACCTGTTTACATGACTGATGAATACGGAAGAAACGTTAAAGTTAAGTTAGAAGATGGTGGAATGTCAATATTAACAATTGCACCTTATAAAGAAGAAGACTTAATATATGATGTTAAGAATAAATCTAAAATCACTACTCAAGACTTCATTAAAACTTATTTGAAGGGTGATGGGTTAAAAATGGTCTCAGTATTGAATAATAAAATTATCCTACAAAAAGACGAACAAATTGACTTATTTTCATTGAAAAATGAATCAGAGTGTTCCAGATTCGTTGATTGTTTATCTTCATATTTTTTCAAAACAAAAAGAGGAGATTGTCTTTTTATTAAAGATTACTCATCCCCTCAACGTAAATACCTTTATGAATTATTAGAATCTAATGGATTTGATAAAAAAGTGTTATATCGTAAATTTACTACTTATCCGAAGTAGAATCTTTTGGTTCTTCCATTAAAATAAAATGGAACTCGGTTCCTGAAATATCTATTGAAAATTGTTTGTGTTGTCTATCAACTTCTCTGAAATGGTTGATAACGCTTGTGTATTCACCTTTTGGTAATTCAAAAATAATCGTACCTTTACCGCTAAACATTGTTTGAACCGACTCAGCAATCAGTGCCAATTTCTCTAACTCCCCAAGAGTAATATTTTGATTTTCTGCCATAAACTTAATTTAACTGGTTTTGGAAAAAGGTCTTCCTTTTTTATACCTTTCATTTCTTTGATTATTTTTTGTTTTTCTTTGTCAAGTTGTCTTTGGTCTTTTAGTTTTTCACTATTAAACCAATTCAACATCTGCTGACTCCTGTCCGTCTTGCTCATCTTCTAATTCTGTTTCTATTTCAGTATTTAAATCTGTATCCAAGTCACCTTCATCAAAATCAAAATACAAATTTTGAAGTTTATCTAAATCGGTTTTTTCAAAAGTTTGTTTCAATTGTTCTACAGTTTGTTTGAATAATCTCTCTTTAAGTTCCCTTTCTTTATTTAATTTAATCACTTTACCAATTTTAACTAAAGTGAGTGACACGTCTCGTTCGGCAATTGGACAAACAAATGTAATCCCTTTTGAACTTGAGTCTTCTACCTCAAATCCTATAACTTGTCCTTCCTCTACTATACTCTTTGGTATAGACCATTTTGACGGAAATTTCATATCAAAACTTAGATATGATTCTAATTTTCTAATTGAATGGACATATTCAATAAACGGTACTATTTCTTTATAAAAACTCATTTTTGTATAAGATATGTTATTATATAACTAATTGATATCCCTAATAGGATAAGTTCCCTGTTACTATAGACCAATGGTTTTGGTTCTTTTTGTAACAGGGCGCTTAAAAACTTTGTGACATTTTTTAATGACACCAATATTGTAAACACAAATATAAAAAGATATATTGTATCAATATTATGCATTTTTTTCTGTCTTGTTGTGTTCAAGAATTTCACCTCTTAATTTTTGAAGTAAAGCTTTCAAATCTTGAGCCGATTTTCTTGCTCTTGTACCTGCACTTTTGTTCCCGCTAAAGAACTTTGTTGTATCCACTGAAAGTGTTTCAGTTAATACTTTAATTTGTTCTAATGTTTCCATTTTTTAAAATTTGTAATTGTTTATTTTTATAATATTTAAAAAGTAAGTTTTTTCCTCCTGGTGTAAATAGAATCAAGGATTTATTCGATATTTTTTTCCATCAATTTATATAATTCAGTCAATAAATCTAAATCTGATTTAGAATAAGTCATGTTAGTGTCAAATATTTCGGTTAAAAACTTATCAATAGATTCTTTAATACTAACCTTAGACTGGTTATAAAATGTGTCCATGAAAAATGATTCAAAGTAATCTCGGTGTTCACCGTTAACTTTTATGTGAATATTCTCTTTTCTGAAATCTTCAACCATTTTATTCCAACACCAATTAAAATGTGATTTATTGTCATCATCGGATAAAAATATCTTAGTTTCGGAAATATTTTCCCCAAGATATGTGTCAGAAATTATTTTTGTTAAAGATTTGGAAATATCACCATATAATTCAATTTTCTCATAATTCATATTATGAATATTGAACCATATTATTACTTCGTCATGTGGTATTGGCTTGGTCATCCAATTAAAAAAATTCTCCATAGAGGTTTGTTTCTATGGAGAATTATAAGATAGTTTTACAAAATGTGAATTTTTATTGTGTTTTTCTATTGTATGAAATCAAATTTTTCATTTTTTGTAAATCCTCATTGATAATTTTTGTTGTTTTAGATTCAACAGATTCCAATTGATTAAATATTTTTTCTGATTTTGTTGTTGAACTTTTTTTAGATTTTAAAGAACCTGTTTCTCTATTATCTCCAGCAACGTCAACAGGTTGTGATTGTCTTTTGTACGATGCATTCATTTGTTCTGCACCATATAAATTATCATCGTAATTTTTCTTGAATCTATCACCAACTTTTTCACTTCTTTTTGAAACATTACCAAGAGCTTTACCGTCTTTACCTTTGATTGCATTACCTGTAGTAGAATCACCCTTGATGTATTTTTCAATTTTTTTATCATCAGGTTTGATTTCATCATAAACCAAATTTGTCATACCTGGATAAGAAAATGCCTCAATATATTCTTCAACTGCATCGGATGGATTGTATTTCATTTCTTTATGGTCTTTTTCCATTTGGTAATTACTTTGAGGGAAATCATCAGGATTTTCATTATAACTTCCTCCACCCATATACATGTCTTTCATGTAATCTTTCATTTTTTTAACAACTTCTTTTGCATAATCATCACCTTCTTTTTTAGATTCTGATTGAGCTTTCATAGTTTTTTTCAAACCTTGTGGTTCTTTAACACTAAAGTTATTTTTTTCAGATTTGTCTTTAACGATTTGTTCTTTTACAATATTTTCAATCATATCAATTAACTCATTTTCTGTCAAAGATAGTGTGTTTTTATTTTCTTTAAGACTACCTAATGTAAGTGCCATGTTTACCTGTTTCAATAATTTAGAATCAGTAGTTGAAAGTTTTTTATCTCCTTTAGCTTTAGACATTAAGTCTTTTTTAATTGAGTTTAATTTAGATTTAGGTATTTTTTGACCTTCTGGTATTCCAAGAGCTTTATGCAACGCTCCTTTTTTCATATCTGTTTTTTGAATCCATTTATCTTCAGATTCATTTACATTATATTCTTTACCATCAACTTCAAAAGACTTTTTACCAGACTCTTTAGCTTTAGCCAAAGCCCCCGTAAATGCATTACCTTCTTCAGTTTCCGCTTCTTCTAACCCTTTAGCAATTCTAACTCTAAATGGTTTTCCACCAAACTTATCTTTATATCTATTAAAGAATTTTTCACCATCATTTGGTCCAAACCATCTTTGGTTTTTACCGTGTTTTGCCATCAATGATGGAAAATCTTCAAATTCTTCTTCATCATAATCAAAATCAAAGTCACCTGAATGTTCTCTATCAGATTGGTCAAACCAACCATGTTCATCATCAAATGAACCAAACATTTTATTTGCAATTTTGTTTTTAATCTTGTTGTCAGCTAAACCCTTACCAACATATGTTGGCTCATCTTGAGATAATTCTTCAGCATCTTCAATATCCTCATCAGAGTAGTGGTAATATTCTTCAACCTCTTTCTTGTGAGCCTTAGCATCTCTTAACTTTTTAAAGTCAGCCGCGGTAATTTTACCTTTAGATTCAAAATCTTCAATATCTTCATCAGAATAATGATAATACTCATCAATCTCTCTATTCTTAGTTTTACCACCAAGTACATCAATAACGACCATATCTTTTTCTTCGTTTCTATCTTTTCTTAACTTTTTAAAGTTACTTTCTTTATCAGTAGTTTTACCACCAAGTACATCATCAATAACGATTTGTTCGGTTCTATCTTTTCTTAACTTTTTAAAGTTATTTTCTTTATCAGTAGTTTTACCAATAAGTGTATCATCAATAACAATTTGTTCGGTTCTATCTTTTCTTAACTTTTTAAAGTCAGCTGCGGTAATTTTACCTTTAGGTTTGGCAACATCAATTTTGGATTGGTTACCGCTAAGTTCCTCATCCATTTCAATTTCTTCCCATTGACCTTTTGTCTCTGAGATATGTTTAACTCTAGATTCAATTTCTTCATTAAGAATCTTTGAAACTAATTTATCAATATTTTCTTGAAAGTTCTTCATCTTGTATTTTTATTATAAATATCTTTATTTTATTCTTTTACCTATATTTTCATATTCATGTTCTAAAATATTCATGATTACGTTTTTACTAACACCTAGTTTATTCGCAACATTCTGAATAGCTTCTTTAACAGATTCATTTTTTGAAAGTTTTAGGTTGTTGATGTCTCCTTGATTACAATATGGAAATTTAGTACACTTCTTTTTTATTTTAACAAATGAACCACCACTATATTGTGTTTTTCTACTTGGTCCCCAATCTTTCTTACTTGTTGATTTGGCCCACATTGCAGGTGTCTCATATCCACCCACAGAACCTGAAGTAGTTGCCTCTTTCGCTTCAACTTTTTCAATATCACTCTCTTTTAATTTAGGAGTTTCTTTAAAACTTTTCCTAACAAAATCACTATCTTTAAATCCTATTGGACCTGAAAACGCTCCAGAAGACCCAGACCCTGTTGCTTCATTTGATTCAATCTTATCTTCTCTACTATATTTTTTTTTATCTATAAATGGGTCGTTATAATCAGCCCTAGCGGTACCAAAACTATAAGAACGTACACCGTCATTTTTATTTGCCTTTTTCTTATATTCTATGAAATCAGGGTCATCTTGGATATCTTTAGCAAATTGGTCTTTAGCTGATAATTTAAGTCTTTTTTCTAAAAAAGTTTCGTACTCATATTCATCATCGTCGACTTCTTCAGTAAACCCTGATTTATATTTAACTGCATCTTTAATAGTATCAGTATTCAATTTTACATTTGGTTGAGTGGTAAATGCTTTGTCTATTGCATTTTTAAATTCTTCACCTGAACTTTTCATAATTAAGCGTTTTTCAATCTTGGTTCCCAATAACTACGATTCATCCACATAAATTGATAGAATTCTCGAAACATTCTTAGGGTTATGTCTTTTACATCTCCTTCGAGTTTACCTCTTTTTATTTCTCTTGATATTTTATCCATTAACTTATCTTCAAATTGTTTAATGGTATTATTTTCCATAAAGCTTTTTATTTCTTTACGAATCATAATTTCAATTTCTTTCTGTTCTGAGTTTGTAAATGCCATTATTTCATTATAAGAAAAAAAGTTAATGTCATAACAATACTACCCGATAAAATAGATGTGAATTTGTTTTTGACTTTTTCTTTCTTTAGGTTCCACTCCACTTTTTTTGTATGAGCTTCTAAAGTTGAATATTTTTGAGTTTGAGTTTCGATAATAACGTTATAGTTAGACTCTTTAATTCTTAAAAGGGATATAACACTATCCTTCAATTCAATTTTTTTTTCAGTTTCCAATAGTTGTTCTTCAACTAATTTAAGTTGAGCTTTGGCAGAATCACCACTCATCAAATCTTTTGTGATTTGTTTAACGACAGGTATTGGAAAACATTTTGTTGGTTGATTATTTGTACCTGTTTGAGAAAAAGCTGTCAAGCTCAGGCTCAGTATACTTATCAACACGACTAATTTCTTCATGATATTTTTTTCCTGTTTTTGTTTTATTTGTTTTTATAGTTGAAATGTTGTTATCAATTTTATCAACCTCTTTGTTAAGAACTTTAATCTCGTTTTCTAAAATTTCTTGTTCTTTGTTAATTTTATTAACAACATTAGTTAAGGAATCAAGTTTTGCTTTATCATCAACACTCATTGTACTAATTGAGGTTGAAACAAAAATAACCCAATAAACAATAAATAATCCTATCAATACTGATAAAATTATCATATAATTTTTAGTAATAAAATTTTTAATTTTTAACATATTATTCAGGAGATTCTTTAGTTTTTTTTCTATTAGCCAAGACTTTACCCCACTTTGATTTAAATTTTTGGTAAAATTGTTGAAGTTTATTTATCATATTTAAAAAATCTTCATCAACTTGAATCATATCTCCATTGATGTAAATTCCACTGTTCTCTCCAATTGTAAATGTAAATTCAATGTCTTGGTCAATAATTTTTCCTGACCAATCAACATTATTTTCATAAACATTTAATGTATTGAAATCTGCCAAATCGGAAACTTCTTCAACAAATTCATCCATAGTTTCTTGAAAAGCTATTTTCTCATCTGAAGTAATGTCTAAATCACCTCTGTCTTTACCGTGTAAAGCCAATATACCTCCAGATATTCTATATTTTTGTGTCTTATCTTTAGGTGATGGTTTACCCTCTTTTTTATCATCAATAGCGGTTTCGTAATCCATATCTTGGTCGATTCTACCTTGAACACTATCTGCCACGTTATCTTGAGTTTCTTGTTCAAGTAACATCCTTGATTTTTTTAATAACGACTTAATTTCGTCGTATCTTTCATTATGTAAATTGCCCATATTCTATAAGTTTTGTAAAGGTTTCAAAATTAAAAGATGGATTTAAGTCTGTGTATTTTGAATTGAAATTACTCCTTGAAACAATTCCTTCAAAACCCTCAATACCGTCAATTTTGGTATTGTGAGCAACACAATTCTTTTTAATTCGGATTTCAGTTGTTAGGTGATAACATAATTCAGCAACAGTTTTAATTTGTTTGCTGGTATATGGCTCCCAAAAAAAGAAATCTCTCCATTTTTTTTCGTAAACCTGTTGATTATAAATACTACCTTTCCAGTTAATATGATGGTTAGTTAAAGGTTTCTTTTCTAACCAACCCAAATTTTCTAAACAAACAACAATCGCATTCCTGTTTATATTGTCTTCTGAAAAAAAATTGGTGTGACCATCGTTGGGTAACAATTGTAAAATTGTCCCATTTTTAGTAATAACATAGTTTGGAATCTTATCATACTTAGAATTATATCTAAATTTAAGGGAGGCCAAGTATTCCTCAACCTCCCTTGAAGTATGACATAAGATAATTTGTTTTTTCTTTTTTTGTTTACCTACTGATTTGAAATTTCCGTATTTTTCAATATTAAGCATCTCTTTTGGTATAACTTAGGATTTTTTTCTCGGGGTCAATTATTATTTCTTCTTGAATTTCCTCAGTTAAAGTACCAAACTTTTGTTCGTTAACCCTTCTTAATTCCGTCTCAAGTCTTTCCAAATCTTCTTGAGTTGGTGTATATTTTTCTTTTTCGATTTCAGCCTCTTTTTTACCTGCCTCAATACTTAATTCATCAATATTAACAATAGGTTGTGGAGGTTCGACTACATTTTTCTTCTCCTCTTCTTCAAATTTAACTAACATATGAAGAAAAGACAATGATATAATTGGTAACATACCTCCAGCAAATAACGCCAAAAATCTTTTATGACCAATTGGGTCTCCTGATTCAACTCCAAGATAAGAAACAATTGGGTCTACCAAGTCAACCCAATCTTTGAATGCTTGGGAATTTACATTTATATATTGATAAGCAAAGAATATGTTACCAATAAATTGAATTAGGGTTACAATACCAAATGGAAAATACACTTTCTTTCCCATATTCGCGGATATCGCAGCAAGAGCAGATAATGCTGCAATCTCAATACCAATCGACAAATAAATTGCCCAACTTACCGGATTGGATAATCCATACCAACTAGTTACGTGTGATATTGAAACACCCGCAACAGTTAAGATTGGAACCAAAAATGCAATATAGATTATTGTTTTGAAATTTTTTTGAATCCAATTCATGTTATTTTGATTTTAAAGCTTTAATTTCTTCTTCGATTTGAGTTTGTCTTTGAACATCCAACAATTTTCTATCGGTCGCTTGAATCATTCTTTTCTCTGACTCTAATCCCATAATTTTCAATTCTTTGTTAAGTTCCGTTTTAGTATAAGTTGAATCTTTAATAGATTCAATTTCTTTTCTCATTTTAGACAACTCTCTACTATCACCGCAGCTTTTAAAAAAACTGATTAGGGCAAGTGCCAATACAATAATCACAAAATTTTTCTGTATAAAGTTTTTCATATTTTTTTTATTTTAAATTTATCCTAAATATAAAGGGTGTATTAAATAAATACACCCTTTATTCGGTTTTATAAGTAGTCAAACAAACTACCTGTTTCGTTTCTTAGTTTTCTAAGAGCCTTTTCTTTGATTTGACGAACCCTTTCTTTAGTTAAGGAAAAGTCACTTCCAATATCCTCAAGTGTCCTTGTATTACCTGATAAACCAAAATAATCCTCAATGATTACTCTCTCACGGTTATCCAATACATTCAACATATCTATCAATTTTTCTTTTAGTGTTCCCTCTGTCGAAAGTCCTGCATCCGCTTGTTGAGCATCAGGATTTACTAAAACATCCAATAAAGTATCTCCTTCTTCATTTAAAGGATTATCCAAATTGATTGTATAAGGTAATGTGGCAAATTTTTCAGGTAATTCTACACCTGCAGAGTCCATTTCTTTTTTAGCTCTGTGTAATTCTTGAACTACATTTACAGGAAGACGTATGGTTCTTGCATTTTCATTCAATGATTGCAAAATTGATTGTCGAACCCACCAAACGGCATATGATATAAATCTCAATTTTTTCGACCAATCAAAATTCTCTATTGCCTTCATGAGACCATAGTTTCCTTCAGCAATTAGGTCAGGTAAATCTAAACCTTGATTTTGGTATTGTTTACTAACTGTAATTACAAAACGAAGATTACCTTCTAACAATTCTTTTTGAATTTGTTTTTTCTCCATTTCTGTGATAACACCTGAAAGCATTCGTTCAGAAAGTTCTCTTTCACGTTCAGGTGTCATTACCTTTAGTTTACGGATATCTTTAAGGTATCCTGCAATTTCTTCTTGATTGATTGGTATCATTGATTTTTCTTTCATATCTTAATTTTTACTGTAATTTTCTAAAGTTCCTTTTTCAAATGGTGTGAGTGATTCAATTCCTTTATTCTTAATTTTTTCCAATAGTTGGTCTAATGATGGTGGTTTTAATTGTTTTTTAACTTCATCCAAAAGTAGTGCCACAAACTCTTCATCCTCATCTTCATCAAAATGTTGTGTGTTATTTTTTGGTATTAAAACCACATCTCTATCGTTTATTTCACCACCATCTTCTAAATTAAATAAATGGTTAACATAGTCTTGCGGCATAAACACTGACACTTTGTCATTAAATTCTGACAAAATGAACGAATCATATAATTCATATGATGTTATTTCTAAAAACTCATGAATATCTTTCATATCCATTTCAGACGCAAAATGACAAATTAAAACTCCTTTTGTATATTGATATTTAATCGTTTGTGAATCTACAATAGGTGATAAGGCAAGTGCAATTTCTCTCAATTCTTCTTGAGATTTAAAATCACCAATTACAGTTAGAAGGTATTTTTTCATGTTTGATATTTTGACAAAGTTAGTACATTTTTTGTAAATAAAATCAATTATTTATTTAACTTTTGGAAAACTTCTTCGTAGGTAATAATTTTAACAAGATAGTTTTCTAAATGATATTTTATATTTTTTTCGGTAACGTGAAATTGACCTTCACCTTCGTTACCTCTGTGTTGTTTGTTAGAATAATTGATATTCTTATCATCCGATATTTGGTTTGAAGTTATTTTGAAAACCACAACACCATCACTGAAAAATAAAACGTACCATAGATTGGAAAACAGTTTGGTTTTTATTTGTTGAATATTACAATCCCATTCCTTTTGAGTTGCGTCATTAAATTTAACATGTCTATCAGTATCATGGTTTAACAGAGTTTCTACAATATTTCCATTTTCAAAATTCAAAATAGATTTACCCAAAACTCGTGACCCTTTAATTTCATCTTTAAGTTGGTTAATTTCAATATCGTAAGATAAATCTTTAGGTTTATCCACAATAAAACCAAATTCAGACAAAATTCGTTCCACTAATTTTTCAACAATATTTCCAAATTTTCGAGTATGTAATGCAAATATAGCATCTCTTAATTTCAAATGATTATTTTTCATACTGCAAATATACTACGTTTTTTTTAATTACAAAAAAAAAGTCCCACTATTGTGAGACTTTTGAAATGTTGTCGGTTTTACTAATTTTGACAACGTTGTTTGACCAGTTATTTACCAACGGATTGTGGGTAATAACGAATATCTTCTCAAAGTATTCTTTCATCTTGGTAAAGAACTCTCCAACCATTTCTAAGTTTTCATTAGAAATTTTTCCGAACACCTCATCCCAAACAATAATGTTTGGTTTTGGAAGTGAACATACTTTGGATAAAACCGCTCTGAGCGCCATCGCTGCAATTGTTCTTTCATATCCTGAACCTGACACCATCAGTTTCTCAATACCAGTCGAGTTGTCAACCATGATAAACTCAACCTCGTTCTTGTCGTTGATTCGGATTTCCAAATTGAAGTAACAAGAGTCTTGAAGTAATCTCTGAAGTTCAGAGTTAATCAACGGCATCATCGTTCTCATAATCATTTTGGTAATTCCGTTTTTACCGAACACTTCAACGTAGATTTTGTAAATCTTCTCACGTTCAAACTCTTCAGCGATTTTCAAGATGATACTATTGTTCTTCTCAATACGAGCTTGTAGGTTTTCAATTTGGTTTTGGTTGGTTGCTTGGATTCTTTCGTATCCACGTTTCTCCCCAATCAATTCATCAATTCTCAAACCAGCCTTAACAAGTTGTGCGTCAACCTCGTTGTTTTTCTTAATCTTGTCCTGAACCTCTTCGTATCGTTTAAGTTTGTCTTTGGCTTGACCAAGTTTCAACTCATTTGATTCCAATGATAATTCATACTTCTCTTTGATAAGTTTGTTTCTCTCGTACTCATCAAAGTCTTTCTTAAGTTGGGTGTAAGATTTTTCTTTTGAATCAAGGTCTTTCCATTGTTTTGATAGTTTGTCAACTTTCTTTTCCCAATCAGATAACTCGTCAATCTTCTTCTTTGTCAACGCAGCTTCCATCAATTTGATTCCGCAGTGTTCACATTGAATTCCATCCCCATACTTTTTAACCAACTCTTCAATCTCTTGAACTTTGTTCTGAGCAAGGATTAACTCACCGTTTGTGGTTTTCATTCCATCCTTAATCTCATCATGTTTGTCTTCGTGATAGAATTCTTTTGGTTCAACGATATTAACCTCATTGATTTGACCTTTGATTCTTTCACTCCCATTTTCAAGGTCAGTGATGTCACCCTGTAATTTAATTGGGTTCAATACAATTAACTCTTGGTCAATATCACTGTACTTTGATTTCAATAAGTTGTCTTTGTAATCCTGACCCTTTTGTAATCTCAAATCAACATCAGTAATCTTTATGTTGGCATCTGTAATCTCATTTTTAAGACGTTGGATTTCTTCGGTTGATGTCTCATTGTCTTGTTTCAATGTTTCCGTGTTATACACATTTGACATCATACCTTTTGAAAATTCTGAGTAAATCTCTTTACCAGTTTCTTCCTTCTTCTTTAAGAATTCAAGACCCAAGAATCTACTTAATACCTGACCACGAGCGGTTGGTTTGGCTTCCAATAAATCCTCAAGATTGGACGCAGTTGTAACGATTGTCATCAAGAAGTCATCCATCGTTCCGATAGATTTTTTCATGAAGTCTTCCGTTTCTCTGCGTTGTTCCCCTGTGAAGTTTTGAAGTTGACCGTCTGCAAGTTTCTTGAAAAACTCCAATTCGGTTTTGACATTCCATTCACCCGCTTTGGATTTCTTTCTTTCAATCTGACGAGCGATGATATATTCTTCACCATCGATAGTGATATCTCCTCTAACACTAACCTTATTGATGTCTGTAAATCTATTAAAGATTTCTTCTGCCTTTTGTGTTTTCGTTGTTGTGTTAAAGAATAAGAATAACAATAGGTCCACCGTTAATACTGTTTTACCACCGAAGTTTGGTGGGTCTGATTCAACCACTGTAATACCATTACACTTATCAAAATCAATAACTTGTCCTTCTCCATAAGATAGGAAATTACTGAACTCAATCTTTTTGATATACCATCTTTTGAATGGTGTTACTTCAACATCGTTGGCAGCCATTCTGTTCTCCACTGCAGAATCGATGTTCATCACTTGGTCATAATACTGGTCTTGACCTTTGGATTCCAACATAGATTTGATAAGTTCCTTTTGATAGTTCTTATCCATGATGTTAACTGAAACATCAATCGTTTGTTGCGTCTCTTCTGTTGTCTTAACTTTTGTTATTACGTTGATGTTGGTTGAATTGTATTTCTTTTGGAAATATTGTTTAACCGACTTGATTCTTTCTTGTGTAAAGTTTTCTGGAGTATCTTCCCAAATGACTTGGATATAAGGGTTCTCCAAAGTTGATATGTCTAACTTTGTTGCCATGTGTTTATAATTGTATGTTGGTATTGGATTGAATAAATCCCATTTCATTATATTGTTGTTTCTGTGGTTCCTGAAATCTCTACCTCACGTTGTTTTTTTAATTCTTCAAGTTGTTGTCTCATAGACTCGTTGAATAATTTTTGCATTGCATTTTGCTGCCCTTTAATTCTTTGATTTCTTGCAACAATTTTTTTTCTGTGTTCTTTTTTTGCCTTACCCATTTTATTTGTTTTTATTTAATTTTGTTTAGGTCTATTTTCTTCAAACCACTCAACGATTGCATTGATTGCCCATACTGACCCTGAAGCCAACATACCATCAAAAAACCATGAAATAAGGTTAGTTACTCCGAGTAATTCGTGTACAGGTGAATATAAGAAAAATCCAAAGAAAAATCCAACCCAAACTGGTGTACACATCATACACGATAATATTCCTTTTAGGAATTTAAAAAATCCATTTAACATTCCAACTCCATGGTCTGCCTCGTTGAAAATAAGATTTCTAGGTCCGTTAAAGATTGAACCATAAACTAAGATGTTGCTTATTCCATAAGCCATTACCATCCATAATAATAATTGTGTCATATTTGTTTTGTTTTTTTATTTATATAATTTATCGTCAAGGTTTGACCCTTTTAAGTAGACGGCTTGTTTATTATCTTGGAACTTTTGGATATCCTGAATCGTCTGTTCCAATTCTCTTATTTTTTTATCTTTTTCCAAAGTTTCTTGTCTAACTTTAGCTAAAGTGTTTTGTAGTGCATCTAGTTTAGACTTTGATGAATTGTCCGTTATTTCCTTCTCCACGACCACTTCTACTATCTTTTCAATAGGTGGTCTGTCTAGAAGTTCGTCTAAAGTTCGTCTAAGTCCATCTAGTTCTTCATCTTTTTTAGACATTTTATTTTGGAAAATATTTTCTATTTCTGTCGTCTTAGTGGAAAATTTTTGTATTTCACCGTTACATTCGTCAAGTTTAGTGGAAAATAATTGTTTGTCAGATTCCAACTGTTGTATTTTTGACAACAGTTCGTTTGTCTGAGTATTGTCACTAATATATTCTATTTTTGTTACAACAACTTCAACAGGAACCTCTTTCACCACTTCTTTAATTACCACCTTTTCAACTGGTATTTCTTTGGTTACTTCAACAATTTTTTCAACCACTCTTTCAACAGGGACCTCCTTGGTAACCTCAACCAATTTTTCAACAGGAACCTCAACATACTCAATCTTAACTACTTCCTTTTCTTCTACGACAGGAACCTCAATATACTTAATAACCTCTTTGATTACTTCCTTCTCAACCACGTTATCCCCACCCGATAACAACCCATACTTTTCAACAGAAAACCCTTGCAAGTAAGATTTCTTAACAATCTCATCTTGGTCAAACTTATTCAAATTACAAAAACTTGTTAAGTCCTTGTATTCTTTTGTGTCAAGTTTAAGGGTTAATTCCATATTAGTAGTTTACCAATTTTTCAGTTCCATCAATTAGGTTATCAATTGAGTTAATGTAGAATGATAAAAACGGTTTAGGATTTGGTAAGTCAATGAAATCATATTGGTCTAATTCAATATCATAAACACCGTACCCATGCTTGGTAATCTTCTCACCAAAATTTTGTTGAATAGTTGAACCAATCATGTATGCCTTTCTTCCACCAGGGATATCAAAAACTTGTCGTTTGTGAATGTCTCCACATAATACTAAGTCACACCCACTGAATTTATCTACATCAAACCCATCTTCAAACTTGTATCCTATATCGGTATATAAACCTTGAATAGGTCCATGAAATAATCCAATGTTCTTTTTATCTGACTTTTGAATGTCAGGTGGAATGTTATGTTCCATTAAAGAGTAGACACACCAATTAACGTTATCATCTTCATAAACCCCACGGTTTTTTAAGTAAGTGATGTTATCATTTTTCAATGAATCAATTATAGGAGTAAGGGCATCCAACCTTGTATTGTTGTTTTCCAAAAAATCATGGTTCCCAATAATAACAACAGTTTTGGCAATTTTAGCACATTCAGACAACACCCAAGCAACGAATTCAACTAATTCTGGTGTCATCTGATTTTTTGAATGTACCAAGTCCCCTGTAAACACAATACGGTCAGGTCGGATGGATGCCCACTCTTTTAATGCAGTTTCCAATATCCCACGATATAAGTCATGGTCTTTAAATAATCTGATATGTAAATCAGAAAAATGTACTAATCTCTTAATCATTTAATGTTAGCTTTGTTTCTTCAGTGTCTTCAAAAGGATTGAATCCTTTATTGATGTGACCACATTCATCACATTTGTAAATTGGGAATGGTACTGTTGTGTCTTCAGCGGAACCTGTTAATAGTTTAGATACTTTTTTAATGTAAATTACTTCTCTGAAGTATACACTATCACATTTCTCACATTTGATTGTCTCACATTCTCTGAGATTAACTTTTGGTTTAATTGTTTCCATTTAATTTATCTATTTGTTTTTGAAGTTTATCACATCTTAATTCGGCGGTGAACGCCACCCCAACCCAACATAAAGTTCCAAATGCCATCATAGCTTTGTCATAGTTACTAGTAATTAAATTAGTTGTTATTGTGGTTAATGAAGCCACCAACATAATTCCGTAAATAAATTTTGATAGTTTTGTCATAATGATTTTATATAAATTTAATTGTTTATTTCTACTTTGTCAAATATTGTTTTACATCCATGTCCATAATGATATTCACAATATCTTGAGGAACTTTATACTCATCATATAAACTATCCTCTTTTAGATGAGATATTACACAACCATATAGTTTAATATTCTCATACTTTGTACCTTCTAACATTTTTAATAACAATTTACCATAAAGCGGTAATTGAACATAGTAGTGACCAAGTGCTGTGTCATCATACTTTTCAAATGGTTTTAACATTTTTTTGGTATAACTTGTGGGTACGAAGTTTTTTGGTTTGTTTGTTTTCCAATCCGTGATGACAATTCCATATTCAGTTTTGTCACGGTTCATCATCAACCACACCTTATCGGGTTGTCCTGTATATCCAAGTTCAGGATGACCTAATACCATCTCCGTATCAAGAAGTATCGCACCCCTTTCTTCCATTAACTTAAGGTATTTCTTACCAGCAACAATCATATTATCACCCTTCATTATTTGGGTTAAATCACACTTGAACTCTGGTTGTCTCACCTCTTTGTAATATCCGTTGTTCTTGATAACCTCACTCTCCAATACAAAGTGAACCCTACTTCCCATGTTGGTTGAGTAATCACCAGCCGCTCCCCACTCCTCAATAAGTTCTTGTTGACGTTGTGGGTCACCACCCGCAACTTTTAAAGCAATTTCTTCAGTTGCAAACTCTGTATAGAATTTCTTTAATACCTTTGATACTGACGGATAATCCGTCTTACCATTCATGGTATAGATGTGGTTTTCTTCCTCAAACGTTAATCCAAGTTCAGTTTGTTTTTGAGAAATAATGTCCCTTATCTCTTTTGCAATATCATTTAATTTCATAGTAGTATTCATCTATTTGTCCTCTTAAATCACAGATATCTTTATCCATCGGCAATTTAATGATTTTTATTTTATTATACAACACCCCTCCGTTTAATTCGTGATAAAGTTTTAATCCATCCTTCCAAGCATCACCATCGGTACAGATAATCACATTTCCTTTGGCATTGAGATATAGAGTTTCAAACAACAACTTACTCATCTTCTTACCCAACATCACAATGGAGTTATCTAAGAAGAATCCGTCAAACGCACCTTCCACCAAATACACATCTTTATTCCAATCAATCAACCCCTCATTGAATATAATCTCGTCTTTTGGAACCGTTGGGTTCTTGTATTTCATTTTTTTTGGTACCCAAGCTCTTGCTACAAAATAGTTCAAAGTACCCTCTTTATTAAATGAAGGTACAATAATTCTGTAGGCAAAGTCACCTGTTACTGTATATCCAATCTTATATTTCTTGATTAGTTCATCGTTGATACCTCTTGATTGTAGGTATCGGTATGCCTCAATGTGAGGAATGAATCGTGGGTTTGAATCCTCAAAGGTTGTATAACCTTCAGGTAATCTTAATTTGGGTTTCTTGGCTTCTTGTTGTTTTAACTCTTCAGGTTTGATTAGATTATAAACCTTCTTCTGAGATTTGGTTGCATGTTTGTCAAACAATTTACCCAATGGTCCTTGAGTTCCAAGGGTTTCCCCACATGACCAACATTTATATACGTGTTTGGAATAGTTAATTTCAAGGTTTCCTTTACCGTCACCTTTATCCAATCCTTTTTCAGCTGCACAGACAGGACAGTCAAATGATATTTGACCCTTAGATTCATAGTGTTGTTTTTCGTTTCCTAAAACATCCCTAAGTAACTCTACTAAAACCTCTATCTCTTCCGTCATGTCTCAAATATAGTAAAAATTTACGACAAATCTAATCTTCTATGTCATTACTAATGACATGTTTTCTCCACCATTTTTTAAATTTTGTGTTTTCAGGAATTTTGTCTTCAATAATACCGAAAACAAAAACAAAAACAAAAGTAAAAATGACGTAACCTAATAATAATTTTAACCAAAACATCTTATACCCATTTTATTTTTTTTATGTCCTCATGATATCTTAAAGTGATACCAAAATATGCTGCTTGGTCTTTAACTTCTTGAAATAAACGTTTTTTTATAAATCTGTTGATTTTGATTTTTGATGCACCATTTCTAAAATATATGGTGGAGTTATGCCACTCCGCAGCATTAAGATGACCGTAGACCGCATTTATTTCTCCGTTGAACTCAATATCAATCTCGTTTCTAAATATATATTTTCTATAATTAGTAATTGTGAAAGACCCTCTCATCCTTTGGACATAGTCAGGTATCTCAACCCTTGAAAACTTTTTTAAAGCTTTATTGATTGATTTGGTCTCATCATTTTTAATAACATATCTTGCCATACCACAAAAGTAAGTAAAATATTTTAAATTACCAAATCTCCTTCATTTTCATTAAACCTAAAGCAGCACAATAAGCATCAGTTTGGTCATAATTTTCTTTTTTAAGGGTATTGTTCTTGGTGTATTGCCAAGTGATTTGTGGTTCTCTTTTTGCAACTAATTCCCATATCACAACTTTCTTATCTATATCTTTTGGCATTCCTCCAAATAATACAAACTTACCTTTATCATTCTGTTGAATAAGATGTGGAAATGCAAATTTTCTTGAGTTATATGTTGAGATGAATTCAGGTACGATTCCAAGAACGTCGTAAACCTCTTTACAAACTAATGTGTTAAATCTCATAAGAGTTCCAACGGTATAAACGTTGTTTGAGTTTAATAATGGTTCTTCAATCACCACATTTGTAATTCCCATACCAACATAATCTACAAGTTTTTCTCTAAAAATATTACCTTTTAGAATCAACTCTTCAATTTTATTCTCAACTTTTGGTTTTGGTACAGGTGATATATGAGTTAATTCCAATAACTCTTTTGTTTGGATGTCAAATAATGCCCATCCAATCGTCTTAGTGCTAACATCAAGTCCAAGCACTTTAGGTGATGTTTTGTTAATAGTTTTAGCCATAAAAGCCTATAAAAATTTATTATAAAATAAACTATATACCAACATTGTAAAGTAATTTTTTAACTTTTAGAAGTCAAGTTTTACCACATACTGTTGAATACCTTGTCTCAATTCTGGTGATTGTAATTTTGATATAACTATAAGGTCTTTATTATCATCATATAATCCTATTTCAGTAACATAAGAAGTTGTTCCCGAAGTCCAAGTAGGATTTGATGTGTTGGTAAACTGATTACGCCCAAGATTTATAAGATATCTCATCTCATAAATGGTTGCAGTGATGTCAGTTTCAAAATTACCATAAAAATAATATTCGTCACCGAAATTCAATATTTCAGGATATCCGTTTTGAGGAATATCAATATAATTTGCAAGATTATAAGTTACACCACTATTATTATAAAGGTTTGGTGTTATCTGAAATGTTGTTCCTGTTAAACCACTAACAGTTAAATAACCGTTTATAGTTGAACCTGTAATTTCATTTGTGACATCAATTTCAATCCAATTTGTTGGATTTGGTTGGGTATCACCAGTTACTTTCTGACATATCAATTTGATTGAGTTAGCTGAAAATCCTGTCAAAGTTCCGTCACCAAAACTTCCATCAGATAAGAATGGGAATTCATTTCCAAATCTTACCGCAACATTTTGAGAATCAGTTGAACAATCTATGTTAGGTCCTGTAATTACAGAATAATAATTACAATGTAAAGAATTTGTAAATCCTGTTGAATCTAATCTATACGTAATCCACATTCTTTCGGTATCATTCGATAAAATACCTGTGGCATTTTGACCGTTTGTGAAACAAGTATTTGGTGTCAACAATGATAATTTTGGTGCTGTTAATGTCCAATTTCTATTTGCCTTATATGACATTGCAGCAATCACTTCTTCATCATCAATGATAATAATCTCAGAATCAGGAAAAACTTTACCAATTCTATTTAATCTACCATTACTATCAGGATTTGTATCCCACAAATGATAATATCTAATACCAGGGTCATTCATATCAATGTTCTTAGTTGATTTGATATAATATGGTATACATAAATTATCATAACCTGGAGGGTCTATATAAAATGTTTGACCTATTGTTCCTCCTGTTGATTTGTGCCACATCAATGTTGGGAAAGTAACTTTGAGATGTCTTGCTAAACCTGTGTTGTTCGTAGGATTTTGGGGGTCAAATGGTGTCGTTGCAAATTTTTCACCATATACATGGTCAATATCTTGATTGGTATAATGTATTATACCTATAGCTTTTTGTTCTTTTGGTGTTACTGTAATTCTTTCATCAAAAGAATTGTAGTAAAAGACTATACTAGTATCTGTTTGACCACTTGGTTCTTGATAACCCAAATATTCTTTGGTTCCGATATAAGACACAGACCCATATTGGGTATAGTCTTCATATAAACTACTGAAAACTCCCGCAGGATTTACAGACCACGGAATATTCATATTCCAAACTAAAGTGTTTTCTCGATTTATAACATCACAAGGTGACTCGAAATTAAGGGTATCTGTCTGCCAATAAGGTGCCGGTGTAATACTATCATACAATTGCGTCATACCCGAAGGATAAACTAAAACTCTGGCAGTACTACCACCTGGTGCAACCGTACTATAATTAGGAACTGTTCTATCTAAAGTTAAAGTATAACCTGTCGTACCAGATGTTCCTGACATGGGACTCATTTCTTGAATTCTATAAGTTAGGATAGGATAAGTTCCGAAATCACCACAACCTCCGTTAGGGTCATAAAATATTGTAACATAGTCATTAACAGCAGGTGTTCCTGTTGTTGGAGAACATATTGGATTATACAACGTAATATCAATTGTGTTTTGACCTGACAATGTTGTCATATCAAGAACATAATTTGAAGTGATGGTGTATGCCGAACTTGTTTGTGCCGACAAACTACCTTGTGTTCCCCCTGTTGTAAAAAATCCTTTAACTCCCGCGCTATTATAAACAGATTGAAATTGGCTATCTAAAAATGGAATCCCGTATGTGTTACCTTGATTACCTTGTACATAATATGGATACTTAATATTTTGTTTGTTTGAACGAGGTGTTCCTGTGTCATTTTGAGCATTAAATGCCGGCATTAAAATATTATTGTTTATAATATTGTAGTTTGTTGCGGCACTATAACTCACCTCACTATCCCCAATTTGAAAGTAAGAAATATTAAAATTACCTTGTGATATATTTCTTCTCCCAACATCAGTAAGTCTGGTGTTAATTAGTCCCGATGTATTCTTTATAATGTATGCCATTTGTTATAAATATTGTTATTGTTTTTTATTTTACTATAATATTGTCCCGTTAATTTCAATATATAATGTTGTAGTACCAGCTGGAACTGTGTAAGTATATAAAACCTGATTAGTTTGACCACCTATTGCAGGTATGGATATATCCTGAGTATATACATAGGTACTATTTCTAATCAAATTAAATTGTAATTTGTTATTTGAATAAGTATTTTGACATCCTGTTGAGAAAGGTAATACTGTAAAATCAAATATTAAAACATCTCCTGTATTGACATTTATGGATGTTGCTGTGGTACCAACAGCAGCATTACTTCCGTATGCAAATATGTTACCATACCCTTGTTTGTTTATTGAACCAACTGATGTTGCACAAGAGTTACCTTTATAATATACAACATCCATTCCAACTACTTGAGTCTGAACTGTGTTTGAAATTGTATGATAAGTTATACCTTGACCTTGAGCATTGTTTGTAACACTATTACATACACCTCCGTTAATTGTAGGTGCAAATGTGTTAACTAAAATACTTTGTTCAAGTCTTGTAACACATCCATTTGGTGCAACTTGTCCATTAGTAATAAGTAATGTTGAAGTACAAGTACCTGAAATGACATCTCCACTTGTAATTGTTAGATTGTAAAACTCAGAATATGTTGTAGTTCCTGAAGTATAAGGAGAACATCCAGCTCTTGGTCCTGAAACTAAAGGAGTTGATGTCTGCGTTGCGGCAGTTTGTGTTGTATTATTTTTCTTAACTATGGTTGTTCCATTTATTGTTCCATTACCAGGTTCATAGTATCCTTGGATTGAGTTAACACCTAAATCAAATGAGATAGTTGTACCCACAGGTAAAGGTGGTGTTACTTGAACATGCCATGAAGCAATCTCAGTTCCAGGTCCAACATTTATTACATTGTCAACAACCACTCCAATCGTATAACTTGCAGGTTGACCCAAAGAAGTAATCGTTGCAATATTATTCAATACATTATTAACAGGAGACGCAGAGTCTTTAGTTACTATGGTATAGGTCGATGAACCTAATCCTTGGAATACATTACTTGCTTGGAATGTTATTCCATTATCAATTGAATATTGATATGGAGGGACTCCATAATTAGTCATTAAGGTTATTGAACCATTATTACTCAATGGACAAGTTTGATTTTGTACACTCGGTACTGACATTAAAGGTAAGTAAGGTGGGCAATCACCTGTTGTAACTTGTACTGTTGATTGTTGACCTGGTCCTGCCATGTACCAACCACTATCAGGTATGTTTGAGCTGTTTTGGCTAACAGGAATCGCAGGTGTAAATGTCCAACTTGGTATTTCCCATCTTGAATTTTGTATTGACCATTGAATATCCAATTGAGTTTGGCTATAATTTCCTGACCAAGTTGGTTTACCGTTATATGTTCCGTTTAGATTGAATTGAATTGGTCCATAACTTACCGTAGAACTAACGTATATTAAACATAAATCAGGATAAACAGGTGCTGGTGGTGGTGCTGGCGTAGGTGTTACTGTACTTGTTGGAGTTGGACTTGGTTCAAACAAACCACAAACAGTTGTAGCCGTATAATCACCATAATAATCAACTACGGTAACCTCATAAGCTCCTTTTGGAACTCCAACTAAAGTTTGTGTTCGTTGTCCACCTGCCCAATAATATGAATAAGGTGCGGTTCCACCTGTTACTTGAATCGCTAAAACTCCGTCACTTGAAGTTGCGGATGTTGGAATTGCCAACGGGTAACATTGGATTCCCATATCAAATAATGTTACTACATCACAATCATTCTTTAACTTAAAAGACGAACTTGCTGTCGGGGTTGGTTTTGGGGTTCTTGTAGGTGTTGGAGTAGTTGTTAATGTTGGAGTAATTGTTGGTGTCGGAGTTAATGTTGGAGTAATTGTTGGTGTCGGAGTTGATGTTGGTGTGGGACAAATTGTAGTTGCAGGAACATTTAATTTTGTCACGCCATTAAATGGTTTAGTATAATCAATCGAGACTATCAAATTTGGTGTAGTACCTTGAATAAGATTACCACAACAATCATAATAGATATAATTACCCGTAGTAGTACCACTACCACAAATAATTGGAGTAGTTGATGGAGTGGGTGTATTGGTAGATGTAATAGTTGGTGTATTTGTTGGAGTTGGTGTATTTGTTGGAGTTACCGTATTTGTTGGAGTTACCGTATTTGTTGGAGTTGATGTATTTGTTGGAGTTGGCGTATTTGTTGGAGTTGGCGTATTTGTTGGAGTTGATGTATTTGTTGGAGTTGGTGTATTTGTTGGAGTTGTTGTATTAGTTGGTGTTATTGTGTTAGTTGGTGTTGTTGTGTTAGTTGGTGTTGGTGTGTTAGTTGGTGTTGGTGTTATGGTGGGTGTTTGGGTTGAAGTTGGGGTAGGGCTTACATTTGGTCCACAAGGGTTTCCATAACAAACACCATAAGGATTAAAACCAATTGAATAACCTGGAGTAGCGGGAATTGGTGTCCATGGATTTGTAAATGGTGCGGAAAAGTACAGGATATTATCCTGATAAAAAAGTACAGAATCTATAACACCACTTTGAGTACAGAAACAAAAGTCAGGGTTAAATACAAGGGTTTGGTAATATGCTTGTGGGTTACCTGAACAATCAGTATAGTTTATTTCAACAACATTGTCAAAACTAGGGTTTAGAGTATTACCTGTCGCTAAAAATACTATGTTAGAATCAATACAAATACAAGTACAAGGTACATTTGTTGGGGTAGGTGTTGGGGTAGGTGTTGGTGTTGATGATGGTGGAGCAACATAACAATCTTGAGCCGTGGTACATGTACTACCTACAGTAAAATTAGAATTAGGAGGTAATCCAAAAATTACAGTTCCAGCAATACCATATTTATATTTCAATTGTGCGGGATTTGTAAGACACATATAAACCGTTGGTCCTGAAGGTGTCATAACATATGGGTAATTACTCCAAATTTGGAAGTTTTCAACTTGTGAACCGCATTCATTACCAGCCAACCATAGGTCTAATCCTCCTTGGGTTAGGTCTAAATTTGATAAATTAACTTCTACACAATTACAACTTGCCATCAATTTTGTTTCTTACTTTATAAGTATAATATTTAGTATTTTTATGTATATATTTTTATCATGGACACAAAACATAATTTATTATTGAACCTCCACTATTAACTTGTACCACATAAAAATTAACTCCAAATCCCATTTTAATATAGTTGTTTCCACCATTGAATGGGTTATACAATGTTCCACCAACATTAGTCTGATAAACGGTAGCACCATTAACTGGAACCAAATTTGCCTGACTTAGATAAGTGTAATAGTTAACTATCGTTACTGTATCACTACAAGTATTTGCAGAACTCACAGATAAATTATTACCAATAGCATGACTTGCAATTACAGGAGTTGCTGTTGGCGTTGATGTTATCGTAGGCGTTATTGTTGGCGTAATTGTATTAGTTGGGGTCACACTTGGGGTTGGGGTTATTGTAGGTGTTATTGTAGGTGTTATTGTTTGTGTAGGTGTTGGAGTTAGAGTATTTGTTGGTGTAGGAGTTGGAGTAACTAAAATAGTTTGTCCAATTTCACAACTTTGTGTATCAATAATTTTAACAATAAAGTCACCATTATCATAAGGGTCAGGAACCTCAAATGTGTATGGAAAAGTTGCAACTGTTGCAACATAAACACAACTTGCACTCATAGAATCACAATAGTAGATATCTACAGGTGTATTAGCGGTTACGGATGTTATTGTTACGTCTTGACTCATATTTTAACAGTTGAAATAAGGTGGGTTTGTAGTTACTTGACCATCAAAGGTATTAACAGGCACTGCCTCTCCTGCAGGTGTAACAACCCAATCAGCAGTATAAACAGGTAGTGTAAGGTTTATGTCATAAAAGAATACAGTTCCTAGTTGCACTGTACCTGTTGTAATATAGAATGTTGTAAACGGACCTGAACCATTGTAGTTGTTACATGCATCTGTTTGAGTCGTACCCGTAGTACAACCAACAAGTGGAGTAATTACAATAGGTGTTGGAGTTACTGTTGGTGTATTTGTTGGTGTTATTGTTGGTGTTGGTGTTATATACACATAAGAACCAACATTTGAATAAACAGAAGTTCCTAAACATATTTGTTCCAATCTGAAATACCACGTACCTGTTGGGTCACCAGTATCAACACTAATTGGTGAAGTACATCCTCCAGCACCTCCGTTTGTCCAAGGACCAGTATTACTTCTTGAATATTGAGGTATAATTGTAGTACAGAAACCAGGACCTGTAGTTAAAAAGAATGATAATGAAAACAACGAACCACTAGTTAAGTTAACAATATTTAAGGCCGGTGCACTACATCCTAAATAAGGTGTATTTGTTGGAGTTTGGGTTGGAGTTTCAGTATTAGTTGGTGTCTGCGTTGGAGTATTTGTAGGTGTTTCTGTTGGAGTATTTGTAGGTGTCTCTGTTGGAGTTGATGTTGGTGTTTCTGTTGGAGTTGATGTTGGTGTTTCTGTTGGAGTTGACGTTTGAGTATTAGTAGGACTTGGTGATGCACCAGGTGATGATGTAACTGTTGTTGTAGGAGTTATTGTTGGTGTAGCAGTTAATGTTGGAGTTGTAGTTGACGTTTGAGTAGTAGTAGGACTTGGTGATGCACCAGGTGTTGGAGTTACTGTTGGAGTTGGTGTAGTTGTTGGTGTTGGACTTGGAGAAGTTTCCGGTGTTGTAGTATTTGTTGGGGTTGTTGTATTTGTTGGAGTTATAGTTGGTGTTGTAGTATTTGTTGGTGTAGGTGTTGGAGTAATAAAAGAACAAGTTGTTACTGGTTCTTCCGCAGTAATAATACAACCATTAGTATCAATTACTTTCAACATATACGCACTTAAATTATCATAAGGTGCCGGAATATTAAACGTATATGGTACAGAATTGATTGTTGTCATATAGAAACAACCAGTCCCACCTGTTTGACAAACATAAATGTCAAATGGTGACTGACCTGTTATACTATCTATTGTTAATTGTACTGCCATTATTTTTATTTTTTATTAACATCCAATTGGATTACTAATTGTTATGGTATCTACATTATTTCCTGAGTATCCCGTAATACAAGCACCACATCCAAGCGCTCCACCTGATATATAAACTCCACCATTACAACTATCAACAATACCATAAGTTGTTCCTGCGAAAACTGTTACCGTAAATGTTTGTGAGTTACTACCAAGTGTTATGTTTGGATAAGTACAAGGATTCCCTTGTGGAACATAGTATACTGTCACTGAAAAGTCAGTATCAACTGTAACAGGTGCAGTTAACGAAACACTAGCACCTAAATAATCATCAAATGTACCTCCAAGACAAGCTTGAGCCCCTCCTCCTCCACTTGCAACAATAGGTGTTGGTTGAGTTGTACAACTTATACAAGTTGGATATGTTGTTGTTGGTGCAGTAGCAAAATAATCACCACTGAAGTTTATAACAGGATATGTTGGAGGTGCAATGTAACCTGTACCAAATTGTCCTACATATTCCCAACAATTTCCACTAGCGTCTTTGAAGCATTCCCCAATAACCGAAGTTATTGGTGACATCATAGTTTGAATAACATAAGTTACAGGAATTGATTGAGAAGCACAACTTTGGTAAACATAAACAAAAGTCGGGCTTGGAGTCACTGTAGGTGTCATAGTTGGTGTCATAGTTGGTGTTTGGGTTGATGTTTGAGTTGGTGTTGGTGTTTGAGTTGGTGTTACACTAGGACTTGCTCCAGGTGTTGACGTTATTGTTGGTGTTGGCGTTGTGGTTGGGGTTGTAGTTGGCGTTGTGGTTGGCGTTGTGGTTGGGGTTGTAGTTGGGGTTGTAGTTGGGGTTGGAGAAATTGCTGGTTCTAATGAACAATTTCCACAATTACCATATATTTGAATGATACTTGTCAAAATTGAATTTGAAGATAAATTTGAGTCATCTCTATCATAAGTCACACAAACATCGTTTCCGTTAATTACCGCAGACATTGTCATACCAGTTG
>Ga0222712_10001162_pt1 | contig 33586 bp, 19 predicted proteins | sample C33_657DmetaG_FD_165043 | JGI IMG/M metagenome (GOLD analysis project Ga0222712, IMG submission 165043) | Estuarine water microbial communities from San Francisco Bay, California, United States - C33_657D | ecosystem: Environmental > Aquatic > Marine > Unclassified | place: USA: California...
GTTTGAGGCGCGGCTGCTGGGCCGCTGGCCGCAAGACAGCGGCCCTCTTTACCGGCTGGCGCTGAGCGGCGATCCCTACGCGCTGATGGCCGCGCACGGCCATGTGCCGCTACCGCCCTACATCGCTCACGAGGACAGCGCCGACGACGAGGCGCGCTACCAGACCGTGTTTGCCGCCAAGCCGGGGGCAGTGGCTGCGCCCACCGCCGCCCTGCATTTCGACCAAGGCATGCTGGAGCAACTGGAACGGCGCGGCATCGAACGCGCCCACATCACCCTGCATGTGGGCGCGGGCACCTTTCAGCCGGTCAAGACCGAGCGCATCGCTGACCACCTGATGCACCATGAGCGCTTCGAGGTGCCGGCCACCACCCTAGAGGCCATCGCCCGCTGCAAGGCCGCAGGCGGCCGGGTGCTGGCGGTGGGCACGACCACCGTGCGGGCGCTGGAGTCGGCCGCGCATTTCGGCCCCGATTGCGAGGACACCAACATCTTCATCACGCCAGGCTTTGAATTCAAGGTGGTCGACCTGCTGCTGACCAACTTTCACCTGCCCAAAAGCACGCTGATGATGCTGGTCAGCGCCTTCGCCGGCTATGAGCACATCATGGCCCTGTACCGCCACGCCATCGCCGAGCGCTACCGCTTTTTCAGCTACGGCGATGCCATGCTGCTCAGTCGCGTCCCGCGCGAATGAGAGCGTCGGCGATGGTCGCCGGATCGGTGAACCAGATCTCATGGCTGCCCTGGCACTCGACCAGCCGGAACAGACCCAGGCGCTCCGACAGCCGCGGATGCCAGGGCATGCTGTGGGGCATGGCTGCATCCTGCTGGCAGTTCAGATAGGACTTGCCGATCTGCAGCGCGGCCAAGGGTGCCTTGAGCGAAATCCCTTCGGTAAACGTCTTGTACGGGTGCGGGTTGAGGCGCTCGTACGCCGACTGGGCCAGCGCCAGATCGGCATCGTTGATGAAGGCCTCGCGCCAGATCGGAAAGGGCAGGGTCACCGCGTTGTTGTTGGCCGCCGCCACCGCATCGAACAACTGCTTGTAATGCGGCGGCACCATGTCGTTCAGGCACTCGCCCGGGTTAGGCACAAAGGCGTTGACATAGATCAGGCGGGCGATGCGCTCGGGCATGAGGTCGGCCACCCGTGAGATGACCATGCCGCCATAGCTGTGGCCGGCCAGCCGGACCTGGCTGAGATTGTGCTCCCGCAGGTAGTCACAGACCGACTGCGCAGCGTCTTCGAGCCCGATCTGGCTGCGGTCGTCGCCCGGGCGGTTGCCTTTGAGGGTGGGGCAGTGAACCGTGTGGCCTTTTTGGCGGATGTACTGCGCAGTGGGCTCGAGCAGTTCGCCGGTGTGCCAGGCACCATGGATCAGGACATAGGTATCGCTCATGATGTTCTCCAGTGGATAGAAGGTGGGCTAGCGCAGCAGAAGAAAGCGCCGTGACGCTGCGGTCTCGGCATTAAAGCCGGGGTGCAGATACCCGTCAAGCAAGGCAAGCCCCCGCCCAGGCCCGAGAAAGTCCAGAATTTGTCATCGATGCCGCCTCCATGGCCTCGCCCCGCTGGGCTATCCCGGCGCGCGTCCTCCTACACTCCCCCCATGCTCGAGTTCCAACTGCTCAACACGGACCCCACCAGCCATGCCCGCCGCGGCACGCTGACCCTCAACCACGGCGTGGTTCAAACGCCGATCTTCATGCCGGTGGGCACCTATGGCACCGTCAAGGGGGTGATGCCGCGCAGCCTGCACGAGATGGGCGCGCAGATCATCCTGGGCAACACCTTTCACCTGTGGATGCGGCCGGGCCTGGACATCATGAAAAGCTTCGGCGGCCTGCACGGCTTTGAGCAATGGAGCAAGCCCATCCTCACCGACTCAGGCGGCTTTCAGGTCTGGTCGCTGGGCGCGATGCGCAAGATCACCGAGCAGGGCGTGCACTTTGCCTCGCCGGTCAATGGCGACAAGCTCTTCATGTCCCCCGAGGTGAGCATGCAGATCCAGGCCACCCTGAACTCGGACATCGTGATGCAGCTCGACGAGTGCACGCCCTACGAGACCGAGGGCCGGATCACCACCGAGGCGCAGGCGCGCACCAGCATGGAAATGAGCCTGCGCTGGGCCCAGCGATCGAAGGACGAATTCGAGCGCCTGGCCAACCCCAATGCGCTGTTTGGCATCGTGCAGGGCGGCATGTTCGAGTCGCTGCGCCAGGAGTCGCTGCAGGCCCTGGTGGCCATGGATTTTCCGGGCTATGCGATCGGCGGCGTGAGTGTGGGCGAACCCAAGGACTTGATGCGCCAGATCATGGCCCATACGCCGCACCGCCTGCCCGCGCACAAGCCGCGCTACCTGATGGGGGTGGGTACGCCTGAAGACCTGGTGCAGGGCGTGGCCGACGGGGTGGACATGTTCGACTGCGTCATGCCCACCCGCAACGCACGCAACGGCACCGTCTTTACCCGCTACGGCGACCTCAAGCTGCGCAATGCCCGCCACAAGAGCGACCCGCAGCCGCTGGACCCGAGCTGTACCTGCCATGCCTGCGCAGGCACATCGGGCGTCCCCTGGAATCAGGGCGGGCGCAGCGGCTTTTCACGCGCCTATCTGCACCACCTCGACCGCTGCGGCGAGATGCTTGGCCCCATGCTCACCACCATCCACAACCTGCATTACTACCTAAACCTGATGCAGGAGATCCGACAGGCGCTGGAAGCTGGCAGCTTCGCCAGCTTCAGGCAGCAGTTTCAGAGCGAGCGCGCCAGCGGCTGCTGAAACAAGCGGGTCCGCGCTCGGGGCCCAGCCTGGGCTCTCAACAGAACCCCTCTGCCGTGAGCCCGAGCTGGGCCTGAACCTAGCCCTAAGCGGTGGGGACGCGGGCGTCGCTGACCAGCTCGCCGAAAGCCAGCACATCGGCGTCGTGCGCGGGCTCTATCCAAGGCTCGGCCAGCGCCGCGTCGTACCACTGGCGCATGGCCGGCAGCGCGAGCAGTCTTTGCACATAAGTGCTGCACAGCGGATCCAGCGGCAAGCTGTAGGTCTGCACCCGAAACGCCACCGGGCAGAAAAACGCGTCAACGGCGGTAAACGCCGCACCCGCCAAAAAAGGGCCGCCAAAGCTTTGCAGGCCGCCTCGCCACAGACCTTGCAGCCGCTGCAAATCGGCGGTCAGCGAGGCCAAGGCCTCAGGCCGCAGGCGCACCCGCACGCCGCAGCTCATGGAGCAGACATTGCGCAGCGTCGAAAAGCCAGCATGCATTTCGGCAGCGGCCGAGCGCGCCCAGGCCCGTGCGGCGGCCGACTGGGGCCAAACCGCTGCATGGCGCTCGGCCAGGTACTCAGCAATCGCCAGGCTGTCCCAGACGGTTAGCTCACCTTCGACCAGACAGGGCACCTTGCCCGAAGGCGAAAAGGTGCCAAATCCGGACGGCCCGCCGCCCATGGGAAAGGGATGCAGCGACTCTTCAAAGTCCAGACCCAGGGTGCGCATCAAGACCCAGGGGCGCAGCGACCAGGAGGAGTAGTTTTTGTTGGCGATGTAGAGCTTCATGGGGGACGTGGTCAACAAAGGGACCCGACATCATCGGCCATGGCTGGCCTGGCGCCTAGGCAAGCCACAAGATTTCACCATCAAGGCCAGGGACTCAGGCCGCCACCGCGAACACGGTCAGCACACCGGTGTAGCCGTACAGGCTGTTGCCGGCGATTTCGCCGGCTGCAAAGAATCCGACCAGCGGCACATCGCCGAGCGCGCGCCGCACGATCTGAAGTTCCGCGCTGGGTCCGCCGAAATGCGGCCCGCCCCGGCCTGAGCAGCTGACATAAATCGCCCCTGCGATGCGCTGCGAGGCGGCGACCGGGGCCAACTGCACCAGAGGCGATTCGGTGGACTCAATCTCCTCGCGGATCTCGGCACAAATACGCACCAGATCACTGCGCGCAGCGGCCGCATGGCGCTCGCAAAAACTCAGTCGCATGCCAGGCTCGGTGGCCTGCGCCACGGCCACTGCATGGCGGGCCGGATCCAGGCCGATGATGTGGCGCACCAGAGTGTCGGCGCCAAAGGGGCCGGTGCGCCGCTTGCCCTCGCCGACCTCGGCCGCAGGACGCAGGCCGACCAGGGTGCGCCGCACCTTGGCCAGCGCCGTCTGCGGCTCATCCAGGCTGACCTGCAAGTCCGCCAGCAGGACCTCCAGAGCAGGCTGGCCATCGAGCTCTATGACCACATGGCCGTCGCAGGCGGTGATGGTGCGCTCTGGCGCAATCGGCTGACAGCCCTGGGTCACGCGCGAGGTCAGCGCCACCTCCGGGCCAAATGCCACGCCGCTGAAGCCGCCGGCAAACACGCTGCCGGCCGCACCCTGGCCGCGCATATGGCCCCGCCCGCTCTGCGCAAACTGAACCACCTGCCCCCGGCTGGCGGCCAGGCCGCCAAACAGATAGCCACTGCGGGTGCGCTGGGCCAATTCGGCGATCAGCTCGGCCAGTTCCGGCTCGCCCGGGTCGGCATGAACCAGGGCGGTGTGCGCGGCAAAACCACTGCCTGAGGCGCCAAGCGGAGCCACGCCAGAAAACACCCGGTACTGATCGGCCGGCAGCTCGCAGAGCATGACCGCCAGCGCCGGCTCGTCAAAGTACTCCACATTGTTCGATGCAATGCCCACACCCACGGTGCCGGCCCAGTCCAGCACCTGCGGCAGCTCAGCGCTGAGGTAGTCGATGAGCTCTTGTGCGTGCTCGGCGTAATGGTCAGTGATGTAGAGCAAGCCGAGATTGGGCGAGCCGGCATGGTCGGGCCGGGCCAGCAGCGCACGCAGCTGTGCCAGCACCAGAGCGGCAGCCATGCCCCACTGCGGGTGGGTGGCATGGCCGAAGGCAAACAATTTACCCACCGTGCGGGCTCAACGGGACGCCGAGGACTTGCGTGAGGCGGCGGGAGCGCGGTTCGCCGATTTTTTGGTGGCAGCCTTTTTGGGCGCCGGATTGCCCGCAGCAGCGGCGCCCGCCGCCCGCGCTTGTGCCGATTGGGCGTCGGCCATGGCGGTGCTGGCGATCTGCTGAAACTGCTGGGTCAGTGCGCCCCACCACTGCATGGGGTCGACCATCGCTGCGTCCGCCCCCGCAGCGGCGCCAGCCCTGGCGGCGGCTTTGCCAGACTTGGCACGGGCTTTGGCCGCCGGCGCTGCCGGCTCGGGCTTTTTCGCTGCCGGCTCAGCAGCCGGGGATGGAGCCGGGGAAGAGGGCTTGGCGCTGAAGGCCTGGGCCATGTCCTGCATGCTCACATTCATGCCTTTGAGCGCGCTCAAGGTCATCTTTTGCACCTCCAGGGCCTGAATGGTGGCCTTGAGCGCGGTACCGTTTTGCTCCAGCCAGAACAGCACCGCCTTGAGCTCCTGGATGCGCTTGTCGAGCTCTTCCACATTCAGCGTGGGCGCCACCCAGTGGCCCAGAGGCGAGGCGGCCGTGGGCGCCGGTTGGGTCAGGCTTTGCAGAAAATCAAAGCCGGGCACCCATTTGCCGAAATCTCCGAAACCCGCTTCTTGGGCGTCACTCATGATGAATTCTCCTTGGTGGATCCTGACCGGGAACGGCCAGATGCGCCCGCCAGCACAACACGATGACACCATTGTGCAATGACCGTTGCGCGGACTGTGAAGTTTTGACTCTACTTTAGCCGCCTCTGACCCGCCCCCTTTTTTAACGTCGCAGGCGAGGAGATACTCTTATCGGCGCTGGCGCTCAATCGACGAGCGCAGCCGATGAACAGGCCCACAAGACCATGGAACACAGCTTTGCCTCGGCCACGATACTGCTGTTGCTGATCACCGACCCGCTGGGCAATATCCCGATCTTCGTCAACGCGCTCAAGGCGGTACCCGCCGAGCGACGTGCGCGCGTGATCCTGCGCGAGGTATTGATTGCCTTTGGGGTGCTGCTGGCTTTCATGTTCGCCGGCCAGGCCTTCCTGCGGGCCATGAATTTGTCCGAGGTGTCCTTGCAAATCGGTGGCGCGCTGGTGCTATTCCTGATTGCGCTGCGCATGGTCTTTCCGCCAGCACCGCAAGACAGCCCCGAGACCGAGCACGAGCCGCTGATCGTGCCCCTGGCCATCCCGGCGCTGGCCGGTCCATCGGCGCTGGCCACGGTGCTGCTCTTGGTCAGCCAGGCGCCCGAGCGGCGGCTGGAATGGGTTGCGGCGCTGTGCGTCACGATGGCGGTGTGCGCGGTGGTGCTGCTGTCGGCCGAGCGGCTGCAGCGGGTGGTGGGCGCGCGGATGATCAACGCCTTCGAAAGGCTGATGGGCCTGATCCTGGTCAGCATCTCGGTAGAAATGCTGATCCGCGGCATCAAAACCCTGGCCCAGACCTGGCCGGCCTGAGCCCGACGTCTGCACGATTTTTTTGACTGAGGCCTCAGTCGGCCTGCACCGCCGCCTCCACCGACTGGGCAAAGGCACGGAGTAAGACAGCGCCCTCTTCCTCCTTGCGATAGGCCAGGGCCAGGCCAATATTGCCCAGGGGTAGATCATGAAGCCGCTCAAAACGGACCGCGCGGACAGCCAGGTGTTGCCAAACATTGGGCACCAGTGCGACGCCCAGACCGCTTTCAACCAAAGCCAGCATGGTCTGCGCCTGTGAGGCCTCCTGGACAATATGGGGCGTGAAGCCGGCAGGGCGGCGACACAGTGGTTGGTCTCTACAACGACAGTAGCCACCGTCGGATGGTTGGGCGCCGGGTAGCGCACCAGAACGATGTCGATCATGCCGTCGCGCAGCCCGACCATGGCCGCGTTGGTGCCCGATTCAGACAGGCGCAGATCGACGCCCGGGTGCCGCGCCCGGAAGTGCGCGATCGAGCGCGGCAGCAGCCGTATGGGCGACAAGGGCAACCGCGCCGCCACCACGCTCGAAGGCCTAGCGTCTTTGAAGCCAGTGATCGACGGTGGCGTGGTCACCGCCGGTCATGCCAGCCCGTTGTCTGACGGGGCCTCGCCCTGCGTCATCATGGAAGCCGGACTGGCGCCTCGCCATGACGCCCCTGGGGGTCTATCGGGACATGGGCGCGGCGGGCTTGTTTGAAGTGGCCTGAGGGTCCAGAGCACCGACCTCTCAAGATCTGCTGATCGACAGCCGGGCGCGCCAGGGCATTCGGCGCGCGTCGCGGCCTCAAGGCCTAGCCTGCAGCAGGCGCACGCTCCAGGGCTGTGCGCTGCCGGGTTCGACCCCCACACGCACGGCACGCACGTCGTTGGCGCCAGGCACGATGAGGCGGAATAAATTGGAAATCGGGGACCTGTTCAGACTGAAAGGCTGATCGAAGCGAAACTGGTGGGTATCGCCATGGATGAGCAGGACGGGAACGCCGGCGGCGGCGGCCAGCGGCAACAGGGTTTGCCCAATGCTGGTCCTGAATCCTGAATGGGTTGGGAAATCATCCCTGAGCGTTTTGGACTCCAGTGGATCCCCGTGCATGGCGATCACCAGGGCCTGGGCCCTGCTTTGCTGGGCCTGGGCGAACGCGGCCTTGATCCACGCCACATTGGCGCGGTCGCGCTCCAGGAATTCGGTGACCGCGCCTGCATCGCGCACCTCAAAATTATTGTTGCTGCCGACGACGTGCACCGTGACGAAGAGGACGCCCTGGTGATGCCAGCGCAAGTTCTCCACAAACTTGTCATGGCCCTCCCGGGCCTGGCTGTGCACCGCCAAGCGCTCCCGGCCCAGGGACCAGCCAGCAGGGAAAAACAGGGTGCGTAAAAAAGCCAGCCTGTCCAGGGGGTCATAGGAACCATTGCTGGCGCGATGACAGTCGGTCCACTCGTTGTCTCCTGGGGTATAGATCACAGCTGCCTGGAACAGGCCAAAATGGCCCAACTGGGTGCGGTACTCCTGCTCATCGCAACGGGAGCCGCCGGACTTGATGTCCCCCACGTGAATGGAAAACGCCGGCCGAGCGCGGTTGATGCCTTCAATCAGGGCGCGATAAGGCGCTCCCACTTTGGCCGCATCGCCATAAGGCAGATCCCCCAGGGCCACAAATTCGAAGCTTTGCGCTCTGGCCACAGCCGCGGACAGGACCAAAGCCAAAGCGGCGACACAGCGCAAGGCGGTAGGGATGAACTGGACCGGGGGCTGCATGGACGAGCTTCCAAGCTGGACGATGGGAGAAAGCCTAGCGGCCAGCCATGACAAGCCCGTGGCAGTCAGGCACGCCCCGTCTAGGCCGACCCATAGGCGCAGCTTGCCCATGCCCGCTCACAGCGCCCCGGGGGCGCTGGCTCACCTGCGCGGGGTCGAATGTCACGGTGCTGCAAGCACTGAGGTGACTGATGTCACGAGTTTTTCATGCGATCGACATAAAGTCACTGAAACACCACTCGAACCCGGCAAGCATCAGGATAGGTGCACCTTCTCCCATTCGCTCACCCCTCCGCCCATGATCAGAGGCTCCGTGATTTCTCGTCGAAGCATCGCCGCGCTGCTGCTGGTCGGGCTGCTGGCAGCCTGCTCGCCGCGTCAATTTCTCCTGAACCAAGCCGCCGACGCATGGACGGCACAGGGGCAGGCCGAAGAGGAAGACATCGGACTGGCCCGCGAGGCGAGCGCCTTCTATCTCAAGGCCTCTGAGGCTTTGCTGCGGCAGACACCGGGCCACTTGCCGCTGGCCGAATCGGAGGCCTCAGGGCTGACGCAGTACGCCTATGCCTTCGTGGCCTTTGAGGCCGAGCGTCTGCAGACCTCTGCGCCCCAGGCCGCGCACCGACTCAACCAGCGGGCGCGCCGGCTTTACCTGCGCGCCCACCGGCACGCCATGGCTGCCCTGGCCCTGTCCAACCCCGCTTTGGTGCAGGCGCTCAAGCCGGCCAAAATCGGGCCATTGCCGCAGCTGCGCAATGAGGAAGTGGGGCTGACCTATTGGGCGGCCGCGTCCTGGGGGGCCTACATCGCACTGTCCAAAGACGATCCAGACGCAGTGGCAGATCTGCCGCTGGCCATAGGGCTGGCCGAGTTGGCCTGGAAGACCTCGCCCCAGTTTGGTGATGGCGCCCTGGCCAGCTTGATGGGCAACTTCGAGGCCGCCCGCCCCGGAGGTTCGGCTTCGACGGCCGCAGCCTACTTCAACCAGGCCATTGCAATCAGCGCTGGTCTCAATGCGGGGCCGTATGTCGCGAAGGCCGAGACCATCGCCTTGCCAGCCGGTGACCGGCCCGCCTTCGAGGCCTTGCTCAAGCAGGCCCTGGCTGCCAGTGAAAAGCGCGCCGACCTTTCCAACCAGCTCATGCGCGAGCGCGCCCAGTGGCTGCTCGATGCTGCCGATGAGCTCTTTTAAACGGAATACCCCATGACTGTGAAGCATGCCGCGCGTAGGCAATGGCTGGCCCGCGCTTTGACCATCGGGGCCGCACTGGGCGCCGGCCTGACGCACGCCAACGAAAAGACCTTGCGCATCGGCTCGCTGGTGCCCAAGAACTCCCTGTATCACCGCCAACTGCTGGAAATTGCCGACAGCTGGCGCAACGCTCAAGGCGCTGGTGCCAGATACATGGTCTACCCCGACGGCAGCCAAGGTGGCGAGGCCGAGATGGTCCGACGCATGCGAATCGGCCAATTGCAGGGTGCCCTGTTATCAGTGGTGGGCTTGCGCGAGATCGAGCCATCCATCGCTGCGCTGCAGTCCATGCCGCTGCTGTTTCGCAACTGGGAAGAAGTCGATCATGTGCGGGAAAAGATGCGCCCGGCCATGGAACAGAAATTCCTGGACAACGGCTTTGTGGTGCTTGCCTGGGGCGACGCAGGCTGGGTTCGGTTCTTCTCGAAAGAGCCTGCTTTACGCCCCGATGACTTCAAGCGCATGAAATTCTTTGCCTGGGGCTCCGAGCCCGACCAGCAAGCGATCATGAAGAGCCTGGGCTACACGCCGGTGCCGCTGGAGACGACCGACATCCTGCCGGCCATTCAGACGGGCATGATCAATGTGGTGCCATCGACACCCTACTTCGCGCTAGCCACCCAGGTCTACAACTCGGCACCGCACATGCTGAACATCAACTGGGCGCCCATCGTGGGGGCTTTGGTGGTGACCCGCAGGGCCTGGGAGGCGATGTCGGCCCAGACCCGGCAGGCCGTGCGCAGCGCCAGCGAGAAGGCCGGCACGCAAATCCGCAGCCAGGCCCGGCAGGAGGTTCAGGAGGCGGTCGCCGCCATGCAAAAGCGCGGGCTGGTCGTCAGCGCGCCCAACGCCGAGCAGATGAAAGAGTGGAACGAGCTGGCGGAAAAGCTTTATCCACGCATCCGCGGCACGATGGTGCCCGCCCAGACTTTTGACGAGGTCATGACTCATATCAAGGCCTACCGCGCCGCCCTGCCAAAGTGATGCCCGCGCTATCTGGCCCCAGTGCCCGGCGCCTGCCGGCGTTCGACGAAGCCCTGTCCTCAGCCGCACTGCTGCTGATGGTGCTAATACCGGTCATCGAAATCCTGATGCGGCCCTGGCTGGGCAGCGGTGTTCGCCCACGGCACGGCGGCGCTGGTCTGCGGCATGCTCGCCATGAGCAGTTGGCTATTGGTGAGCAGCGAACGTCAGGCCGCGCAGACGCTGGCCTATGGCCTGCCCGTCTGGTGGATTCAAGCGAGCATGCCGGTGGGTTTTGCGCTTTTGGCGGTCAAACTCGGCGCGCGTTGCGTCACGGCCCCAAAGCTTCGGTACTTGGCCGGATTGGCCCTGGCTTTGTGCGGCGGCTATATGCTGAGCTTGTTCGATGGCACGCCGGTGCTTTTGTGGCCTGGGGCTTGTCTGTTGCTGCTCGCCTTGCTGGCCGGCTCCCCAATTTTCGCGGTGCTCGGCGGACTGGCCTTAGCCCTGTTCTGGCAAGAAGGCATGCCCCTGGCTTCGATTGCGCTTTCTCACTACCAGATCACCGTCAATCCTTCATTGCCTGCTTTGCCGCTGTTCACCCTGGCCGGCCTGATATTTGCAAAGACGGGTGCAGCGCAAAGGCTGAGCCATCTGTTCGTTGCCTTGTTCGGCCAGGGCACTACCGGCACGGTGCTGGCGACCGCGCTGCTGTGCTCCTGCTTTACCGCGCTGACCGGCGGCAGCGGAGTGACCATCTTGGCACTCGGTGGTTTGCTGCTGCCACTGCTGCTGCGGTCAGGCTACCCAGAACGCCGAGGCATTAGCTTGGTCACCAGTGCCAGTGCATTGGGCGTCTTGCTGGCACCGTCGGTCCCGCTAATCATGTACGCCGTCATTGCGCGGGTGCCCATCCACACCATGTTTTTGGCAGGACTGCTGCCAGCGCTGGTGATGATTGCATTTTTAGTCGTGTTTGGCGGCTACTTGCGATCGCCACGCCCGCCCGGCCTTGCCGGCAACTTGCCCAGCCCAGCCATCAAGACCCCGGTGTGGCAGGCCGCATGGTCTGCAAAATGGGAGTTGCTCGCGCCAGTGGTGGCCATCGGCTCGCTGGTCAGCGGCCTGGCCACGCCCACCGAGAGTGCTGCGGTTACGGCCCTGTACGCCATCGCGACCCAGGCCTGGGCGCACCGCGAGTTGGGCCCTCGCCTGCTGGGTCGCTGCCTGAGTGAGTCGGCACAGATCATCGGCGGAATTTTGCTGATCCTAGGGATGGCGCTGGCCCTGACCAATTACCTCATAGACGCCGGCATTCCCGATGCAGCCATCGAGGCGGTACAAGGGGTTATTTCCGACAAATATGTCTTCATGGTGGCTTTGACGCTGTTTCTATTGCTTGCTGGGGCCTTGATGGAGATTTTTGCGGCCATTGTGGTGCTGGTGCCCCTGCTGCTTCCCGTGGCCATGAGTTACGGCGTCGACCCGGTGCACTTTGGCATCATTTTTCTAGCGGCCATGGAGATGGGCTTTCTGTGCCCACCGGCTGGCATGAACATCTACTTTTCCTCGGCCATGTTCGGCAAGCCGGTGCGCGAAGTCGCGGTGGCGGTTTTGCCCGCCTTGCTGGCCATATTCTTGGGCACCCTGGCGATCGCCATGCTGCCTTGGCTGGCCACTGGGCTGCCCAGCTTATTCAAGACCTGATTGAACCGGGGGCGCTGCTGGGCCCCGGCTGACGCGCAGCGTCTGAGGCCGTAGCCAGCGGCGCAATGCGCTGGTCGATCGCGCCAAATAGGCTCTGGCCGTCCTTGCCCTTCATCTCGATGCGGATGGTGTCACCAAACTTCATGAAGCCGGTGCTGGGCTGACCGTCGAGTATGGTTTCCATGGCGCGCTTTTCCGCAATGCAGCTGTAGCCGCGCGGCCAGCTCTTGCGGCCGTCTTCTTCCACCGCCCGGTTGCTGACGGTGCCGCTGCCCACCACCGAGCCGGCGCGTACATTGCGCGTCTTGCACAGGTGGGCGATCAACTGGCCGAAGTGAAAGGTCATCTCGGGACCGGCCTCACACAGACCGACCTTGCGCCCGTTCCAGCTCGACTGCAGCGTCAGGTGGACCCGGCCGCCCTGCCAGGCATCACCGAGCTCGTCGGGCGTCACCGCCACCGGGCTGAAGGCGGTGGCCGGCTTGCTCTGCACAAAGCCAAAGCCCTTGGCCAGCTCGGCGGGGATCAGGTTGCGCAGCGACACATCATTGGCCAGCATCAGCAGACGTATGCCGTCAATCGCCTGCTCGGCATCGCTTCCCATGCTCACATCGCCGGTGATGACTGCGACTTCGGCCTCAAAATCAATGCCGAAGGCTTCGTCGGCGCAGATCACAGGCTCACAAGGGCCGATGAAGTCATCGCTGCCGCCCTGGTACATCAGCGGGTCGCTGTAAAAGCTCTCCGGCACCTGGCTGCCCCGTGCCGCCCGCACCAACTCCACATGGTTGATATAGGCCGAGCCGTCGGCCCACTGATAAGCCCGCGGCAAAGGCGCCATGCAGCGCTGCGGCTCAAAAGGGAAGGCATGCCGGGCCTTGCCCAGATTCAGCGTCTGGTAAAGGTCCTGCAATTGGGGGGACAAAAAGTTCCAATCGTCCAGAACCTGTTGCAGGGTCTGCGCGATGTCGGTCGCATAATGGGCCGTCGTGAGATCGCGCGAGACGACGATCAGTTGGCCGTCACGGGATCCGTCTTTGTAGCTTGCAAGTTTCATGGTGGACAGGCTGCCCGGCAGGTCCTGGCAGGCAGCGTCATGTTTGTGGACTCAAAGCTTAAGCTTAACCTCTCTACGCACCACACCGGTACGCCCCCCTGGCCGACGGCACTGGCGCTGACCTTGGTGGTGGTGGTGCTCCACGGCTGGCTGCTGACGCAGGGGTCCGATTCCGTGCGGCTGGGCGCGCGCGAGACCCTGGCCCCCAAGGTCTCGCTGAACACGCGCAGCATTGCGGCGCAGGACAGCCCAGCCGTGGCAGATGCCAAGCCGGCGCCGCCCGAGCGCAAAGCCGCAAGGCCCAACACACTGGCGATGCAAGAGCCCACCGAAGGGGGCAGCGACTGGGCTGAGGCCAAGCCGGAGCAGGCCGAGCAGATGGCCACTGCCAGCCCGGCCGAGGCGCTGGCCGATCAGGCGCCCCTGCCTTCGGCACCAGCCTCCAGCCCATCGCTGGCGCAGACCCCGCCAGCGACTGCGACTGCAAGCGCGCAGGCGGTCGAGCCCCCACCTGCGGCTACAGCACCTACTACGCCGCCCACTACCGCACCATCGCTGGCATCCGACCCAACAAGCCCGCCGGTCACCCCACCAGCGGCCGAGCGGCAGCTGGCACTGGCGGTGCCCGGCTCGGCCCGCCTGAACTACCAGCTCACCGGCCGGGCACGCGGCTTCGAGTATTCGGCCAGCGGTCAGCTCGACTGGCAGCACGACGGCCAGCGCTACCAGGCGCGGCTGTCCATCAGCGGCTTTTTGCTCCCCAGCCGCAGCCAGAGCAGCGTGGGCGAGATCGGGCCCGAGGGCCTGTCACCCCGGCGCTATTCCGATCGGGCGCGGGGCGAGCAGGCGGTGCACTTCCAGCCCGAGCTCGGTCGCATCAGCTTTAGCGCCAACAGCCCGCCGGTGGCCTGGCAAGCCGGGGCCCAGGACCGGCTGAGCGTGACGCTGCAGCTGGCGGCCCTGCTGGCCGGCGACCCCGGGCACTTTAAGCCCGGCGTCACGGTGAGCATGCTCACGGCCAGCAGCCGCAACGTCGAGCCCTGGGACTTCAGCGTCATCGGCAGCGAAAGCCTGAGCCTGCCCATGGGCACGCAGCCCGCGCTGCACCTCAGACGCGCGGCCAGGCACCCCTACGACCAAACCATAGATCTCTGGTTTGCGCCGGCCCTGGGCTATCTACCGGTGCGCATCCTGCTCAGCCAAGGCAATGGTGATCTGGTCGACCAGCGTCTGGCCAGCATCGAGCGCCCTTGAAACACGCCCCGCCGACCCACAACTGAACTCACCCCAAGGTAAGGTCCCAAGCCCATGACTCTGCAAATGCTCTATGACTCCGACGACTTCGTGGTGATGCACATGGTGGCCGACGCCGAGTCGCCCGCCGATGCGCAGCAGCCCGCCCTGGTTCGCCATGGCTTTGAGATCGTTGACAAGCGCCACGGCCGTGAGGTCTTCCTGGAAGGCTCCTGGGCCGAGCTTTTTCAGCAGCGCTTGCAGCACTGGCGCGACCACGCGCCCACCCAGGACGAGGTCGAGGCCACCCTGGAAGGCTATGCCCAGCTGGCGCAAACCCCGATTGGCTTGCACTGATGCAGCGAGCCGAGAGCCGCAGCACAGCCCAGCCGCGCGCTGAACTCAGGCCGGCTTCACCTCGACGCGCTGAACTTGGCATAGCGGCATGACCCCTGCCCAAAACGCCACCCGTTCAAGGGCAGGCCTGCTGGCCACCAGCCTGCTCATGCTCGGCCTGGTTCTGGCCAGCTCGGTGCTGGGGACCGCCCGCGAGCAGACCCGCACCGAGCTCGGCGCGAGACTGAACGCGCTGGCGCCTTCGCAGGTGCTGCTGCTGGGCGAGCAGCACGATGTCGCTGAGCACCAGCAGATCGCCAGGGAGCTGGTTCAAGCCCTGGCCGCCCAAAATCAACTGGCCGCGCTGGTGCTGGAGATGCTGCCAGCCGGCCGCAGGAGCAGCGGCTTGGCCCCGGGCAGCCAGGAGCAGACCGTGCGCCAGGCGCTGGGCTGGGACGAGCGGGGCTGGCCCTGGCAAGCTTATGGCCCGGTGGTGATGGCGGCGGTCGCAGCTGGCGTGCCGGTGCTCGGCGGCAATCTGCCCCTGGAGGCGCTGCGGGCCAGCATGGGGCGCAGCGAGCTCGATCAGCGCCTGCCCGCGCCCGCCCTGGAGCAGCAAAAGCAGCTGATGCGCGAAGGCCATTGCGGGCTCTTGCCTGAAAGCCAGATCGCCCCGATGGCGCGCATACAGATCGCGCGCGACCTCAGCTTGGCGGACACGGTGCAAAGCGCGGCCGCATCAGCCCGCCCCGGCCAGCAGGTCTTGCTGCTCAGCGGCAGCGTCCATGCAGACAAGCAGTTGGGGGTGCCCAGGCACCTGAGTGCATCGCTCAAGGTGGTGAGCGTGCGCCTGCTCAGTCAGGGCAGCGATCCGGCCGGCGGCAGCTTTGACGCCCACTGGCCCACCGGGCCGGCCCCGGCGACCGACCACTGCGCGGCCCTGCGCGAGCAGTTCAAAGGGCGCAGCGCCAATCCACCAGCGCGCCCCTGAGGCGCCAAGTCGCTCAGCTGGCCCTCAGGCCTGCTGCGAGATCGCGTCGGCGAGCAGATCGACCATGCGCTCGATCTGCGCCGGCTCGATGATGAAGGGCGGGCACAGCACGATGTTGTCGCCCGCCGGCCGCACCAGCAAGCCAGCCTGAAAGCAGCGCATGAACACCTCGTAGGCACGCCGGCCGGCCACCGGCCCCGGCGCCAACTCAACGGCGGCCGCCAGCCCCAGGCTGCGTATGCCCACCACATGGGGCAGGCCGCGCAGGCGGCTGTGCACCGCATCACCGAGCAGCGGGCCCATGCGGGCGGCGCGCTCGAACAGGCCTTCTTCCTGGTACAGCTGCAAGGTGGCGATGGCGGCGGCGCAGGCTACCGGATGGCCCGAATAGGTGTAGCCATGAAACAGCTCGATCGCATGTTCGGGACTGCCGCTGTGGGCCTGCATCATGGCCTGGTAGATGCGATCGGAACAGATCACGCCGCCCATGGGGATGACGCCATTGGTCACGCCCTTGGCAAAGTTGATCATGTCGGGCACCACGCCAAAGTAGTCGGCGCCAAAGGCGGTGCCCAGGCGGCCAAAACCGGTGATCACCTCGTCGAAGATCAGCAAGATGCCGTGCTTGTCGCAAATTTCGCGCAGGCGCTTGAGATAGCCCTGGGGCGGGATGTACCAGCCGGCACTGCCGGCCACCGGCTCGACGATGATGGCCGCCACATTGCTCGCATCGTGCAGCGGCAAGATGCGCTGCTCCAGCTCAAGCAGCGGGTCTTCGGCCCAGACCGGCTCGCTGCCCTGTATGTACGCATGGTTGACCGGATCGTGGATAAAACGCATGTGATCCACATGCGGCAGCATTTGCGTGCCATAGACCTTGCGGTTGGCGGGCAGGCCGCCCACGCTCATGCCGCCGAAATTGACCCCGTGGTAGCCCTTCTCGCGGCCGATGAACACATGCCTATGCCCCTCGCCACGGGCGCGGTGATAAGCCAGCGCCACCTTCAGCGAGGTATCGGCCGCCTCCGAGCCCGAGTTGCAAAACAGCACCTTGTTCAAATCGCCCGGGGCCAGGGCGGCAATCATCTCAGCGGCCTTGAAAGCCTGGTCATTGCTGACCTGAAAAGCGGTGGCGTAGTCCAGGGTAGCGAGCTGGCGGGTGATGGCCTCGTTAATCGGCTTACGGTTGTGGCCGGCACTCACGCACCAGAGGCTGGAGATGCCGTCGAGCACCTGCCGCCCATCATGGGTGGTGAAATGGGCGCCATCGGCCGCGACAAAAACCCGTGGGTTTTGGGCAAAGCTGCGGTTGGGCGTGAAGGGGAGCCACTGGTGCTCCATATTGAACTCAGGGTAGGCCATGGGTTTTCCTGCGGAGCCAGGCGATAGACGGCCCCTGAGAGATTTTCGCACCGGCCTTGCAGCATGGGCCGCCAGGCTGACCGCCGTGCGCGCATTTGAGACAATCGCGCACTATGAGCTCCACCTATATCCTCACCCTGTCCTGCCTGGACCGTCCTGGCATCGTCCACGCTGTCTCCGGCTTTCTGTTCGAGCGCGGCGGCAATATCCTGGATGCGGCGCAATATGCCGACGACAAGGACGAGGACGCCACCGGCCTGTTTTTCATGCGGGTGGCTTTCGGCTGCGCGCTGCCGGCCGAGCAACTCAAGGCCGAGTTGGCTGAGTTGGCCAAGGGCTTTGGCATGAGCTTTCACCTCAAGCCCACCGGCGAGGCGGTCAAGACGGTGATCATGGTCAGCAAAGAGGGCCACTGTCTCAACGACCTGCTGTTTCGCTGGAAAAGCGGCCTGCTCAAGCTCGATGTGCGCGCCATCATCTCCAACCACCGCGACTTCTACCAGCTGGCGGCCAGCTACAACGTGCCGTTTCACCATATCCCGGTGACGGCGGCCACCAAGGCCGATGCCGAGGCCCGGCAGTACGAGATCATTCAAAGCGAGGGCGCCGAACTGGTGGTGCTGGCGCGCTATATGCAAATCCTCAGCGACGACCTGTGCCGCAAGCTCTCGGGCCGGGCGATCAACATCCACCACAGCTTTTTGCCCAGCTTCAAAGGCGCGCGGCCTTACCACCAGGCCCATGCGCGCGGCGTCAAGCTGATCGGCGCGACCGCCCACTATGTGACCTCCGACCTCGACGAAGGCCCCATCATTGAGCAGGACGTGGCCCGGGTCGAGCACAGCAAGACGGTCGAAGACCTGACCGCCCTGGGCCGCGATACCGAAAGCCTGGTGCTGGCGCGTGCGGTCAAGTGGCACAGCGAGCACCGCGTGCTGCTCAACGGCCACAAAACGGTGATCTTCAAGTAAGCCGCCGGCCATGAGCCAGGCCGCTGCCAAGCGCATCCCGCCCATCCAGTGCCTGCTGACCTTCGAGGCGCTGGCGCGCCTGCGCAGCGTCACCCTGGCGGCCGACGAGCTCTTCGTCACGCCCAGCGCGGTCAGCCACCGGGTCAAGCAGCTCGAGCAGATCCTGGGCACCAAGCTGTTTGGCCGGGCCGACTTCTCGCTGACCACCGAGGGCATTGAATACCTGGCCCATGTGCGCGACGGCCTGGCCACGCTGCAAAAGTTTCCGGGGATTGCCGGCCAAAGCTCAGCGCCGGGCAAGCGCCGGCTGCGGGTGGCGGTCACGCCCACCTTTGCACGGGCCATCCTGATTCCGCGGCTCAAGCAATTTACCGACGCCTACCCCGAGATCGAGCTGGCCCTGCAGGTCTCGATTCCTCTGCTCGACGTGGTGGCCGAAGACGCCGACCTGATGATCCGCTTTGGCAGCGGCCGCTATGCCGATGTCGAGCATGTCTGCCTGGTCAAGGACGAGGTCACGCCGCTGGCCTCGCCCGCCTTTGTGCGCGAGCACGGCCCCTTTGAGCTTGCGCAAGACCTCGAAGGCCAGGCCCTGCTGCGCTCGCCCCTGGAGCCCTGGCGCACCTGGTTTGCCGCCCAGCACCTGGACTGGCCGGAGCCGGCCGAGGGCTCACAATTTAACGACATCGGCCTGATGTGTGACGCCGCCGCGGCCAGCATGGGCATCGCCCTGGTCAGGCTCAAGCTCGGCGCACCCTGGCTGGACAACGGCTCACTGGTGCGCCTGTTCGCCCAAACGGTGCCCAGCCCGCATGCGCACTACCTGTGCTGGCGCACCGGCGCCATGGACCGCTGGGAGTGCCAGGCTTTGGCGCAGTGGCTCAGGCAGGCGGCGCTTTAGAGCGCGCAGTCGACGACCGCATCTTGGCCGCCGAGCCATGCTGCGTAGGCCATGCTGGCAAAGTGAGCGGCCACACACACTGTTTTTGAGCGCCCCTATCGGTTCGAATAGCAGCCCGGAGACGATCGCCGGCATTGCCATGATTTGAGACAATTATTAATCATTTGACAGCATTGCCTTGAAATTAAGCATACGCTGGTAATAATCGCCCGCGCGATCTGCGCAGCCGCTCCATGCGCGCAATTTCTCTGCCGCTGGCAGCCGGCTGCGACCTCCCCCTTCTACATTTCAAGCGCCCCCTCAGAAGTCGATCCCGGGGGGCAAGCTCCCGAGCAGAGTTCTGCAGGCCCTCGCCAAGGAACCCCTGCCCCATGCCCCACTCCTTCACCGCGCCGCCCCTGGTCCCTGCGGACGGCCGTGATCCTGCACTGAACATCCCCGCCAAGACCTGGGTTTTGACCCACCGCGCCATGCCCCGCTGGCGGGGTCTGCTGCTGGCTGCTGCGCTGCTGGGCTCCAGCCTGAGCGGCCATGCACAAACGGCGCCCGCCACCTTGCCTTCGGGCGCAGAGCCCGGGCGCGAAGCGCCGCGGCCGCTGGTACCGCAATCGAAGCGGGCGATGCCGCAAATTGAGGTGCCGCAGAGCCCGGCCGCTGTAGCGCCCCCAGGAGCTGGCCAAGCGCGTTTCGTCTTGAACGATGTGCTGATTGAGGGCGCCAGCGCCTATCCGGCCGAGGTGCTACGGGGCCTTTACGCCACATTGCTGGGCCAAGAGGTCTCGGTGGCCCAGGTGTTCGAAGTGGCCAATGCGATCGAGCTGCGCTACCGCAAGGACGGTTATGTCACCAGCCGCGTCCTGGTGCCTGAGCAGACGGTCGCCGATGGGCGCTTTCGGATCCGGGTGCTCGAAGGCCATGTGGCCGGAGTAGTGTTTCAAGGCGAAGCTGGCCCAGCCGGGGCGGCCCTGCAAAGCCTGATGGCCGGCCTAGCCGCGCTGCGCCCCATCAACCTGGCCGAGATCGAGCGGCGCCTGCTGCTGGCCAACGACTTGCCGGGCCTGCAAGTGCAAGGCAGCCTGGAGGCCTCACCCACCGCGCAGGGTGGCTCCACGCTTGTGGTGCGTACCCAGCGCCGTGAGCGAGAGCTGTCAGCAACGCTGGACAACCGCGCCACCCCTTATGTGGGCGGCCGTCAGATCAGCGCGCAAGCCAGCTGGTTCGGCCTGGGCCCCCGGGCTGATCGCCTCGGGCTGAGCCTGCGCAGCTCACTGCCAACAGGACGCAGCACCTCGGTCGGGGTGAACTACGACGCCATGGTCAGTCCCAGCGGCAGCACGCTGGGACTTAACCTGTCCAATGCCCGCTCCCAGCCGGGCTTGGAGCTCGAAGCGCTCAATATTCAAAGCCAGGTCAACAGCCTGGTGGGAACCTGGGCCCAGCCCCTCAAGCGCTCGCGCGAGGAGAACCTGCGCAGCGTGGTGCAGTTGGAGTGGCGCGATGTGCGCACCGACCTGGGGGGCACGCCTTTCACCCATGACCGCCTGCAAATCGTCCGGCTCGGCCTGAGCTACGACCGCGCCGACGCCTACGATGGCATCACCACCGCGCGCGGCATGCTGCATCAGGGGCTGTCCGGGCAAGCGGCAGGCTCGGCCGAAGGCGCGCGTCCGACCCGCGCCAATGGCCGAAGCGACTTCACCAAGCTCACGCTGGACCTGTCTCGCCTGCAACAACTGGGCGCGCGCACCCATGCCTGGGCCAGCCTGACGGCCCAATACAGCCAGCGCCCGCTGCTGGCCAGCGAAGAGCTGGCCCTGGGCGGCGCGCACTACGGCCGCGCCTTCGATGACGGTGAGATCACCGGCGACAAAGGCGCTGCGCTGATGGTCGAACTGCGCCATCACCCCGAGTTCCTGCCGGGCAACGCTCAGCTTTTTGGCTTTGCCGATGCCGGCCGAATCTGGGCGGCACCAGGCGGCTCCGTACCGGCTCGGCCGAAGCTGGCATCGGCCGGCGCCGGCGTTCGGCTCAGCTTGCCCCGCGGCATGCTGGCCACGCTGGAGGTGGCTAAACCCTTGAATACCGATGTGCGTACCCAAGCGAACCGCAACGCGCGCGCATTTTTCTCGCTCAGCGCCCCCTTCTGAGTCAGCCCTGCCCGGCTGTTTTCGCCCCCGCTGAGGGCTTGTTTCCCCTCAGCTTCGTTTCAGCATCGTTCCAGCACCGCTCGATCTCGCGAGCCGCTTTGAAAGTCGTCGCCATGTCCCACACGCCTGCCTCCCGCCAAGTCTTACGCCGCACTGCCCTGCGCGCGCGCCGAATGCAGCTGTCGACCCAAAGGCTGCTCAAGCAGGGCTCGCCAGCGAGCGTGCTGTCCCAGCTGGCCTGGGTGGTCGGCTGCCTGATGGCCGGCCCAGCCGCCTACGCCAACCCCAGCGGCGCGCAGGTGGTGGGCGGCAGCGCCGTGCTCAACAGCCCCGCGCCAGGCACGCTCAATATCACACAAACCAGTGATCGCGCGATCCTGAACTGGCGCAGCTTCAGCATAGGCGCGGGCGAGACGGTCAACTTCCTGCAGCCCAGCAGCCGCAGCGTGGTGCTCAACCGGGTGCTGGGCAACGACCCCTCGGCCATCCTCGGGCGCCTGAACGCCAATGGCACGGTGATGCTGGTCAACCCCAACGGCATCTTCTTCGGGCCCACGGCGCGGGTCGATGTGGGCGCTCTGGTGGCCACCACCAGCAACATCCGCAATGACGACTTCATGGCCGGCCGCTACGCCTTTGGCGAGCCCTCCAGCCGGCGCGGCGCCACCGTGGAAAACCAAGGCCTGATCACCATAGGCGCCAGCGGCCTGGCGGCCCTGGTCGCGCCGGGCGTGCGCAATTCAGGCGTGATCGAAGCGCGCCTGGGCCGCGTCGTGCTGGGCGCGGCCAATGCCTTCACCCTGGACTTCCATGGCGACGGTCTGCTCAGTTTTGGAGTGGACTCGGCGGTGACCGAATCTCAAAGCCGCGAACTCGGCGCCCTGGTGCTCAATTCGGGAACCTTGCGCGCCGACGGCGGCACGGTCTTGCTCTCGGCCCAGGCGGTCAAGGCGGTGGTCGACCAGGTCATCAATACCAGCGGCATCGTGGCAGCCACCGCGGTTGAAAGTCAGGGCGGTCGCATCGTCTTGTCGGGTGGCAGCGGCGCGGTGGCTGTGGGCGGCACGCTCGACGCATCGTCGGCCAGCGGCACCGGCGGCAGCGTGATCGTGACCGGCCAACATATCGCTGTCGGCGGCGCGGCCCGCATTGACGTCTCTGGCCCCAGCGGCGGTGGTGAAATCGCCCTGGGCAGCACAGGCCTGAGCACGCCCGGCAATCACTTTGCGGACAAATCGGCCACGCTGGAGGTGGCCGCAGGCGCCAAGCTCAATGCCAACGCGCTCACACAAGGCGATGGCGGCAACATCACCCTGTGGTCCACCGAACGCACCGTGTTCGCCGGCAGCCTGTCGGCCCAGGGCGGCGAGCAGGGCGGCCAGGGCGGCTTTGCTGAAATCTCCAGCCTCAAAGACATCGGTCTGAGCGGCGCGGTCAATCTGGGCGCTGCGCGCGGCAAGACCGGCACGCTGCTGCTCGACCCGACCGACCTGCGCATCACCGACAGCGCCTCCGGTGGCTCGCTTGACGGCAACGCGGCTGACGCCAGCGTGGCGGCGGCCGATGCCAACCAGGGCGCAGGCGCCACGCTCAACACCGTCTCGCGCGGCCGGCTCGAAAATCTGTCGGGCACGGCCAACATCACCTTGCAAGCCACCGGCCAGATCACGGTCGATGCCATGGCCGGGGGGCGGATCGAGCTGGCCACCACCGCGGGCCGCAGCTTCAAGCTGCAATCGACCCAGAGCGGTGGCATCCGCTTTGTCGATGCAGCCACCGAAATCCGCACCCAAGGCGGCAACATCACGCTGCAGGCCGATGGCCTGGGCAGCAGCCTGGCCAACATCGGCAAACTCACCAGCAATGGCGGCAACATCAGCTTGCAGGCCACCGGCGACATCGAGCTGGCAGGCGCCATCAACGCCGGCAGCGGCGCGCTGAGCCTGCAGTCCACCGTCGGCTCCATCGCCAATGCGCTGAACACCGCGCCACGGCTGACTGCCGGCGCGATCAGCCTGTCGGCCCCGGGTGGCCATGTCGGTACCGCCGGCCGCGCCATCAACACCAGCACCTCCAGCCTGACGCTGTCCTCGGGCGGGCACTTGGTAGTTGCCAACGACACCGCGCTGACCCAGCTGAGCATCACAGCCGCCCATGTGGCGCCCACCGATGCCAACGACTATCAAATCACCTCCCCCAGTCTGAGCTTTCAGGCCACCGATGGCGCCACGCTGGGGCTGACCCAGATCAGCCAGTCCGGACTGAATCTGAGCCTGAGCTCTGACCGCTCACTCCTGTTGGGCACGGTCAACGTCGGCGCAGGAGCGCTGACGCTGAGCTCAACCGGCGGCAACTTGCTCGGCGCAGCCGACACCGCCTTGACGGCCGCCGCCTTGACGCTCAGCGCGCAAGGCAGCAATGGCAACAACGGCGCCATTGGAAGCAGCGCACAGCCCCTGCTGAGCGCTGCCGGCCAACTGAGCGCCACCGCCGGCAGCGGCGGGGTTTACCTGAGCAACACCGGCGCGCTCGCGCTCAACAGGCTGAGCACCACCGGCAGCTCCAGCATCAGCGCCACGGGAACATTGACAGCCGGTGACGTCAGCGTCGGCAACGCCACGCTGGCCCTGGGCTCCACGGGCGCCAACGTGCTCGATGACGGCACGACCAGCACCCGCATCAGCGCTGGCACGCTCAACCTGACGGCCGGCGCGGCCATCGGCACCGGCAGCACACGGGTGTCCACCAACGCATCCACCCTGTCGGCCAACGCCGGTGCCGGCGGTATCTACGCCAGTACCTCGGCCACCTCCAGCGTGCTGTCCTCCATCGTCTCGGGCAACGGGGCCATCGATATCCTGACCGGCGGCTCCACCACACTGACTTCGCTGAGCTCGAGCACCTCGGCAGCCGGCAACAGCATCACCGTCGCAGCCACCGGCACCGGCTCCATGAGCGTGGGAACGGTCAACGCCGGGGCGCTTGGCGACGTCTCACTGAGCACCACCTCGGGCTCCATCTCGGGCAATTCCGGCCTGATCACCGGCAACACCGTGACGCTCAACGCCGCCAACAGCGGCGCCGTATCGGTGCGCACCGCCGCCTCGCGCCTGGACGTGCAGGCCGGCTCGAGCAGCATCGCCATCACGCAGACCGGGCCGGTCACGCTGGACCGCATTTCGACGCCCAGTTCCTTTGTCAGCGTGACCAACAGCAGCGGTGACATCACGGTGGGCAGCATCAGCACCGCCAGCAGCGGGCAAGTCAGCCTCACCGCCTCTGCGGGGTCCATCCTGGACGACGGCAACAACGCCACCCGCATCAGCACCGGCACGGCCTCGCTCAGTGCCAGCGGGGTCATAGGCTCGGCCAGCAGCGCGGTGCAGACCAAGGCCACAGGCCTGGCCGTCACCAGCACCGGTGACCTGTTCGTCACCAACACCGATGCCACGCTGACCAGCCTGAGCATCACCCACCGCCACAGCGCGCCAAGCAACGCGGGTACGCTGCAGGTGGTCTCGCCCTACCTCACCTTCGACCTCACCGACACCGGCACCTCCTACAACCTGGACCGCTTGGTCAGCGTGCCGCTGGGATCGCTGTCCTTCACCGGCGATGCCACGCTGCAAGTCGGTCAGGTGCAAGCGGCCGGCTCGGTGAGCTTGAGCGCCACCCAAGGCCACATCGTCGACGACGGCAACCTAAACTCGCGCGTCACCTCCGGCAGCACCCTGACCCTGAGCGCGGCCCAAGGCAGCGTCGGCAGCGCGACCCGCCCTATCGGTATCAGCGCGAGCAGCCTGGCCCTGACCACCAAGGGCGATCTGTATGTCAGCAACCTCAGCGACCTGAACACGCTGACCATCAGCAGCAGCCATGCCGACGCCAGCACCAGTTACGGCATGGCCATCACCGCGCCATCGCTGCGCATGGCCATCACCGACTCGGCCGCCGGCCACACGGTGCAGACACTGACCGACACCTCCTCGCTGTCGCTCAGCTTCACCAGCGACCGCGACATCACGCTGGGCCAGGTCGATGTCACCCACACTGGAACGGCGAGTTTTACCTCCAGCGCCGGCCGCATTCTGGATGACAGCAACAAATCCACCCGGGTGCTGGCCAACAGCCTCACCCTGGCGGGCAGCGCGATCGGCGCCACCGGCACGGGCCACATGGATGTGGTGACCGGCACGCTGGCCGCCACCGCCAGCGCCGGCGGTATCTATGTGGAAGTGCCCATGCCCACCGGCAGCACCAACACCACCAGCACCCTCACGCTGGGCACGGTCACCGCCACCGGGCCGGTCGCCATCACCGCGTTGGAAGGCGACCTGTCGCTGGGCGGCTTCATGACCGCCACCAACCAGCCCGTCAACCTGACCGCCGCGCAAGGCTCCATCCTCAGCCCCATAGGCTACAGCGTCGCCATCGGCAGCGGCAGCCTGACGCTGTCGGCGGGCCACAGCATAGGCAGCAGCAGCCGCGCGCTGCCAATCACCAGCGCAACCGGCAGCACGGTGAGCGCCCAGGCTGGGGTTTCAATGTTCCTGAGCAGCAACGGGCCGCTGAGCTTGGGCAACCTGAGCGCCAGCACGGGCATCAGCTACACACAAAGCACAGGCGCCATCACCGTGGGCCAGATTAACGCCACGGCCAGCGGCACCGTCGCCATCACCGCCACTGCAGGCGCCATCGTGGACGACGGCAACGCTGGCACCGACATACGGGGCAACCAAGTCAGCTTAAGCGCTGCCCAGTCCAGCATAGGCAGCGGCACAGCCATTGCGGTCAATGCGCCCAAGCTGCTGCTTGCCGCCAACGGCGACATCGGGGTGAACAATGCCGCCACCCTAGAGACGCTGTCCGTCACGCGCGGCAGCGGCTCTGCCGGCAGCATCGCCATCAGCAGCGTGGCCAGCCAGAGCTTCACCCTCTCCGAAGACAGCGCCGCCCATTATGTGGAGTCGGTGCTTAGCAGCACGCCGTTGGCGTTCAGCTTCTCCGGCCAGCGCGGCGTCACGATCGGGCAGATCGACGTGGGCAGCACCGGGTCGGCCAGCATCAGCTCAGCGGCCAGCCTCAGCAACGACGGCGTGTTGGGCTCCAGAATCGCGGCCGGCTCGGTCACGCTGACCGCTGGCTCGGCCGGCTCCATCGGCGCCGCCGGCAGCGGCAATGCCATCAGCCTGGAAGGCAGCACAGCGCTGACGCTGAGCACCGGGCGCGATGCCTTCGTGGACAGCGACACCGCGTTGACCGACCTGAGCATCACCAGCACCAACGCGACCACAGCGGCTGGCACGGCCAGTGTTTTTGGCCTCAGCGGCCTGGGCCAGACCTTCGCCATCACCGACACCGGCACCCGTCAAAGCCTGGACTTTTCTGGCACGGCGCTGAGCAAGGCCAGCTTCACCACGCGCAAGAACATCGAAGTCGGCGCCCTCACCGCCACCGGCGATGTGACGCTGGTCACCAGCGGGGGGGGTGCCAACAGCAACATCAGCAGCGACTCAGGCAGCGGCCGCATCGCTGGCAACCGGGTGCTGCTGACGGCCACCTCCAGCACGGCAGGCGGCGGCTCCATCGGCAGCAGCGGCACCGCTTTGCGGGTGAACACTCCCACATTGATCCTGTCTGGCAGTGGCAACGTTTATGTGAACGATGCGCAAAACCTGGCCCGGCTGGAGATGACGCTCAGCCACGGCACCAACACCACCTTTGGCTATGGCGTGACCGCCGGCAACCTCAACAGCTTCACCATCACCGATGGCAACACCCAAAGCCTGGGCTTGGCTGTCAGCGGCGCCATGGATTTTGTCTACAGCGTGGACCGCGCCCTGAGCCTGGCCACCTTGGACGCCGGCACCAGCACCACCGGCTCGATCTCCCTGACCTCGCGCAGCGCACCCAGCGGCACCGGCGCGCAGATCAACCGCAGCAGCGGTAGCCTCACCGGCGGCACCATCACGCTGTCGGCCGCAGGCAGCAACGGTGGCGTCGGGGCCGGCGCTACCTTGAGCACGAACACCAAGAACCTGAGCATCACCACCGGCGGCAACGTCAGTGTGTCCAACTCCACCACGCTGACCAGCCTGGCCCTGGATGCCCGCCACAACACCAGCGGCAGCAGCACCCACAGCTATTCCGTCAGCTCGACCGGCCTGACCTTCAGCATCAGCGACACCCTGGGCAACAACGCCTTCCAGCTGAGCAACCTATCGCAAAGCAGCCTGGACCTGTCGATCAAAGCCGATCGGGTGATCACCGCCAGCAGCATCAACACCGGCGCGGGCGGCAAGGTCACGCTCAGCAGTTCAAGCTATGTACAGGGCGGCAGTGGCGCCAGTGCCGGCAGCCCCAGCATCACCACCGGCGACCTCACGCTCAACGGCGGCAGCGCCTTTGGCTACCAGGGCAGCACGCCGCTCTACACCTCAGCCGGCACGCTTTCGAGCAGTCTGAACAACACGCTGTACCTGTCGAACGCCGGTGCATTGACGCTCAAGACCAACACCGTGAGCGGCTCGGCCGATGTGGCCAGCAGCAACAACTCGCTGCTGCAAGGCGCAGGTGGCTTGTTCACCACGCCCACGCTCAAGCTCAGCGCCAACCAGTCGCTGGGCAGCACCGGCAGCCTGCTGACCGATGCGCGCCGGCTCACGCTGGTGGCGCGCAACCATATTGACGTCAGCAACGCCTCCGACCTGTATGCCTTGGTCATGACATCGACGCACAGCACGGCCGGCGTGCAAAACACCGTCTCGGTGGCAGCGCCGCGGCTGGCCTTGGCGCTGAGCGACAGTGTTGGCGGCGACCAGTACCACCTGAGCAACCTGGTGGACAGCACCGGCCTGGACTTCACGCTCAGCACCGATGTGGCCCTGAACCTGGGCACTGTCACCGCCCAGGCCGGGCGGGCACTAGCGCTCTACAGCACAGGCAGCACCGCGTCCATCACCAACGACGGCAGTAGCCTGCTGACCGCTGGCAGCATCCTGCTGTCAGCCGGTGGCTCGGTGGGCGCAGCCGGCGGCAGCACCACCCGCATGCAGACCGATGCGCTGGCGCTGACGCTGGCCACCGGCGCCAACGCCTACGCCGATAACGCGCAGGATCTGACCAGCCTGTCCCTGACCAGCAGGCAGACGGCAGGCGGCACGCCGCCGATCTACCAGGTGAGCGCGCCGGCACTGACCTTCAACATCACCGACAACGGCACCACCCAGATCAACCAGGTGGCCGACAGCACCGGCCTGAACTTCGTGCTGAACACGCAGCGCAACCAAGCGATCTCGGTGATCGACCTCGGCCGCTCGGGCGTCGTCTCACTGAGCAGCGCCGGTGATGTCTTGGGCGATGCCAGCAGCAGCAATCGCATCACCGCCGCCAGCGCGACTTTTTCCGCCAGCAACGGCGGGGCCATTGGCAGCGTGAGCAACCCGATCCGTCTGTCAGCCCCTCTGGTGAGCTTGGCGCCCACCGGCGCCCTGAACGTGGAGTCTGACACCCACATCGACCGGCTCAGCATCAGCACCACCCACCCCACCGTCACCTATGGCGGCAATTACAGCATTGTCTCGACGCCCATCACCGGCCCGGCCTACACCCTGCTGAGCGCTACCGACAGCGTCACCGGCACGGCCCTCACCAGCCTGGATGACCCGCTGGGCCTGGCCTTCAGCTTTACCAGCGACCGCGCCATGCAGGTGGGCACGCTCAACCTGGGCACCACCGGCACGGTAGCGCTCACGGGCACCGGCTCGGGCGGCATCCTCGGTGACGGTAACCCGAGCACGCTGGTGCAGGCCGCCAGCCTGAGCATGGTCAGCTATGGCGGTGCGGTGGGCGCCAGCGGCAATGCCATCGACGCCCGGGTCAACTCGGTCAGTGCCACCGCACAAGGCGGCGGCGTGACGCTGGCCCTGAAGGGCAGCACCTCTTTGGGCAGCATTTCTTCCACCGGCGGTCTGACCCTCACCAATGACGTCGGCGACATCGCGCTGGGCGCAATCAATGCCGGCGGCAATGCGGTGAGCATAGACAACCAGGGTGGCTCCATCTTGAGCGGCTCCATCGACAACGCCACCACGGTATCGCTGACAGCCAGCGGCTCGATCGGCAACACCAGCGCCATTGGCACCTCGGCCAACGGAGGCGGCACCACCACGCTCACGGCTTCAGCCAGTGCCGCCCATGGGGCCAGCGGCAGCATTGCCGTCAGTGAAAGCTACAACCTCGCCGCCACATCGGTCACAGCGCCCGCCGGCGTGACCCTGGACAGCGGCTATAGCCTGTCGGTGGGCACCGTCACCAGCGGCGGTGCGGTGGACCTGGGCTCCTCGCAAGGCAGCATCATCGGCATCAATGGCAGCAACGCCATCACCGGCACCCGCATCAGCCTGTCGGCACGCTACGGCACCGGCAACAGCATCGGCAGCAGCGGCACGCGGCTGAACCTAAACACGCCGCAGCTCGTGCTCAACACCCCGGGCAGCGTGTACGTGACCGACAGCGCCGACCTGAACCTGCTGACCATAGACCGCACCAATTACACCGGCACCGGCAGCGGCGGCACCCTGAGCGTCATCGCCAGTGGCCTGAGCTTCAGCGCTACCGACAGCAGCGACACCACCACACTCACCAGCCTGTCCGACGGCACGGGGCTGAACTTCAGCTACCTGGGCATCGGGTCCTTGTCGGTGGGCAGCCTGAACGTTGGCTCGGGCACGATGCTGCTGCAGGCGTACCTGAGTGGCGGCGACGGCCACATCGATGCCATCAACAACAGCTCGCTCATCACCGCCGGCAGCCTGACCCTGCAGGCTTATGGCACTGACAGCCACATCGGCAGCAGCGGCACGCCGCTGGGCCTGGCGGTGGGCGGCCTCACGGCAGGCGCGGGCAGCGGCGGCATGGTGCTGCGCCAGGCCGGCTCGCTCACCTTGTCCGGCCTGTCCACCACCGGCGACCTGAGCGTCACCGCCAGCAGCGGCGACCTGACCCTGGGCACGCTGAGCTACGGCTCGGCTGGTACCCTGAGCCTGAGCGCCAGCGGCGGCAGCCTTCTGGCAGGCGGCGGCACGCTCGCTGGCGGTGGCTCCAACGCGGCAATGACACTCAGCGCGGCCAATGGCATCGGCACTGCATCAGCGCCCGTCCTCATCAATGGCTCGGCCGGTCACACGGTCAGCGCCAGCGTCACCGGCACAGGGTCGCTCTACCTGAGCAGCCTGGGCACGCTCAGTGGCGGCCTGAGCACCTCGGCCCACAACGGCGCGACCGTGGTGACTGCCGCCGGCAACATCAAACTCAGCAGCATGAGTTCGGGCACCGATGCGCCGGGCAACGACATCCGCGTGACGGCCAGCGCCGGCGACATCACCGCCGTCAACGTCTCGGGCGGGGCGGCAGCGCAGTTCAATGGCATTTTCCTGGCGGCCAACGCAGGGCAGCTTTTGGCAGCCCCGGGCACCACCCTGGAAGGCTTTGATGTCCAACTGCATGGCGCGACCGGCGTGGGAACATCCACGGGCCGGGTATCTGCCAACGGGGAGCGTGTGCAAGTCAGCAGCAGCGGCGGAGCCATCTACCTGTCAGCGGCCACGCCATCGGTCTTGTCATCGGTCGAGTCCAGTGGCGGTGCGATCGACATCACCCACTCAGCCGATCTGCTGCTGGCCAATGCCTTGAGCAGTGGCGGCGCGATCACCGTGGCCAGCACCGCAGCCAACACCACACTGACCATCGGCAATGTGAATGCAGGCAGCGGAGCGCTCACGCTCAGTGCCTCTGGTTCCGGCAGCAGACTGCAAGACGACGGTGGCCGCAGCACCTGGGCCACAGGCGGCACGGTCAGCCTGACCGGCGCTGCCGGCGTGGGCAGCGCTGCCCTGACCGTGCAGACCAGCGCCGCCACCCTCAATGTGAGCAGCGGCAACGGCATCTTCATCGAAGACCAGCGCAGCGCGGGGGTCAACCTGGCCTCGGTGGTGGCCACGGCGGGTCCGGTCTCCGTTCAGAGCGCCGGACCGATGACGGCTACGCTGGTACAGGTCACTACCGACAGCGCAGGTAACGACGTGACCCTGCGCACCAACAGCGGCGATCTGACCGTGGTCAGCGTCGCAGTGGGACCCAACAATGGCGTGGTCAGCCTGTCGTCCGCCGGATCCATCCTGGCCGGCGCAGGCAGCACCCCCATCGTCGGTCGCAGCGCCAGCCTGACTGCGGCGCAGGACATCGGGGTCGTGACCAACCCCAGCACGGGCGCGGGCACACCGATCCAGCTCAATGTCACGAACCTTTCCGAACTGAGTTCCAGCGGAAGCAACCGGGTGCTGTCGGTCAGCAGCGCAGGCAGCTTGACCTTGGGCAACGCTGCTCTTTCGATGGGCAGCGGCAGCTCGGCCTACATCAGTACGGGCACTGACCTCGATGCAAGTGCCGGCATGACGCTGGCCAATGGCAATCTGTCGCTGGCCGCCGGCGGCGTCCTGGTGATGCCCATCTTGGGTGTCTCCGCCCTAGGCGCGGTGCGCCTGAGCGGCGCCACCGACATCCGCACGACCCTCGGCGGCGCGGCGGCGCGCCAATTGGTGGTGCAAGGCAGCAGCCTGGTGCTGAGCAGCGGCTCAGCCGGCGGCAACACCCGCTTGATGACCAGCGTGGACAGCATCGACGCCACGCTCAGCGGTGCGGGCGGCTTGACGGTGGGCAACACCGGCGCGCTCAGCGGCCTGAGCCTGAGCACCACCAACGGCGACATCAGCGCCACCAGCAGCGCCGGCATAACAGCCGGCCCGGTGATCGCCGGCGGCTCGGGCCGCAGCATCAGCCTGACAGCCACCACCGGCAACCTGAACCTGGTGGGCAACGTCAACGCTGGCAGCGCTGGCGCCATTGCGCTGGCCGCCCCGCAAGGGGGGCTGAGCATGACTGCCGGCGCCCTGACCGCCAGCACGCTTGACCTCAGCAGCGGCAGCGCCCTGGGCAGCAGCGGTGCCGCACTGCTCGTGGACAGTGCCAATGTCAGCGCGCAAGTCACGGGGACAGGCGGCATTTACCTCTCGTCGGGCTCGGCTCTGAACTTGGGCAATCTTTCGACGCAAAACGGTGACATCGCCATCACCGCCGCAGGGAACCTGACCGCTGGCGCGATCTCGGTCGGCCAAAGCGGCAATCTGGCTCTGACGTCCACGGGCGGCAATGTCACCCTGACCCAGGCCTATACGCAAAACGGCAGCGACACCAGCCGCTCCGGCCTGCACCTGCAAGGCCAGTCCATCAACGTGGGTGCGGTGACGACCACCGGGGCGCAAAGCTATATCGGCGCCCTGACCATCGGCGGCGACCTCAGCGCTTCAACACTGTCAGTGGCCGGTGACCTTACCTTATCGGGCGGCTCACGAACGCTGACGGGGGGTCTGAACATCACCGGCACGCTCAGCGGCGGCGGCAACGCCGCCACGCTCAACGCCGGCAGCGGCTCGGTGGTGTTGGACGGCGCCGCCAGCGGCCTGAGCACGCTCAGCATCACCGGCGCCACCATCGTCATGGTGGGAGTCAGCACCACCGGCGCGCAGACTTACCAAGGCGCCACCACCTTGAACGGTAGCTACACCACCCAAGGCGGCGATTTCGGCGTCACCGGCGCGGCCCAACTGAGCGGCGCCACTACGATCGCGACCAACGGCGGCCAGGCCAGCTTTGCTGGCACGGTAGACGGCGCGGGTGATCTGACGGTCAACGCGGCAAACGGCGCTGTCAACTTTGGCGGCACCATAGGCGCAAGCCAAGCCCTGGCCAGCCTGCTCATTACTGGCGGCACCATCCAGACCGCAGGAGCCAGCACCACCGGCGCGCAGACTTACCAGGGCGCCACCAGCCTGAGCGGCAACTACAGCACGCAAGGCGGCGACTTCAATGTGACAGGTGCAGCCCAGTTGGGCGGTGCCACCACCGTCACCACCAACGGCGGCCAGGCCAGCTTTGGCGGCACGCTGGACGGCGCGCGTGATCTGACGATCAACGCGGGCGCTGGCGGTGTCAACTTTGGCGGCGCTATCGGCACCACCACCCGCCTGGGGGCTCTTGCGATCAACAGCAGCGGCGCCACTCGCTTAGGCGCCAGCGTACGCGCAGCTTCGCTAAGTACCGATGCGGCGGGCAGCCTGGGCTTAGACGGCGGCTCGGTCGATACCAGCGGCACCCAGACCTACGGCGAGCGCGCCGTGCTGGGCGCCAACACCACGCTCAGCGGCAGCTCGGTCACCTTGAGCGCCGGTGCCGATGCCAGCGCCGCGGGCGCGCAATCGCTCACCGTCACCGGCCAGGCCAGCTTCGGCGCTGCGCTGGGTGCCAACCAGGCGCTCAATGCGCTGAATGTCACAGGCACCAGCAGCCTGGGCGGCAACGTCAGCACCACGGGCGCTCAAAGCTATGGTGGCGCCACCACCCTGACCGCCAACGCCACCCTGCAAGCCAGCGCTGTGAGTTTTGGCAGCATGCTCGACGG
>Ga0222712_10001163_pt1 | contig 33556 bp, 45 predicted proteins | sample C33_657DmetaG_FD_165043 | JGI IMG/M metagenome (GOLD analysis project Ga0222712, IMG submission 165043) | Estuarine water microbial communities from San Francisco Bay, California, United States - C33_657D | ecosystem: Environmental > Aquatic > Marine > Unclassified | place: USA: California...
CGGCCCGATGCGCGCGGCAAGTCCGGCGAGGTGGGTATCTCGCAGATTATGCCTAGTACCGGCGCCCAGCCCGGCTATGGCCTGACGCCGATCAGCATGGCCGATGCGGCAGAGCCGGAGAAGGCCATTCCGTGGGGTGCGCAGTATCTGGCCGCGCGCGCGAAGGCGCAGGGCGTCAACGACTGGAACGACCCGGACCAAGCAGCGAAGGGGCTGGCGGCCTACAACGGCAGCGGCCCGGCGGCTGATGGATATGGCCGGCAGGTGGCAAGCTTGGCTGGACTTCAGGGCGCGCAGCCACCGTCGGCTGCGGCAAGCGCCGGGAGCATGCAGGCACAGTCGCAGACTGGAGGCGCTGACATGTCTGTGCCCGGGCTGCCCGGTTACACGCTCGGCACGCTGACCACGCGCGTGATGGAAGGGCTGGGCAGCGAAAACCCGCGCATCCGTGCGCAGGCGGAGAGGTATGTGCCGCTGCTGACCCAGCTTCGCCAGCAAGCACAGCCCGGCCAAACGGTGAAAATTAACGGCCCGCAAGGCCCGGGCGAGTATGAGCGTTTGCCGAACGGCGGCCTGCGGTTCCTGGGTGGGATTCCTGAATCGGCGCTGCTGCCGCAGCCGGTGGAAGACCAGAGAGTGCGGCTTGCTCAGGCCGGAAGGGCGAACACAAATCTTACCGTGGACCAGCGCGGGGAAAACGAGGAAGCTAAGGCCTACGGCAGAGAGATGGGGCAACAGGCCTCCGCCGTTCATTCGGAAGCCAATCAGGCGCGCACCTCGCTATCACGGTTGCAGCAGTTTGAGGCGCTTTCTCAGGGATTTCAGACGGGAAAGTTGGCGCCGGCGCAGACGACGGCGGGAGGATGGGCGCGGGCTCTCGGCCTTGATGAAACGAAACTCGGAATTCCGGCAAACGCTGCCATTAACGGCGAGTCGCTGCGGTCAATCAACAATTCGCTTACTTTGTCGCTCATTGGCAGCGGCGGCATGCCGGCAAACAACTTTAGCAACACCGACCGCCAATTTATAAGCGAGATCGTTCCCAGCCTGTCCAACACGCCCGGCGCCAACGCCATCATTGCTTTCGGCATGCGCAAAGCTGCGGAACGGACGGTGGAAAAGGAGGACATGTGGCTCGCGGCACGCGAGCAGGGCCAGAGCTACGGCCAGTTCCTCAAGGATTGGAACACGCACGTGAAAGCCAACCCGATCATTCGCGTAATCCAGAAGACTGAAGATGCCGAAGCGCTGCCGCGCGGCACGATCTACAGCACGCCTAACGGCCAATACGTCATCCGCTGAGGGCGCACAATGTCCGATCAAACTTGGCCCGGCACGCCGCTCTCGGAATACGTTGGCCGGAACACTACGCCTCCGCCGTCTGCCGAAGCGCAGCAATGGCCGGGCACGCCGTTGTCCCAATTCGTCCAGCGCGGCAACACCGAGATGCTGCGAGGCGAACAGTGGGCACGGAATCCCGTCACCGGCTTGCCGATCCCGGGGCTGCCGGCCGGCGCGGAGGTGCAGATCCTGCGCAACGCCTCCGGCCCTGTGGCTGATGCCATGGGCAAGGACATCCGCGAGGGTGGCGCGGGCGTCGGCACCATTGCCGCCGGCAGCCTCGCCACGGACAAGGAACAGCAGCGGCGCATCGTCGCGTCGCAGATGTTCCCCAACCTGGACCTGCGTGATGCCCTCCCGAGGGTGGCCTACGCGCCGGACGGCCGCCTCTACGCTGTCGGCGAGGATGGCACGCCGGCCTACGTGGATCCTCAAAGCCTCAGTCTGAGAAAACCGTCCACTTTCCTGCCGGGTAACCTTGTGCGCCAAGTCGCCGGGCTGGCTGGCGACGCGCTGCCGATGGCTGGTGGTATTGCAGGTGGAGTGGCGTCGGGTCCGACTTCGCTAATTGCCGGGCCGGCCTTGGCCGCTGGTGGGGCTGCGGCAGGCGATGCGGCGCGGCAGTTTGGTGCGGCATACATGGACCCAGGTGACCCGTACGCGAACGACGCCAAGCCCGGATATAACATCAGGCAAACAGCGATTGAAGCGGCCCTGGGCGGCGTAGGCCAAGCGGGCGGCGCACTGTTTAACCGCTGGATGTCGCCCAACAAACTCCGGGTCTCCGATCAAGACGCGCGGACGCTAATACGCGACCCGAACGCCATCGCAAGGGCCAGACAGAACGCCCTTGAAGCGGAGGCCATCGGCGTGAATCTGACGCCAGGACAGGCCAGCAACACGCGCTCGCTGCTGCAGTATGAGGACGCGGCGATGCAGAATCCCAATCTGGTGGACCGTGCTACCAACTTCTACAGGGGACAGGGGCAGCAGCTTTCAGCGGCTGGCCAGGACGTGCTTGCGGGCATTTCGACGCAGACCGACAAGACAATGGGCTCGCAGGCGTTCCGCGAGGCGGCGGGCGATGTGCCGACGACAATCCGCCGAGCCGCCAACACGACAGCAAGGCCATTCTACCAAATCGCAGAAGAAGCCGGACGCACACAAAACGGCGGGGACGCCATGGCAGCGGCACGCGCGCGCTGGAATAGCCCAGCGGTTCAAGACGCCATGGATCGCGCTCGGCAAACCTACCGTATCAAGCACAAACAAGACGCGCCAATGGTGCCCGATTTTAACCTTTGGGATTTGACCCTTCGAGAACTGCGCGACTTGGGCAATGTAGCGGACCGGGAAGGGCGCCACACTCTGGCAAGTGGCTACAAGGAGGCGCTGCAGGATCTGTCCACGCAGCTGGATACAGCGTTTCCAAGCTACCCGCAGGCTCGTGCCGCCGCAGCGCCGGGCCAGCGGCTGGCGGCGACGCTGGAAGAAACGGCCACCGGCACCAGTGGCGCTACTGGCGTGGACGACCGCGCTCGAAGCATCCTCGCGCCTATTTTTGAACGCTCAAACCCGCAGTATGTAGCCACGACACGCAAAGCTTTTTTCGAGGCCGGCCGTCTAGACGAGTGGAACCAAGGCGTTCGGTCCTACCTGCAGGACGTATTTGATCGCGCCAGCCGCTCGCAGGAGGGCCTGAACGCCAGCATGTTGCGTCGGCAGGTGTTCGGCAACGTGGACAACCGCGACGCCCTGCGCGCGGCCATGACGCCGCAGCAGTTCGAAGGTTTCGACCGTTTCCTGCGCGTCGTAGAAAACGTGTCCCGCACCTATCCGCAGAACAGCCTGACGGCCATGCGCGGCAATGCCCAGGCGGCGCTGTCCGAGGCGGCGCAGGACACCGGCACGCGCGCGCTGGCGGTGGCGGAACGCGTTACGTCTCCAATCCGGTTTGCGGACACGCTCGGCAGCATCTTTGAGTGGGTAAAACAGGGCCGCATCGACCGGAACGCCAGCCGCATCATCGACAACCTCTTCTCGGCGGATGGCGTGGACTATCTGGCGCAGATGGCGCGGATGGGGCCAAACACTAAGCAGGCGGCAACCTTAACGTCGTATTTTTTAACCCGGATCGGCGCGGCGGGTGGAACCGACGAAACACCCACGCTAGGCCAACAATAGCCGCCAGAACCAACGCGATCAGGAACGCTGACGCGGCGCTGCTGCCTGCCGCGACGTGGCGCTCATAGGCCGCGCGCACCAGCAGATGCGCGGCGACGATCACGACAAACGGCTGGAGATTTCGCACCGCGCCAGCGTAGCGCCCGCGCGTGCTTCTGTCACTAACACAAAACGGTGAACTCATGCCTCGTAACGGTGCCGGCAGCTACACACTGCCCGAAGCTGCTTTTCAATCCGGCCAGACAATCAGCAGCGCGAAGGTAAATTCCGACTTGTCGGACATCGCCACGGCGCTGACGCAATCCGTCAGCCGGGACGGCCAGACGACGATCACTGCTAATCAACCGATGGCCGGCTTCGTCCATACGGGAGTGGGCAATGCCAGCCAACGCAACCAATATGCGGCGTTCGGCCAGGTGCAGGACGGTAACGTAGGTGCGCAGATCTACACCGCACTTAACTTTGGAGGGTTTTAGCTATGGCCGTCACCGCGACACCAATTTTTGCCCAAACACCGTATGCCAAAACACTGACGCTTGCCGCGCAGACGGCGTGCACTACTCGCGCCCCAACGGCTACAGCATCGCTTGCGGGGGCGAACATCACAGCGTTTGTTCCGGTTTCTACCAATGGGCTGAGGATTGATTCGATTCAGGTGAATGCCGTTGGCACGGGCATTAGCACCGTAAACGCGGCTCAGCTTGTTAATATCTGGATGTGGGACGGCACGACCGCTTTCATGATTTTGGAAATTGCTGTCACAGCAGTGACTCCGAGCACAACGTCGGCGGCGTTTACGACGACCTACACGTTCTCGGCACCTCTGGTGCTGCCTGCTGCATTTGCTTTGTATGCTAGCACGACGGTGACCACCACTGCGGCTGGCACTGCGTTGCAGGTCACAGCGTTTGGTGGGGCCTACTAAAATGCCAACAGTCTCTTCCGCATTCAATTACGCGTTATCTTCTCCTACTTTACGCGGCAATGTTTTTACGGGAGCGCAAGTTGGCAATGTTACTGCATTGAAATCTACTTCGGCGGCAACGCCAATAAACCTTGCAAATAATAATAATTTTTCATACCTGACAGTAGAAAATAGTACGCTGTCAGCGCCGTCTAATCCAGTGGCAGGTCAGTCTGGCGTAATCGTAATCACTCAAGGCGCTACTGCACGGACGCTAGCTTACAACACATTCTGGAAATTTTCCGTGGGAACAGTTCCTACGCTGACCGCAACAGCATCTGCGGTAGACACCTTTGTGTATTATGTAGAATCTCCAACCCGCGCAACCTGCCAGCTAATCAAGGATGTGAAATGATAGTCGGCGGGATACCTATGTTGTTTGGTGGGGCAAAGCAGCAGTATATATCTGTCGTTCACTCCTCTTCCCCCTACGTCACAGCTTACCCCTGGAGTAGTGCAGGTTTTGGCACTAAATTTGCTAACCCTGCTACGCTTCCTGGTGTTACTGGCAGAGGTGTAACATTTTCCCCTGCTGGTACGGAGATTGCCGTTGCTCACTCCTCTTCCCCTAACGTCACAGTTTACCCGTGGAGTAGTGCAGGTTTTGGCACTAAATTTGCTAACCCTGCTACGTTACCTTCTGGTGGTGGTTATGCCGTAGCTTTCTCCCCCGCCGGAACAGAACTCGCTGTTGGCGCCGATGGCACTCCATTTGTCTTTGCTTACCCGTGGAGTGGTGCAGGTTTTGGCACTAAATTTGCTGACCCTGCTACACTACCTACTTTTTCTGTTTACGGTGTAGCTTTCTCCCCAGCTGGAACAGAGATAGCCGCAGCTCATGAGACATCCCCTTACATCGCCGTATATCCTTGGTCTGGTAGTGGTTTTGGTACGAAATTTGCGAATCCAGGTACGCTGCCAACAGGCAATGGTTTTGGTGTAGCTTTTTCCAAGGCTGGCACTGAAATAGCTGTTGGGCACGCCACATCACCCTATGTCACAATTTACTCTTGGAGTGGTGCCGGATTTGGTACTAAATTTACCAATCCGGGTACGCTGCCAACAGGCACTAGTTTTGGTGTAGCTTTTTCCAAGTCTGGCACTGAAATAGCTATTGCCAGCGACCTGACACCCTACGTGTTGGCCTACCCGTGGAGTGGTGCTGGATTTGGTATTAAATTTACCAATCCTGCTACATTACCCGCTTCCAGTGCATACGGTGTAGCATTCTCCTCCACTAATACGGAGATTGCCGTTGCTCACTCCTCTTCCCCTAACGTCACAGCTTACCCGTGGAGTAGTGCAGGTTTTGGCACTAAATTTGCTAACCCTGCTACGCTACCGACTGGTGCTGGTTTTGCCGTAGCTTTCTCATAACAAGGAAAACAAATGAAATACACACAGCTCCCCCAAACCTACTGCGACGATGTTTTGGCTGAGGCTATCTACGGGCGCGAAGTTGAGTTTTTTCACTTTGAATTTGACCGCATCAATTTTGCCAAACTGCTGGAAACATTGCCCGATGGCCCGTATCGCGACAATGTGCAACAACGACACGACGAAACATTAAACCGCATGGATATGGTAAATGATATTTACGCCGCACTGGTATCACAGATTACCGACCCCGCAGCACACGCCGCAGCTATTACGCGCACAGTCAAAAAAAGGGAAAACCATGTTCCTGCTAAATAATATTAAAGTGCATCAAGACGTCCAGCGCACCATTGGGGATGTGCAATATCCCGCTGGCTGGTTTAGTCACGACGCTGCGGCTCGCGCCAAGGTAGGCATGATTGAAGTGCCCGATATTCCGAGGCCGGATGACAACCTTTTTACATCGGTTGAAAACCCAGACGGCAGTTGGACGGCAACACCGCGCACTGCTGATGATATTGCGGCAAGACTTGCTATTGCAAACACCCAGCAGGCGGCTGCTGTTCGTGCAGATCGTAACGCCCGCCTTGCTGCAACGGATTGGACACAGATCGCCGACAGCACGGCGGACAAGCCCGCATGGGCCGCCTACCGTCAGGCGTTGCGGGATGTGCCATCGCAGGTTGGGTTTCCGCAGAGCGTGACTTGGCCGCAAGAGCCGTGAAGGGTTAGAAGATGACCGACGTCGAGCTGAACGCGATGATCGAGAAAGCCGCCGAGTGCGGGGCACGGCGAGCGCTTGCCGCAATCGGGCTCTGCGACGAAAAAGCGGCTGGCGACATGCGCGATCTGCGCGGGGTGCTGGAGGCGTTTCGGTTGGCTAAAAGCACGGCGTGGACGACAATCGTGCGCCTAGTCACAGCCGCAATTTTTGCGGCGATTATTGCGGGCGTTGGCGTTGCGACTTGGCCAAAAGATTAGGCGCCGTGTTTCCGGCGTTTCTGATCGGCCCGCTTGCCGGTGCCGCTGGCATGGCGCTGGCGGGTGCGGCGTTTTTCGGTTGGCTCATCTTGATCCACAACCCCGCCATTCGCGCCGCCCAGGTGGCCGAGATTGCTGCCGTGGTGGCGCAGGAGCGATTACGCCAGCACGAGGCCGCTACGGCCGCGCTGGAGGCTCAGGCGACCGCACAGGCCGCGCTAGATGCCGCTCTCGCGCCAACTCGCCGGAGGATTGCCAGTGCGCTTGTGTCGTCTGCCTGCGTGTCTAGCGGTCCTGTGCGCGCTGCACTTGACGGGTTGCGCCAACCCCGGCCCGCCGGTGCTGCTGCGCCCGGTGGTGCCGGCCAGCCTGTTGATCTGTCAGCCCCAGCCCGTGCCCCCTAACAGCGACGACACCGCGCTGGCGTTGTGGATCATGGATTTAGCGGCGGCTGGCGAGGATTGCCGGGGGCGGCTGGTGCGGGTCAGGGCGTTGGTGGGGGATCGGCCTTGAGCGCTTTGAGCCGGCGATCCGGCCACGCAGCGACATTATCTGGCGGACCGCGAGGCGCGCCATGAGCAATCCTGCAGTTTCAACGCCGCCCGGATCATGGAAATTCCGCCGCCGGATCATCCATTGGGTGCTGATTTACTGCGCCGTCGCGGTGCCCGGCCTGACCATCTGGCGCCCTGATGCGCCGCTCGTGGCTCAGGTGGTGATGGCTCTGATTGGGTTGGCGACGACGGTGGTGGTTACGTATGTGATCGGCGCCGTAATCGACGACAAGAACGCTAGGAGCGCCGCACAATGAACATCGTCCTGACCCGCCGCGCCTCGGCCAACGGTTGGACCCAGGGCCAGTTGTCCTGCGATGGCGTACACTCCTGCTACACGTGCGAGGACGTGATCCGGCCGCCCGGCGAAAAGGTGCTGGGGCAAACCGCCATCCCCCCCGGCCGGTATCAGGTCATCATTACGGAATCGCCGAGGTTCGCCCGCCGCCTGCCGATCCTGCTTGCCGTGCCGGACTTCTCCGGCGTTCGCATCCACCCCGGCAACACCGCCCGCGATACCGAGGGCTGTATCCTGCCCGGCAGAGGGTTTACACCCGCCGGCGTGACGCAATCGGTGCTGGCGTTTGACGTGCTGTTTGCGCGGATTGATTCGGCGCTGATCGTGGGGGAGGAGGTTTGGATTGAGGTCAGAAATTCGGCAAACGCGGGCTGATTCGTGGCCACATCTCCCGGCCGGTTGTCAAGTCAACTCGTTGAAAAACAACACTCCGCATATTTTCATCACGTAGATTGCCCGCATTTTATATCCCTATTTTCAATGGTTTGCGTGGTATAGTTGTCCGGTTTACTTTTTGTTCTGACAACCGACTGAGCGCGCTTCCTGCCAGCTTTTCTTGGTCTACGCTGCGGGTGTAGAGCGCGACCATGCTCAGGGTCCGGTGGCCAGTCACGGCGGCGATCTCATGCGTGCTTGCCCCCCGGTCGGCAAGGTTCGCGGCCATCAGTTTCCGCACGCCATGGATACCCAGCCCGGCCATGCCGATCTTGGCCAGCGCGCGGGCAAGTTGCTCGGTCAGGCGTGGCGCAACCCATGGCGCGCCGTCGCCATTGTCGAGGATTGTGAGGGTGCAGCGCGTCCGGCGCCAAGCGTCCAACTCGGCGCGCAACTCAGGGCCAACTGGGATCGCCATTTCGGCGCTCGTCTTTTGCTGCCGGAATCGCAGCACTTTGCCATCATCGGCATCCCAGCGCATTGCCACCAAATCGCCGCGGCGTTGCCCGGTGTGCAGCGCCAGCACTACGGCGCGGCGTAGCGGCTCGCTTAGGCGGGCTATGGCGTGCGCGGCATGGCCGGCGCTCCACGGCGGCAGGCTGCCACCGGGCAGGCTCTTGATGCGGGTGACGGGAGTGTTGTCGATCCACTCCCGATCAACGGCCCACGAAAATAAGGCGGAGGCGGCGCGGATGAATCCGGTTGCCGCGCCGTTGCCTCGCGTGGTGGCGATGGCATCACGCAGGGCTAGGATATCGCGCCGGGTGACGGCCGACGCGCGGGTGTGGGGATCAGCCTCCAAGGCCTTGAGATAGACATTATAAGTCCGGTGGGTAGCTTCGGCCAGCTTAGCCCATTCCGGGCTTTGCTTGTAGGCGAGGATCAGCGCGCCGAGCGTGTCATCGTCGAAGCGCGATTGCTGCGCCTTGCGGGCGTACGTGTAGGTTTTGACCGTGCCGTCTGCCAGCCGCTTTTTGACGACCCGCTGCGAGGACCGCATTAATTGCTCCGCTGAGTGGCCGAGGTTGCGACGTTGGTCCGCCCGTCATCGTCGCGTCAAGGGCGGCCCGGTCCCAGCGCGGGGTCCGTGCGCCAAGCTGGTAGGACGGCTGGGGTAGGCGGGCGGCTTTGACGCGGCGGAGGAACTCGGCCTCGCGTAGACCGACATAGGCGGCGGCTTCGGCGCCGTCTAGCCATCGGTGGGGCTCAAGCATCGGCGTCATCAGCCTCCTGTGCTGCTGCGATCATCGCGCGGTAAATCCCGGCGTAGAACAGGCCGTTGCCGTTGTCGCTGATGTCTGGGCGCTCAATTGCCGCCACGATCATTGCGGTTGTGGGTTCGGTTGGCACCAATGCAAACGGCATGTCTGCGACCAGCGCGCGGGCGAAAGCAAGGCGTTCGGTAGGCGTGGGCGTGCCGTTTTTGTCGTATTCGGTGCGCTCTTTGAGCGGTTCCTCGGTCATTTCGTCGTCTCCATTTCTGACGTGCGAAAGTATCGGAGGGCTTGGGTGGCCCCGCACCGTCCCGCCTGTCCTATAGACAGGCGGTGCGGGTGGTGCGGGTCTCGCACCAGTGCCGCCAGCGCGGGTCGGTGCGAGGCTGGTGCGAGCGCGGTGCGGGTTGGTGCGGGTTGGTGCGGGTGGCAGGATTACTCGCTGGTGCGGGTCTGGTGCGGGCCTTCGGAATGTCATGGTGCCCCAATCTCCACCCGTTGTCGCGCCGCCATAAAAGCCGCCTCCACGTCAATTGACAGTTCGGGGCGCTTGTCCTTGAGCCACGCGCGTTGTTGCCTCACCTTTAGGTCATCGACCGCGGCATAGAGCGCGGGGGCGTCGGCGGCGGCGTCAACGCGGGCCACCAGATCATCCCGCAAGGCCAATGCGCGGTCTGCCTTCGGCGGAATTTTTTCGACGATCATTAACGGCAGCACGCGAAACGGCTTGCGCACTTTTTTTGTGGCCGTCAGGGCCAGCGTCACGGGCTCGGTGATGTGGCTCATATGCGAGATTCTGATACCACCCACCGCCATGCCGCCCCAGGTCACGTCGGCGTCGCGGTAGAGGGTCATGGATCGACCGGCATAGGCGACAGCATCCGGGCCCCATACCGTCACCATCACGCGGCGCATCGACTTGCACGGCATGTAGGGCTTGCCTGCGTCGCCCTCAAAACTGACGGCAATCGGCTGCTCGGCGGTGCTGGCGCGGGCAACCTTGGTGATCGTCACCGTGCGACAGCCGCCCATCAGATCATCGCTGTTGAGCTGGTCACTTTTGGCCACAATGGTGTCGGTCATGTCGAGAGTTTCGCTCATCAGATTTCCATCTCCAGTTCAATTCGGCGTTCGGTGGGGATTAGTCGGGCTGTGCCATCCAATCGCGCGCGATATGCAGCCATTTTTTCTGAGGCCGTAGCCTCGAACGCGCGCGCGGCGTCAATGATCGCGCTCTGCACTGCATCGTCGGCATGCACGCGAATCGTCACCATGGGCATGCCGCCTGAGTAGCTGATAAAATCGCACCAGCGCCGCCCCGTCACCAGCATTCCGGTCTGCACCTGGATCAGGTAGTCGTCGGGCATCTCGCCGATGATGATCGTCTCGACCTGGGATTTGGCGCGGCGGCTTTTAATCTCGATCAGCCCGTCATCGCCCACCAGCCCGTCCGGGGAATAGCCGACGACGAACCCCCACTCGTCGTTGGTGACGAACCCGACCTCCTCGACCGGGACAAAATGTTTGACGTAGAGCGCACGAGCCTCGATCTCGTCTACCTGCCCGCGCAGCATGTCGTCGCTGATATATCGTGGTTCAACGTGGCCCGTGATCCGCTGTGCGAGCAATTCGTACAGGTGCGCGCTGGATTTTTCGTTGGTGGCTATCTTGAGTTTCGGGGTGAGAATTAGCCTCATTTCGGACGCTGTCAGCAAACCACACCGGGCAGCCATCCACGCATCCGACCCCTGAAACAGATCGCGGTGATAGGTAATTGTCACGAAAACCACCGCGCCAACCACCCAGCCCGAGCCCGCACCGGACGCGCCACCATCTCGGCGCTTTGGATCTGTTCGGCCGTCTCGTCCATCATCCAGACCAGCCCGCGCAGGGCGACCAGCTGTTGGCTGGCGAGCCGCGCGTATTCTCCGGCATCCAGCGCTGCGTCGAGTTGCTGGGCGGCAATGCGCAGGCGTTCGGCAGGCGGGTGCGGGTCGGTCATCATGGCGCGGAGGGTGAGGCAGTTGACCGGGCGGATGGCGTGGGCGCTGTGGGTGTGGTTCATGGTGCGAATCTCCCTTCCGACTCAGGCAAAATTAGCGGCAGCGCCGGACAAATGTGGTCCATCATCTCGGCCAGATACGCGGCATCGCTGGCGATCATCTCGGCCAGCATTGCGCGGTATGCCGGATCTGCCTCGGCTGCGTGCTGGGCTATGAGAAAAGCCATGTCGCGCTCGGCGACGGCGAGGTCGTCCGCGTTGCACATGGCGTAGTGGCTGGCGGGAAGGAGGCGGCGGCTCACGGGCACACCCTCCCCAAATCCCCCAACGCATCATCAATCTGCGCCGCCGCCCCATGCACGGCTTCGGTCCACGCTGCGTTGGGGCTCTCGGTGCTGTTTAGCTTAACCATGAGCGCGGCGAACTGAGGGAGCAGCGCGCGGACGTGGCGGACTTCGGCATCATGCACGGCGGCAGCGTTGCTGGTGCCCTGGGCGCGGTCGTAGGCGCGCCCGGAGAAATTATCGGGATAGGACGCGGTGCGGTTGGGCATGGTGGCCTCCGTTGGGGTGCAACGAGGCGGAGTTTCGCGAAGCGCGAAATTTAAGTCAATCGAAATTACGCACTGCGCGAAATTTTTAATCGCGCTTGGAGAGTTGCCGGCCCATCTCAAGCCACGCTGCCCGTTGCTCGTCGTTCAGCGTTTCGAGTGTGCGCAACACGTCCCGCATTGCCTCAAATCTGGTTGGATCGTTTGGCGTAAACAAAAGGGCCGCCGGATGCACCCCGTAAACATCCGCAAGTTTGTTGATGTCATCAAGGTCCACTGTGCGCCCACCTGTTTCCCAGCCCGATATAGTATTAAGCTTGGACCCGATGATGTTTGCAACGTTTTGGAGCGTCAACCCTCTGTGACGCCGCCATGAACGGAGGTGGATGTGAAGCGTGCTGCGTGGTCCTGACATACCTCTAAATCGCGCCACGCGAGATTGCAGACAAGCCCTACAGCGTGAAATTTCGCTTGACGCGAAACTTCGCACCATGCGAAGAATCTGGCATGAACCTCCGTCAATTCCGCGCTGAGCGAGGCTGGTCACTCACCAAATTGGCGGGCGAACTCGGCGTTCCCGTTTCGACCGTGCACGGCTGGATGGCCGGGCGGCGAATGCCGTCAATGGACGCCATGGAGACAATTGCCAGGGTGACCTGCGGCGCGGTGATGCCCAACGATTTTATGCGCGCCGCCGCATGAACACTTTTGGCGGTAGCGACACCGCCCACTCAGGCGCTGCGGTCATGGCCGCTGGCGTGGCGGGGGTGGGTATACCCCGTCTCGGCTCCTCCCCAAACTCGGCCTCTGGCAGCAATGCCGGGGGCTCTTTTCGGAAACGCCACCACACTCCGGAGGGCTTGGCGCGGCTGCGGGAGCTTGCACGCCTAGCGATGCAGAACCCCGAAACCGTCGCCAGGATGCGCGCCGGGATGGAAGCGAAAAACCCATGGCCGGCGCGGCTCAATGAACTTCGGCAATTGGCTGCGTCTGGCGCTTCGTTGTCTGCCATCGCGCGGCGGTTTGGGTGCAACCGGAAAACGTTAAAATTCCGATGCGAACAATACGGAATTGACGCCAAAAGTGTGCGCAATTTCCAGATGGCGGCTGGCGAAGAGGTGTTGCGGGAAATCTATTACCGCGCGGACCTGGGCAGCGCCGAATTGATTGCACAATACAGAGTAGCCCGGCCCAAGGCGACACTTGACGCGCTGCATCAGCACGCGCGGCGACTTGGGCTGCGGCGTCCAGATGATCGTCGGCAAGTCGGCGCTATGGCTGGTTGTAATGGGCGCGTTAAGGCGATGGCATTGCAGCGCACCGCTATGGCAGCACAGGTGCAGGGATGGCTAGATGACGGCTTGCTCTGCCAGCACATTGTAAACACGCGCGGGGTATCGCATAAGCGACTGCGCCGGATGCAGCGCGAGGGGTTGATTACAGTCCCGCCACGCCCGAAAGCCGCGCCGTATATGCGACCGTCGCGAGCTAAGGCGGTGGTTGCGGTTGCACCGTTGCACAGTCCCGCGCCTCCCAGGTTTGTGCCCATACCAGTGCCCACGCCTGTCGTTCATACCCCACTGCCCGAGCCAGTGGAGGTCATTTCATTTCCGGCGCCATCACCGAACGGCAAAATCTATGCGGGGTTCAATGCGATCCGCCAATGGGCGCAGCGGGCGGGGGTTGATTACGACGGGTCCAACATGGAGCGAGTCAACCGTGTTCGGGCTGCGGCGAATTTGCCGTTGCTGGTGCAGGACGAGGCAACATGAACGACGTTGAAAAACAAGCCGCCTATGAGGCCAAGCGCCGCGCCTGGATGGGCATTGTTGCGCCGATAGCCGTTGTCACGCGTGAAGTCCGGCACGTCGGGTGCCAAGTGCTGGCTCATCCGCTCACCATCACATACCGCACCGACATGCACGCCGAGGTCGTGGCGATGCTGGAACGGGCAGGCATGGCCCTGGCTGGGGATGCGGGGACGTTTTTCTGATGCGCGTTGAAGAAGGGACGTTTCACTGATGCACTCAGATTATGCTGACTTCCTCGCCAAGAAGGCGCCGATTGCACACGCCGTCGGGATTGAGCCCGACGACATGCCTGCGCATATGTTCGACTTCCAGGCCGATTGCGTGGCGTTCGCGCTGCGGCAAGGCAGGGCCGCGATGTTCCTTGACACCGGCCTGGGGAAAACACGCATCCAACTGGAATGGAGCGCGCAAGCCGCCGAAGCCAGCAATGGGCGCGCGTTGATCCTGACGCCGCTCGCCGTGGCGCGGCAGATCGAGCGTGAGGGCTTGGCGCTGGGCTATCCAGTGCGCGTGATCCGCAGCCAGGACGAGGCGCGCGACGGGATCAACATCTGCAATTACGATCGGTTGGCCGCGCTGGATACGATCCAGTTTGGCGCCGTGAGCCTGGATGAAAGCTCAATCCTCAAGAGCTTTACCGGCGCCACCACGCGCGCCCTGATCGCGTCATTCGCCGACCATCGTTTTCGGCTTTGCGCCACAGCCACGCCCGCGCCGAACGACCACATGGAGTTGGGCACGCATTCCGAGTTTCTCGGGGCGATGCGAAGTGCCGAGATGCTGAGCCGGTGGTTTATTAATGACACCGCAACGGCTTCGCAGAATTGGCGCGTCAAAGGCCATGCTGTTGAGCCGTTCTGGGATTGGGTGGCGTCGTGGAGTAGGTGCGCGGAAACGCCCGCCGATCTGGGCTATGATGCCTCGCGCTTCGCCCTGCCGCCGATGCACGTGATCCGGCACAAGGCCATCGGGGACGTGAAGCCGATGGATGGGGCGTTGTTCATTCAGGAGTTGAGCGCCACCAACATTCACGACGTGAAGCGCCAGACAACGGAAGCCCGCGCCGATGCAGTGGCGGAGTTGGTGCACGCGGAGCCCGGCGAGGCGTGGGTTGTCTGGTGCGATACCGACTATGAGAGCGATGCTTTGGCCAAGCGCATCCCGCAGGCCATCGAAGTCCGAGGCTCGCACGCGCCAGACAAGAAAGAGGCGGCGCTCTCGGCGTTCTCTGACGGCATTGCGCGGGTTCTAATTAGCAAGCCGAGCGTTTGCGGTATGGGCATGAACTGGCAGCACAGCGCCCGCATGGCATTCGTTGGCCGCAGCTTCAGCTACGAGGCTTGGTATCAGGCCGTCCGCCGGTGCTGGCGGTTCGGCCAAACTCGCCCAGTGGATGTGCACATCATCGTGGCCGAGGGCGAAGAACAAATCGGCCGCGTGATCGACCGCAAGGCCGCCGATCATAACACGATGCGGCGGGCGATGGCGTCGGCTATGGCGCGCGCCCGCGAGACAACGGCTGAAACCAAAGTCCCATACATCCCGACACACACAGCGGAGTTGCCACAGTGGTTGTTTGCTTGAACTCGGCTCACGGCAAAAGCTGGACGGCGCTTAACGGCGATAGCTGCGACGTGCTGCCGCAGTTGCCTACTGCCAGTGTAGGATTCTCAGTCTATTCGCCGCCGTTCGGGGATCTCTTCGTTTACAGCGAAAGCGCAAACGATATGGGCAACAGCGCGAGTGATGCCGAGTTTTTCGAGCATTATTGTTTCCTGATCCGCGAGAAGTTGCGCGTCACCAAGCCGGGCCGTCTGACGGCGGTGCACTGTTCCGATTTGCCCGCGCGCAAGTGGAAAGATGGATACATCGGCACGAAGCCGTTTAGTGACGACATAGCATCGGCGCACATCAAAGCCGGATGGCAGTTTGTGCGGCGCGTGACCATCTGGCGCGATCCTGTGGTGGAGATGACGCGGACGAAGGCGCTGCACCTGCTCTACAAGCAAATCCAGAAGGACAGCACATGTTCCTGGCCCGGCACGCCTGACTACCTCCTGCTGTTCCGCGCGCCAGGAGATAACGCCGAGCCCGTTGGCCACAAGCCTGCCGACTTCCCCGTTGACCTGTGGCAGAAATGGGCATCGCCGGTATGGTTTGATATCAATCAAACGGCGGTGCTGAACAACAAGGCCGAGGCCAACAAATGGATCGGTGATCCGCTATTTCTGGACGATGCCCGCGAGGACGCCGACGAGCGCCACCTTTGCCCGCTGCAACTGCCTTTGATCGAGCGCGCGCTCACAATGTGGAGCAACCCCGGCGACGTGGTGCTGAGCCCGTTCCTCGGCATCGGCAGCGAGGGCGTGGTTTCCGTCAAGCGCGGGCGGAAATTTATCGGCTGCGAGCTGAAGCCCAGCTATTGGTCGCAGGCTGTCCGCGCACTCAAAGCCGCCGAGCGGGATAGCGTTGACCTGTTCACGTTGGCCGCCGACTGAGCGCGCGGATCAACTCATCAAGTAATACAGGAATCTACATGCCCAAAGAGCTTCGCATCGCCGTCACGCTGGAAATCCCCGACGACATTTGGGAGCAGGCTGACGCGCTCTCGGCAGCAAAGCCGGTCGTGGAGGCTTTTACCGAGGCAGTTAACAAGCTCGGCGGCAAGGTCGAGGCCGAGCTGGTGACGCTTAAGGCGCGCGGCGAGAAGGGCGATTCGGCGGCGCAGTATGTGGCGGCCGGCGGGAAGATGCCATGAGCGAGCCGGGGCACAACAGCGGCGAGCCCGTCGCCGCTGATCGGCTGCGCGGTTTGATCGAGCGCATCGAGCGGCTGGAGGAAGAGCGGAAGGGGCTGGGCTCTGACGTCAAGGATTTGTTCACGGAGAGCAAATCCGCCGGGTTTGACGTCAAGGTAATGAAGCGGCTCATCAAGCTGCGGCGCATTCCGGCGGCCGAGGCTGACGAGCAGGACGCGCTGCTTGATGTCTATCGCCACGCGCTGGGTTAGGCATGGGCGCGCGCTACACCATTACCATCCCCGGCGTGGCGCGCGGCAAGGGCAGGGCGCGGGCAACCTCGCGTGGGCGCCTCTACACGCCCGCCCAGACCGTTAACGCCGAGGCGTGGGTGAAGTCCTGCGCATTCGACCAGATCGGCCAGCCGCTGCTTACAACGCCCGTGGCGGTGGTGGTGACGATTGACGCCGAGGTGCCGGCGAGCTGGTCGAAGAAGCGCCAGTCGGCGGCATTGAGCGGCGCTGTTCGCCCGACCGGGAAACCCGACCTGGATAATTGTATTAAATTGTTAATGGACGGTTTGAATAAGCTGGCGTGGGTAGATGATTCCCAGGTGGTGCGGCTGGTGGCCAGCAAGCGCTATGGTCCCGCGCCGCAGACAGTGGTCGAGATTGCCGAGGTGCTGCCATGAAGCCGCCCCGCATTCGCACCGGCAAGGCCAAGCCCGCACCGTTCAGCAAGACGCCGAAGCCGGTCAAGCCCAAGCCCACGCGGCGTCAGATCGCGGCGGGTACGAAATGCCGGGATGGGAGGTTGCGCCATGGACGCGCGGCAGCCCGACCTATGGCGGGACCAGCACCAGGGCGCAGGAGTGCATTTGGTATTCGCCCGCGTGCGCGCCGTTGGTGCCGATGAAAGGCGCGCTCCTATGACCCGCCAGCAAGCCAACCACGCCCGCATCATGTTTGAGTGCGGATGCTCAATTGAGGATGTGGCGATTACGTTCGGGGTGACGTTGGATGTTGCGATTTATGCTGTGGCGCCGTCCCTGGCAGTTAACCCGCTAGAGCAGAAACGAGTGCAGCGGATACTTCGATCCATGAAACTATCCCCCCCTATCTCCGTAATACACAGGCGCGCGACGCGGCCGGACTTGGTAGAATCGGTTCACGACGACGCGAGGATTGCAGCATGACTGAGCACCGCTGGTCTAAGTTTTGGTGGGCCGACTGGATGCGCGACCCTTCTTTGCGCTCTTGCTCAGTGGCAGCTCGCGGCTTGTGGATGGATATGCTAGCGATTGCCTTTGACGGCGCGCCGCGCGGACACGTCACCATCGGCCGCAACCCCGCCAGCCCCAAGCAACTCGCCATTATCGCCGGTATCACGGAAAAGCAGTGCGTCGCGCTCTTGGCTGAGTTGGATCAAGCCGAAGTGTTTAGCCGCACCGAAGCAGGCGGAATCTTTAGCCGCCGCATGGTTCGTGACACAGACGCATCGGAAGCAGGGCGCGAGGCTATTACCAAACGGTGGCAAAAACCGACGAAAGAAGCGCCGGACCCTAATAGCCCTCCTAATAGCCCCACTAATAGGGAAGACCATAGCCCCCCCCATAGTCTAGAAGCAGAAGCAGATACAGAAGCAGAAGCAGAGAAGAAAGACCCCCCCTCACTTCGTTCGGGCACCCCCCAGCCGAAGGGCCGCGGTTCGCGCTTGCCGGACGACTGGCAGCCGAAGGAGCCCGACCTGCCGAGCCAACACGGCGCAGAGCCCGCAGGCACGCTGGCGCACTTCCGGGACCATTACCGGGCCAAGCCGGGGACAGCCGGCGTGATGCTGGATTGGGAGGCGGCATGGCGGAATTGGTGCAGGAAAATCAGCGACTTCAAGCGCGCGCCACCCAGCCGGCTGCCGGTCAAAACAAGCCAAATGTCCGTCCCCGACCAGAACGCCGAGCTGCTGCGGTTGATGGGCCGCCACTACGAAGCCGAGGACGAAACACCCGCAACGCAGTTGAGGATTGTGCAATGATGGACCGCGTTAAATGGTTGGGAATGCTGGCCAAACTGGGGACACCAGCCGATCCCGTGAAGGCGTTCCAGGCGTTGGAAGCCTACCTGCCGTTCCTTTCCGCACTGCCCAACGAGGCGTTCACGCTGGCCAGCCTGGAGCACGTCGCTATGACGCCGAAGCGGCTGCATATCCCCGATTTGAGCGAGGTGAAAGCGCCGTTGCTGGCATGGTGGCGCGACAACCGCCCAGCTCGCACGGCGTTGTCAGCAACCGTCGACAAGCCCGAACAACCCCGCGCTGAGCCGACGCAAGCCGAGCGAGAGGCCGTGGCGCGGACCATGCGGACCTACCTCGGCCAAGTGGCGCCGGTGGTGACGGAACGGGCGACGGTGCGGGCGCACCCTGCGCCGCCAACCGTGCTTGCCGAAGCCCGCGCCCGGCTGGCGAGGGGGCGTGGGTGATGGTGCAGGCCACGGCCGAGATCAGACGCGCCATCTGCTGCCCATCCGGCACCTGCACTTCGCTGAGCAATTGTTACGCCGAGGATCGCAGCCGCTCTTACCCGGTGCAGATCCACGAGGCGGCCGAGGCTGTGGTGCGGCTGCTGTGCAAGCAGTGGCGTTATGCGCCGCAGCGCCAGATGCGCGACGGGGATGGCCCGGTATGAGCCGACGCCGCCAGCCCGGAGAGAGTCAACCCGTTGACCCGCGCGTCATCGCCGAGGGGCAGGGCTACGACATGGGCAGCCTCGCCGTGGCTGTGGTGGTCGAGGTGGTGGCAGTCGGCACGCGCGACACGATCAAGCGGGCCAGACGTGCCGACCCGCTCAACCGGGTGGATGGCTGCACGGCCGGGATGCGGACAGCCGCGGCAATCTACCGCCAATCCGTCGAGCACATCGAGGCGGGCAGGGGCATGGGGCCGCTGCCATACGCCAGCGATGGCGTGCAGGAGCATCGGCGCGGCGATGGGACTGGCGTGGAGCTCATGGCGCAGGAGCGGGCGTTGTCGGCCGCTGACTGGCACCGGCGCGGGGTGCAGGCGATGGGGCTGGCAGCGTCGCAGGGCGTGGTGCATTGGGTGGTGGTGGCTGGGTTGCCGTTGGCCAGCTACGACGAGACGCGGAAGTGGCGGAAGGGCACGGGCTGCGGGCAGATGCTTGCTGCGCTGGAGCGGTTGGCCGGCGCATACAAGTGCACTTGACAGCGGGGGGCGAATTATGCCAGACCTAGTTAACGTGCATAAGTTGAATTCGCCCGCCGGTGAAAGCCTGCGGGCGTTTGTCGTTTGGAGGTTTTGAATGGCCGGCCTGCGAAAGCGGGGGCCAGGCCGTCCGCCCGGTGCCCCAAATAAAATAACGGCGGATATTAAGGCCGCGATCCTCGGGGCGTTTTTGAAAGTGGGCGGCGAGGACTATCTGGCGCACCAAGCGCGCGAGAACCCGCAGGCGTTTATGACGCTGCTGGGCAAGGTTCTGCCCACGCAGGTGTCCAACGGCGAAGATGGCGCCTTCCGCGTCGTGGTTGAAACCAACGTAAACCGCACGTTGGATCGGTGAGATACGCAGCCCGGCCGGCCTTCGTTCCATTCCATGAGCGTCGCGACCGATGGTCCTGCATCGTGGCGCATCGCCGCGCGGGCAAGACAGTGGCCTGTGTCGCGGATCTGGTGCTGGGCGCGCTGCAGACGAGCAAGCCGAACGCGCGCTATGCGTACATCGCGCCGCTCTACGTGCAGGCAAAGGACGTCGCGTGGGCGTACGTGCGCCAATTCGCCGGCAGCGTGCCGGGCGTTTCGTTCAATGAGGCCGAGCTGCGGGCAGACTTGCCGAACGGCTCGCGCATCCGCCTTTACGGCGCCGACAACTACGACCGACTGCGCGGCCTCTACCTTGATGGCGTCGTCCTCGACGAATACGCCGATATGCCGCCGGCAGCTTGGGGCGAGGTAATCCGCCCGGCGCTGGCTGATCGGCAAGGCTGGGCGGTGTTCATCGGCACGCCAAAGGGCCGCAACTCGTTTTTTGACCTTTACGAGCGCGCGAAAGTTGAATTGGACTGGTTCGCGCTGATGCTGCGGGACAGCGATACTGGTCTGTTGCCAGCGAACGAGCTTGCCGCCGCCCGGGCCGAGATGACGCCTGAGCAATACAGCCAAGAGTTTGAATGCTCCTTTGAGGCGGCTATTCTGGGCTCCTACTACGGCCGCGAGATGGCCGAAGCGGACATGGCGGGCCGCATCACGGCGGTGGACTACGAGCCGGAACTAGACGTGCATACGGCTTGGGACCTTGGTATTGGCGACAGCACGGCCATCTGGTGCTGGCAGATTGCCGGCGGGGAAATCCGCGTAATTGACCACTACGAGGCGCACGGGCAGGCGCTGCCGCACTACGCCGCGGTGCTGGCCTCCAAGCCCTACCGCTACGGCTGGGACTACGTGCCGCACGATGCCAAAGTCCGCGAGTTGGGCACCGGCCGCACGCGCGTCGAGACGCTGCGCAGCCTGGGCCGCAAGCCGCGCTTGGTGCCGGGCCATGAGGTGATGGACGGCATTAACGCTGCCCGTTTGACCATTCCGCGCTGCTGGTTCGATGCCGAAGCCTGCCGCGACGGGCTGGAGGCGCTGCGCCAATACCGCGCGGACTATGACGACAAGGCCCGCGTGTTTCGCGACAGGCCAAAACACGACTGGACGAGCCACACGGCAGACGCTTTTCGCTACCTAGCCATGGCTTGGCGCGAGGGCCGTAAGCCCGCACCCGAGCCGCCACCCCGCTTTGACTACGGGATTCCTGACTCCACCGACGTCAAGATGGGCGTTTCCATCCGCGAACTGATCGAGCGCGCCGAGCGCCGCCGCCGCATAGAGGACTGACATGCAGGCATTTACACCGCTGCCGGGCGCCACCAGCGTCAGCGCAACCGCGTCCAACGTGCAGGGCACGATCACCATGCCCAGCCTCGCCAACGCGCTGCACATCGCCAACACCAGCGCCACGCTCTACGTCACCGCCAAGTTCGGCGTGGGCGCGCAGACGGCCACGCTTGGCGGCGACGGCATCACTATACCGCCCATGTCGCATGTGCTCGTGGAGACCAACAACACCATCACCCACGTCGCCGCAATCGGCAGCGCCGCCGGCCCCACGGCCGTGGTGTTCACGCCGGCGCGGGTGTAGGCCGCATGTCCGACGACGCCAGCACCAGCGGCGGTTCCTTGGAACGGCCCGAAGACGCGGGCAAAGGCAAGGCGGGGCTGGTCGCGCTGTGGCTTGACGCCATCGCGTTGGCGGGGAAAGAGGAATCGGATTGGCGCGACAGCGCGGCCGATGCTTTGGCGGCCTACAAGGGCGAAGTGAAGGACAAGGCCCGCGCTCAGCGCCGGTTCAATATTTTGTTTTCTAACGTCGAAACCATTGCGCCGGCCATTTACAATTCTGTGCCTACGCCAAACGTGCGCCGCCGCTTTCTTGACGACGATCCCGTGGGCCGCACGGCAGCGCAGGTGCTGGAGCGCGCGCTGTCTTCGGCAATGGACGGCTATGGGTTCGACCCGATTATGCGCCGCTCGGTGAAGGACACGCTAATCACCGGCCGCGCCGTGGTGCGTGTGCGCTACGAGCCGACAATGGTCGATGGCGCGCTGATCTACGAGCGCGTTGGCTGCGAGAGCGTCTACTGGGCCGACTTCCGCCGTGGACCGGCGCGCACGTGGGAGAGCGTCCCGTGGGTGGCTTTCCGGCACTTCCTCACGCGCGAGGAGCTGGAGCGGCTGAACCCGAAGATCGGCGCCACCATAGATCTGGATGCGCGCTTGCAGGGTGTCGAGGACAAGGACGGCCAGCCGCCGGCGCAAATATTCCAGCGCGCCACGGTCTGGGAAATATGGGACCGCGACCGCCGCCGCGTGTTGTTCATCGCGCCGGCCTACCGAGACGCGCCGCTGGTCGAGGCTGATGACCCGCTGGGGCTGGCTGACTTCTTCCCAATCCCGTGCCCGATCTACGCCATCGACACGCCCGACAGCCTCGTCCCGGTGGAGCCCTACAGGCTCTACAAGGATCTGGCGGACGAGCTCGACCGCGTGACGCGGCGCATAGCGTCGCTCACGGCGGCGCTGAAATGGCGCGGCGCCTATGCCGACCCGACGCTGGGCGATTTCCTCGTCAAGTTTGAAAAACTGGCGGATGGCGAGTTCGCGCCAATGGATAACCCTGGCGCTTTCGCTGCGGCCAATGGTGGGCTTGAAAAAGCCTTCTGGATGATGCCGATTGAGCAAGCGGCTAGCGTGTTGCAGCAACTTTACTCGGCGCGCCAGCAGATCAAGGCGTCCATCTACGAAGTCACCGGCATTAGCGACATTGTTCGCGGCGCCAGCCAAGCCAGCGAGACGGCCACGGCGCAAAGCATCAAGAGCCAGTGGGGTTCGCTGCGCATTCAGCGGCTGCAGGCCGAGGTGCAGCGGTTTGCGCGCGACCTGCTGCGCCTGAAGGCCGAGATCATCGCCGAGAAATTTGAGCCGCAGAGCCTCATGGCCGCGTCTGGCATCCCGGTGGACGAGCAGGTGATGGCGCTACTGCGAAACGACGCCATGCGCACCTATCGCGTTGACATCGAGACGGACAGCACTATTCAGGCCGACGTGGCGCGCGCGCAACAGAACGCCAGCGGCTTCATGGCCGGCTTTGGTCAATTTATGCAGGCGATAGGTCCGGCGGTCCAAGCCGGTGCGCTGCCGGTCGAAGTGGCCCGCACGATGCTGCAGAGCTTCGCGCGCAGCTTCAAGCTGGGCCGCGCGGTGGAGGACGCTATTGACAGCATCGGCCAACAGCAGCCGCAGGCCCCAGGCGCACCGCAGGCCGACGCGCAGGTTGCCGCCCAGCAGCAAGCCCAGCAGCAAGCCCAGCAAGAGGCCCAGCAGCAGGTTCAGCAGGAGGCCCAAATGAAGGCGCAGGGCGAGCAGATGAAGGCGCAAGTTTCGCTTCAGGCCGAGAATATTCGGGCGCAGGCCATGTTGCAGGCCGAGCAGATGCGCATCGCCGCCGAGAACCAGCGCCACGCGGCCGAGATGGCCATGAAGCGCGACATTGAGCGCGAGCGACTCGCCGCCGACATGCAGGCGCGCCAATCGCGGGAGATGGACCGCATGGTTTTGGTGCCCAACTGATGACCCGCTACGTCCGGAGCGGTGGCGCCTGGGTTGAGGCGGCGCCGCGTGTGCGTGCGGCCGCGCCAATGATCCAGGGAGACCTGCCAGCCTACAAGTCGCCGCTCGGCACCGGCTGGGTGGAGGGCCGCACCGCGCGCCGCGAAGAAATGAAGCGGCACAACGTCCGGGAAGTGGACCCAAGCGAGTTTCGCCGCAGCCCGCCGGTTGAACCGGCTTGGGTGGCGGAGTGGCGTGCCAATCGCGGCATTGCCCGCGACAAGCCTTAACAGGAGACTGCATGTCTGAGACTGTCACCGACGTCGGCGCTTCCGGCGGCGAGCAGCAGTCCGCGCCCGTTGCGGACGCCTCGTCTGCGCCTGAGACTTCAATCCGCGAGACCATGGAGGCGGTGTTTGACGCCGCCCAGGACCGCGACGACGAGAACCCCGGCCTTGGCCACAATGGCGGGCCGGAGATAGACCGGGAGGCGCCCCAGCGCGCCCCCGATGGCAAGTATGCGCCCAGGCAGACGGCGGCACCGGAAAAGATCGCACCGCCCGAAGGCTGGAACGCCCCCGGCGTTGACTGGAACAGGCTGCCGCGCACGGTGCAGGAAAGCATTGCGGCGCGGGAACAGCAGTTTCAGGCGACGCTTACCCAGTCCGACCCGATGCGGTCGCTGGTGCAGCAGTACGAGCCGGTGTTTCGGCAGAAGGGCGTGGACCCGAGCATAGGCTTCAAAGGCCTGCTTGACACATACGTCCAACTGGAGACGCAGCCGGCCGATACGCTGTCCTGGCTCGCGCAACGCTACGGACTGGCCGTCTACGACCCGCGCAACCCGCCACAGGCATTGCAGCAGCAACAGCCGCAGGAGTGGGTGGACCCGCAGGTTGAGGCGCTACGAAATGAGCTGGCCACGATCAAGTCGCACGTGACTTCGGCCCAACAGCAGCAGCACGCTCAACAGCAAATGGTCTGGGCGCGCGCGCAGCACGAAGCCGCCACGGAATTGGACACCTTCACCAAGGACAACCCGCACGTTGGCACCGTCTACGCTGACATGGCGGTAATGCTCCGGGAAGGCCGGGCCGAGACACTTAAGGACGCTTACGAGAGGGCCACCTGGGCCAACCCGCAGACGCGGGCCGCACTCCTGGAGGAGCAGCGGAAGGCCGAGGACGCCCAGCGAGCGCAACGCGGCCGACAGGCGCAGCGCGCTGGCGCCATCAACGTCCGAACCAGCCCCGGCACCACCCCGAGCATGCCGAAGTCCATCCGGGAAACCATGGAAGCCACTTTCGACTCGATTCACGCGGCCTAGGAATCACCCCAATCTAGGAGACGCGGCACATGCCGTCCCCAAGCAGCACGTTCACCGAAATGGTGACGACTACCCTTCGCAATCACCCGTCCGAGATCGCTGACAACGTCTCGGCCAACAACGCGCTCTATCGATGGATGAAGCGCAAGGGCAAGGTCAAAACCGTGTCCGGCGGCTACGAAATTGTTAAGCCGCTCGACTATGCCGAAAACCAGACTTATCAGCGCTACGCAGGGTATGACACTCTCAACGTGTCGGCCTCCGACGTTCTGAGCAGCGCTAAGTTCAACTGGGTGCAGGCTGCGGTGCACATCACGGCCAGCGGCTACGAGCTGCGCGTGAACAACGGCCGCGAACAGATTATTGATCTGTCCGAGGCCCGCGTGAAGAACGCCATGCGCACGGCCGCTAACTACATGTCGCTGGACCTCTACTCCAACGGCTCGCTGACCAACCAGATGGGCGGATTGGCGCACCTGATCCAGACCAATGGCCAGGGCACCGTCGGCGGCATCAATTCCGCCACATACACCTTCTGGCGGAACAAGTTCCGCGAAGCGGCGGGCACCAGCACGTGGTCCAAGTCTACGATCAAGGGCGAAATGAACGCGCTCTACCTGTCGCTGGTGCGCGGCGCCGATCGGCCTGACCTGATCGTATCCACGCACGACTTCTTTAGTGCTTTCTGGGAGTCCATGCAGGATCTCCAACGGTATGCGTCGGCTGACAGCGCCACCGCGGGATTCCAAGCTCTCAAGTTCGTGAACGCGGACGTGATTTACGACGACAATGCCAACTTCGCAACCACGGGTGAGCGGATGTATTTCCTGAACACCGAATACCTGGAGCTGGTAACGCACCGAGAGGCCAATTGGAAGCAGTTGGACGAGAAGGTAAGCGTAAACCAGGACGCCGTGGTGATCCCGGTGATCTGGCAGGGCCAGTTGGTGGCCAGCAATCGTGCCCTGCAGGGCATTCTCATCGACGAATCGTAAGGAGATTAGCACATGCCGACTCTCATTGGTGTGGACGTCTCCGCGACGTTCACCTCCGACCAACTTGCCTCCGAGGGCAAGGGCTTCTCTGTGGGTGACCGCAATGTCAACTACGACGGCAAGGAATATGTGTTTGTGCTGGCCGGCGCGGCCATCACCTCCACCTATGCCTGCCGCTACACCGCCGCCTACTCGGCGGCTCACCTGTCCACCGCAAACGACGCACGCGGCGATCTGGTGGGCGTGGCGGTTGCTGACATCGCTAGCGCCTCCTACGGCTGGGTCCAGATTAAAGGGCCTGCAAACCTGCAGGTGCTGGCATCCTGCGCCGCTAACGTGCGGCTCAACACGACTGGCACGGCGGGCGCGCTGGATGATGACGGCACCGCCACTACAATGGCGGTGGACGGCATCACCCTGTCGACCGCGCGGGCTGCCTCGCAGGGTTCTGCGGCGGCGGTGCTGAATTACCCGAGCGTGGGCGCCACGCTCTGATTCTGAAGGCGGCGGGTGACAGGCCCGCCGCTTTTTTTTCTAAGGAAACACAATGCTTCTCGACACTCCAAGCCCGACAGAGAACCGTCGGCCTACGGTCGTGGCGCTTGAATTCTGGCGCGACTATGAACCGGATCGCGAAAAGCCCGGCGAAATGCGCGCGGTAGACTGGGTGCGCTGGGCGCGCCGCGGCGACAACAATGCCACCAACGAAGACAAGATTTCGCGCGTCGCCAAGCCCATGCGGGCCGGGGGCGAAGGCGGCGCTCCGGAAGAAAACCCGGTGTGGCTGGGTATCCGCGGCGCTTACGAGGCGTGGAAAATTGGCCAGGAAACGCCGTTGGAAGGCACGCCGCTGGATGCTTGGCCCGCGTTGACGAAGGTGCAGGTCGAGGCGTTCCGCGCCGCGCAGTATCGCACTATTGAGGACGTGGCCGAGATCACCGACGGCCAGCTTGGCCGCGTGCGATTGCCCGACATGCGCCAGCTTCGCGACAAGGCCCGCACCTATGTAACTAACAAGGCCAACTCGGCCGCCATCGAGGTGCAGATGGCCGACCGCGACCGCCGGCTGGAGACGATGGAGGAGGAACTGGCCGAAGCGCGCGCCGCGCTCGCGCGCATGGCCAGCGACGAGCCGCGCCGTGGCCCTGGGCGCCCGCGCAAGGTTGGCGCTGAGGCTGAGGCAGAGGAAGCCGCTTGATGACGCTCCTGACCATTGCGCAAGCGGCTTGCGACATCATCGGCGTGCCTCGTCCCACCAGCGTGATCGCTGGCGCGGACCAGACGGCGCGCACGATGCTGTCTCTAGCGCAGCGCGAGGGCCGGGCGCTGGCACGGCGCTGGACGTGGACCGCTCTGCGCAAACAGCAGACGTTTACAACGGTTGCGCAAATTGTGCAGACAAACGCTGTGCCGTCCGATTTTGACCGTATGGTTTCGGGCACCTTCTGGAACCGTGATGATCAAAAGCCCGTGCTGGGGCCGGTGACGCCGGAGGAATGGCAGGGGCTCGTGGCGTCGGTGGCGCTGCCGATCACCAGCGCCTTTCAAATGCGCGCCGGGCAAATCGAGCTGTATCCGGTGCCCACGGCTGGCGAGACGTGCGCCTATGAGTATCTAAGCAGCCAATGGTGCAAAAGCGTCGGCGACACAGGGCAGGCTGCTTGGACGGCCGACACCGACACCGGCCTGCTTGACGAGGAAATGACCACGCTTGGGCTGGTGTGGCGCTTCAAGCAATCGCGCGGCCTAGACTATGCCGAGGATTTGGCGACTTACGAGGAACAGGTGTTACAGGCCATGGCCCGCGACGGCGTGCGCCGGACGGCGCGGATGGCGCGCGAGATTGATTATGGCGCCGCGCACTATCCGCTGGTGCCAGAAGGGAATTGGGTCGTCTGATGCGCCAAGCGCTTCGTCCCAACCGCAGCCGGCGGCCCTCCGCGCGCTTTGCCAGCCTGCCGGCGCCGGTGGCTGGCCTAAATTTCCGCGATGCCATCGCCGCGCTGCAGCCGACCGACGCGCTGATTCTTGACAACTATTTCCCTCACGCCTCCTACGTGGAGCTGCGGCGCGGCTACGCTGCACACGTCACTGGCTTTGGCTCGCCGGTCGAAAGCGTGTTTGACTACGCCGCCCCAGACGGCACTGCCAAGTTATTTGCGGCGGCTGGCACGGCTATCTACGATGCCACCACCGCAGGCGCTGTCGGCGCTGCGGTGGTGTCGAGCCTGACGAATGCGCGCTGGCAGACGGTGCAGTTCTCGACCTTGGGCGGCGATTTCTTGGTGGCCGTGAACGGCGCCGATGGCGTGCGGACCTACAACGGCAGCGCCTGGGCCACGCAAACGATCACCGGCGCCACGGCGGCCAACCTCGTCACCGTGGCCTCGCACAAGACGCGGCTGTGGTTCGGCGAAAACGCCAGCACGAAGGCATGGTATCTTGGCACGGGAGCCGTTGCTGGCGCGGCGACGGCGCTTGATCTTGGCTTCGTGTGGTCGCTGGGCGGCAATCTGGCTTTCATCGTGCCGATCAGCTTTCAGAACACGCAGGGCTTGGACGACGTGCTGTGCTTTGTCAGCACCGAAGGCGAGGTAGCGGCTTATGTTGGCACGGACCCCGTCAGCGCCAACACGTGGCAGCTTGCAGGCGTCTACCGCATCGGCCGGCCCGTGAACCGCCGGGCGGTGGCGCGCTTCGGCGGCGACGCCATTGTGATGACGGATGGCGGCGTGGTGTCGCTTCGCCAGATCGTGGCGGTGGACTTGTCGCAAGCCGGTAACGTGTCCATCACCGACAAGATCAACCGCGTGCTAGGCGAGCAGGTGGCGGCGGCGGCCAGCACGTTTGGTTGGGAAATGATAATTTATCCTGCGGGCACGCGCTTAATCGTCAACGCGCCGCAAGAGGATGGCACTTATCGCCAGTGGGTGATGAACACGCTGACAGGCGCTTGGTGCCGGGCTATCGGCATGGAGGCGCTGAGCTGGGCCCTGCTGGCCGGCGCGCCCTACTTCGGCGGCGCCACAGCCGTCTATCAGGCCGACACCGACGCCACCGACAACGGCGGCAACATTGTGGGTGAGGTGAAGGGCGCTTTTTCGGTGCTGGGCGTGCCGGCGCTCAAGCGGATGACGATGTTCCGCCCGACGATGACGGCGAACGGCAACCCAGCGCCGGCTCTGGGCATCGACGTGGATTTCAGCGACGTGACGCCGACCGACGTGCTGGTGTCGGCCGTGTCCGGCGGCCAGTGGGACGTGTCGCTGTGGGATGCGGCCGTGTTCGGTAGCACGACAAACAACTTGCGCGACTGGACGACCGTTGCCAACATCGGTCTAACGGTGGCGCCGCGGATGCGGACGGAAACGCGCGGGTTCGACATCCAAATAACCGGGTTTGATTTGGCGTTTGAGGTGCAGGGGCTGGCGGCGCTGTGAGGTTGGTGTTCGGGCAGGACCAAGCCGTGGGCGCCTGGGTGGTGTCGCGCATCCCTCACGTCGAGGACGTCCGGACGCTTGGCCCGTTTGCGGCAATTGGTGTGGCCGACGATGAGAAGCTAATGGCGGGGTGCGTGTTCCACAACTACGCGCCGGCTTACGGCAACTGCGAGATCAGCTTCGCCGCCGACACGGCACGCTGGGCCACGCGCGGCACGATCCGGGCGTTGCTGTCGGTGCCGTTTCAGCAATACGGCTGCCGGCGGGTATCGCTGGTGACGCCGCACGACAACGAGCGAGCGCAGAGGTTCATCCGCGGGATCGGCTTTGTCCGCGAGGGCTGCGCGCGAGACTTCTTTGCGCCTAAGCGCCACGCGGTGCTGTTCGGGCTGCTGCGCCGGGAGTTTGACCGGCTCTTTACGAGGAAAAGCTGATGGGAAAGAGCGCGCCCGAACCGCCCCCGGTGCCCGATCCCGTTGCCACGGCAGCGGCGCAGACACAGAGCAATCTGGCGACCGCGCGCACCAACGCGACGCTGAACCGCGTGGACCAATACACGCCCAACGGTTCCTCTACATTTACACCGCTTGCAAACACCTACGTTGCGGACCAGTTGGCCAACCGCCGGGCGGCCTACGACGCCGACACGCGGCCGTTGTACACCGGGCCGCTGACAACTACGGTGACGACGCCAGGGACGAGAAGCCAGGGGTCTGATACTGCTGGCGAAAACTCTAGCGGCGGCAACTACTATGCCGATGCGCCTGCCACGACGGTGACGCAGCCCGTGTCAATTCCGGGCGACTATAAAACGCCATGGAACGAGGCGGCCGTCCGCACCGAGCTTGAGGCCAACAACCCGCTCGCCGACCGTTGGCGCCAAGACGTGACGCTCTCGCCGGAACAGCAACGGCTGCTGAACCTGCAGAACCAAGCCAAGAGCCTCTATGGCACCACTGCGCTTAACCAGCTCCAGGGGTTGCAGGGCGCCCTGTCGTCACCGTTTAACCCGACGCTACCCAACGCGCCCACGGGCGTGACTTCGCAAGGTGGTGCGCTTGCCACTGGTGCGCCGACGTCGCCGACGCTGAACACCAACCTGCCGAGCGCCGCCGGCCAGCTTCAATACAACGCCCCGACGCTTGGGCCGCAGGGCACGGTGCAGTCGCGCGCGGGCCAGCTGTTCGGCGGGACGCTGACGGCGCCGGAGCTTCAGGTTAACGCGCCGTCCGGCTTTGCCGCAACGCTGCCGGAGCAGCGCGCGCTGGAACTGGCCTATGCCTCGCGCGCGAATGAACTGGCGCGGACGTTCGGCGGCAACGTGCCGGGCATCCAGTATGGCATAGGCGACGCAGGCGCCATTCAGCGCAACGTTGACGCCGATGCGTCTAGCCGCAACCGCGTCGAGGAAGCCCTGTTCGGCCGGATGAACCCGCAGATTGAGCAGACGCGGCTGGCACTGGAAACGCGGCTGCGCAACCAGGGCCTCGCACCCGGCGGCGAAGCCTGGATGAATTCGCTGAACGACATCCAGCGCCAGGAGAACGATGCGCGACTGGCCGTAATTGCTCAGGCCGGGCAGGAGCAATCCCGCCAGCTTGGTATGGATCTGTCGCGCGGCCAGTTCAGCAACGCCGCACAGCAGCAGGCTTTCGCGCAGGAGGTAGGGCGCCAGCAGGCGTTCAACGTTGCGCAGCAGCAGGGCTTTGGCCAGTCGCGAGACGTGGCGGGGTTCGGCAATCAGGCTTTGATGGCCGCGCAGGGTTTAGATAGCCAAGCAATGGACAGCCGCAACACCGCGCGCAACCAGATGTTTGGCCAGTCGGTTCAAGCGGCACAGATTGCCAACGACGCTGCGGCGCGTAATACGCAAATGGCGCAGCAGGCGGAGCAGATGCGCCTGAACGCGCGGATTGCGCAGTTTGGGGCGCAAGTGCAGGCGGCGGGGTTCCAGAACGCCCAGGCAGGCCAAGCGCAACAGATGGACCTTGCCAGCGGCCAGTTCAACAATCAGGCGGCGCTGGCGCAGTTCGGCGCGGGCATGCAGGGCATGGCCGCAGGCAATCAGGCGGTGCAGTCGGGTTTTGGTATGAACTCGGCAGCCGCCGGATTCAACAACGCAGCGCTACAGCAGGGCTTCGCCAACAACCTCCAGGGCGCCACGTTTGGCAATCAGGCGCTAGGCCAACGGCAGGCGCTGGACGCTCAAGCTCAGCAATCCCAGGCCGCGTTGCGTCAGGCGGCGCTGCAGGAGCAAATGACCCTCCGCAGCGTGCCGCTAAACGAGACGGCGGCGCTGTTTGGACAGGCCGGGGTGCAATACCCGCAGTTCGGCCAGGTGCCGACGGCAAACGTGGCGACGACCGACGTGCTGGGAGCCTACGGCATGGCTCAGAACGCCGCACAGGCGGCCTACAACACTCAGGCGCAACAGGCGGCCGCGAACACGTCCGGGCTGTTCGGCGGGCTCTCCAGCCTCGGCGGCGCCGGCATCATGGCCTACGCCCTGTCGGACGAGCGCGCAAAAGAGAACGTCCGCGAAGTGGGTGAACTCGACAACGGCCTGCCCGTTTATCTGTTTAACTACAAGGGCAGCCCGACGCCGCAGATCGGCCTGATGGCCCAGGACGTCGAGAAGAAGAAACCGAGCGCCGTGGTTAAGGGCGCGGACGGCTACAAGCGTGTGAACTACGCAATGGCAGCAAGGTAACAAACGATGGACGAAGCACTTGGTGGCGGCGGCGGCATGATGCCGCAGAGCCCGATTGTCTCGCCCGACATGGTGGGCGCGATGGACGGCATGGACCCGGGTATGCGGCGCAAACTGCTGGCCGACATGCTGATGCGCCGTGGCATGGGCGGCATGGGCATCGCGTCCAACGCCTCGCCGGTTGGCGCGGGCATGCAGGGCATCGGGAATGCGCTGCAGATGGCGCTGATGTCTGGCAGGTTGAAAGGATTCTGAGATGTCCGGTTATGTGGGCCTCCCCCAGCAGTCAATGCCTATGGACCCTGCGCAACGTCGGCAGATGCTTGCCCAGGCGCTGATGCAGCGTCCGTGGGCAATGGACATGCCAAGCCAGCCGCCACAGATGCAGCCCGGCGCGCCGCCGCCGATGATGCCGCCCGGTGGCCCGGCGCAAATGGCGCCGCAGGCCGGGATAATGCCGCCGCAGCGCGGCCCGCAGCCCGGCATGGGCGGCCCGCGCCCGATGGCTGGTGCGCTTCCAATGGGCATGCCGGCGATACCCGGCCAGCCGCGCCGATAGTCTCTGGCCTAGGAGCCGCCCATGTCTGGCAGCATGTATGATCCCCGAATCTCGGCTCTTGCGTTGCAAGACCCCGAGCTTGCCGCCATTGAGCGCCGCCGCGCGCTTGCTGCGGCGCTGATGCAACAGGGGCAGCAGAACCAGAAGCTGACGCACCCGTTGCAGGTGGTGGGGAACCTTGCCAACACGGCGGTGTCGGCGCTGCTGATGCGCAAAGCCGACGAGGAAGGCAAGGCGCTGGTTGACCAACAGCGCAACGATGTGCGTAGCTTTTTCCAGCCTGGGCAGGGATCTCCAAACCCGGCGTTGACGGCTGATGCGGCGCCTACCAGCCCCGTGACGGCGCCGCTGGCGCCGGTGCAGCGCGAGACCGTGCTGCCAATAAATGGCTCGACACTGGCGGTGCCGGAGCACCTGCAACCTACCATTCGGCAGGCGAGCGATCAGTCCGGCGTGCCGTACAACATCCTTGCCGCCAAGCTGCAGCAGGAAAGCGGCTTCCGGCCCGATGCGCGCGGCAAGTCCGGCGAGGTAGGTATCTCGCAGATTATGCCTAGTACCGGCGCCCAGCCCGGCTATGGCCTGACGCCGATCAGCATGGCCGATGCGGCAGAGCCGGAGAAGGCCATTCCGTGGGGTGCGCAGTATCTGGCCGCGCGCGCGAAGGCGCAGGGCGTCAACGACTGGAACGACCCGGCGCAAGCAGCGAAGGGGCTGGCGGCCTACAACGGCAGCGGCCCGGCGGCTGATGGATATGGCCGGCAGGTGGCAAGCTTGGCTGGACTTCAGAGCGCGCAGCCACCGTCGGCTGCGGCAAGCGCCGGGAGCATGCAGGCACAGTCGCAGACTGGAGGCGCTGACATGTCTGTGCCCGGGCTGCCCGGTTACACGCTCGGCACGCTGACCACGCGCGTGA
>Ga0222712_10001165_pt1 | contig 33525 bp, 35 predicted proteins | sample C33_657DmetaG_FD_165043 | JGI IMG/M metagenome (GOLD analysis project Ga0222712, IMG submission 165043) | Estuarine water microbial communities from San Francisco Bay, California, United States - C33_657D | ecosystem: Environmental > Aquatic > Marine > Unclassified | place: USA: California...
CTACCAATACGCATTTAATGCCTGGTGCTATAGAAATATTAGAACATTGCAAGGGAAAATACAATATGCATCTGATTACTAATGGTTTTGAAACTACCCAGCAAATGAAGTTAAAGTATAGTGGCATTGATCATTATTTTGAAGCCTTAATAAGTTCTGAAAAAAGTATGAGTATGAAGCCCAAAAAGGAAATCTATGATTTTGCTCTACAAACTACCGGAGCAACTCTTAATCAGAGCATTATGATTGGCGATGCTTTAGCTATAGATGTATTGGGCGCTAAAAATGCAGGTATGGATCAGGTATACTACAACCCTTACAAAATCCCGCATACAGAACAACCAACCTATGAGGTGGCACATTTAGCTGAATTGAAAAACATTTTTATTTAATCTGTATGTCATTAATAACCAATTCTTTGAAGTGATTATTAATAGTTTTTATTAGTTCCTCTTTGGAATATAATAACTCTTGCTTCAAAGCGGCAACATCGGTATAAATAATTAATGTTTTTTCTACTAATAATACATTACGGGTGTATTTTGCGATCATTTCCCCAACGATACTTGGCCATTCTTCCTTTAGGCGTAATTCATAAATTACAGGCTTCCAGTTAGATCGTTCCATCAATAAGTTGAGTGCTTCTCCAATTGAATAGGTTCCCATGATATAAAAATAGATAAAAAGAGGGGGAAAACTAAAAAAAATATTAATAATATGGATTGGAATGCTAAAAAATCTGTATCTTTGCAAACTGAATTAAAATCAAAATTGTCGCACATGTCTCATGTATCTGCTGAAAAAAAAGCTAACATTTTTAAAACCTTTGGTGGTGTAGAAACCAATACCGGTTCAATCGAAAGCCAAATTGCATTATTAACGGAGCGTATCAACCATATTTCTGCTCATTTAAAAATGAACAAAAAAGATTTCTCTACACAAAGAGGTCTTATGAAATCGGTTGGTCGTCGTAAACGATTATTACAATATCTAAATCGTACGAACCTAGAAAGCTACCGTGCTTTAATTGAAAAATTAGGTTTACGTAAATAATAACTGAATTTAATAACTATTCCCAACTTATTAGGTTGGGAATAGTTTTTTTTAATAAATAATAATTTATAATATATGTCATTAAATGCTACTACTGTCAAAATCCAAATGGAAGATGGCAAAGAGATATTAATAAGCACGGGCAAATTAGCTCGTCAGGCAGATGGTGCAGTAACGGTGCAATGTGGTAATTGTATTTTACTTGCAACTGTATGTGCTAGTAAAGAACCTAAACCAGGCCAATCTTTTTTCCCATTATCGGTAGATTATCAAGAAAAGATGGCATCAGCTGGTAAAATTCCAGGATCTTTCTTTAAAAGAGAAGGCCGTATCAATGATTACGAAATACTAATTTCTCGTTTAGTTGATAGAGCTCTTCGCCCTTTATTTCCTGAAGATTATTTGTGTGATGTACAAATTCAAGTTACATTAATTTCTTCTGATCCAGAAGTTATGCCTGATGCATTAGCTTGTTTAGCAGCATCTGCAGCTTTAGCCGTATCTACTATTCCAATTCAAGAAATTATCTCTGAAGTACGTATAGCTAGAATTAATGGCAATTATGTAATTAATCCTACTAGATCTGAACTTGCTACTGCAGATATGGATTTCATCATAGGTGCTACGAGCAAAAACATTATGATGGTTGAAGGTGAAGCTAAAGAATGTTTGGAAGCAGATGTTATTACCGCTATTGAATTAGCACATAAAGCAATTCGAATTCAAGTACAAGCACAAGAAGAGTTGAGAAAAACATTAGCTATCACTCCTCGCAGCTATACAGCAGGTAATACGGATCAAAATTTAGAAAGCATGGTTAATGCTTTTGCTGCAGATAAAATGTTGGAAATTGCACGAAGCCGATCTACAAAATCAGATCGATCAGATGCATTTAAAGCTTTGGAAACAGCATTAGTTGAGCATTTAGGCGAAGCAATTACCGATGAAAATAAATCATTAGTAAAAACTTACTTCGGCAATTTACAATACGATGTAGTTAGAAATATGATTTTAGAAGAACGTGTGAGATTAGATGGTAGAAAATTAGATGAAGTTCGCCCTTTACATATGGAAATCGACTTCTTACCTTCTCCTCATGGATCTGCTTTATTTACCCGTGGCGAAACTCAATCATTAACAACGGTAACTTTAGGTACTAGCCAAGATGAGTTGTTGATAGAAAATGCTGCGTCAAGCAATTACGAGAAATTCATTTTACATTATAACTTCCCAGGGTTTTCTACAGGTGAGGTAAAACCTAACCGTGGTCCAGGAAGACGTGAAGTAGGCCATGGTAATTTAGCTAAACGTTCATTAGCTCAAATGATGCCAAGCAACGACTATCCTTATACGGTTCGTGTTGTTTCTGATATTTTAGAATCTAATGGTTCGTCTTCTATGGCAACTGTTTGTGCTGGTTCTTTAGCGTTAATGGATGCAGGTGTTCCTTTACCAAAACATGTAAGTGGTGTTGCAATGGGATTAATTTCTCGAAGTACTGACAAGAAATTTGCAATTCTTACCGACATCTTAGGAGATGAAGATCATCTAGGTGATATGGACTTTAAAGTTACTGGTACTAAAGATGGTATCTGTGGTATCCAAATGGATATTAAAGTTGATGGTTTAAGCATGGAAATTATGTCGCAAGCTTTAGAGCAAGCAAAACAAGGCAGATTACATATCTTAGAAGCAATGTATGCTTGTACACCAGCTCACAGAACTGAACCTAAACCGCACGCTCCAAGAATTGAACAAATTGTAATTGACCGAGAGTTCATTGGTGCTGTGATTGGCCCAGGTGGTAAAATCATTCAAGAAATTCAACGAGAAACAAATACCACTATCACTATTGAAGAAGTAGATGAAACTGGCGTTGTTAAAATATTCTCTTCAAATAAAGAAAGTATTGAAAAAGCAATGAATTGGGTTAAAGGCATAGTAGCTGTACCTGAAATTGGACAAGAATACGATTCTATTGTTAAAGGAATTAAAGAATTTGGCGCATTTGTTGAGTTCTTACCAGGCAAACAAGGATTATTACACATCTCTGAAATTAGCTGGTCTAGGTTAAACTCCTTAGATGGTGTTTTAAAAGAAGGTGATAAAATTAGAATTAAACTAATTGGCACTGACCCTAAAACAGGCAAATTTAGATTGAGTCATAAAGTATTACTTCCTAAACCAGAAGGTTATGTGGAGCGCGAAGAACGTAAACCTAATAAACCTACAGAGTAATATTATACTCATCAAATAAACTTAATAAAGGCTAACACATGGTTAGCCTTTATTATTTTACATTGATTAGTATATGTAATGGAAGCAATAAAAACTTCGCAAGTATATAATTTATTAATTTACCATAAAAGAAAAGGAGTAGCAGTTGCTACTCCTTTAGTATTGAATATATTATTATAGAATTAGTTCCCTTGCCCTACTCGTCCACCTTTTCTGTATTCAGCATCACCACCCTCTGGAACATCCGCTTCATTGTTTTCAACATTTAAGCTTTGTTGTTCAATATTACCTGGTTTGCTACTATCAAATATTAAGCGTTTAGTAGGAATATCAGCAGTGATCTTAAACTCAGTTCTTCTATTAGCTTGACGACCTTTTGGATTATCTTTCCCATTAATGCTGTTTGGAGCAATTGGATTTTGTTTACCCATTCCTCTTGCAGTCATTCTAGAACGATCAACTCCTCTTTCTGATAAGTAATCTAAAACAGACTGAGCTCTTTTTTGAGAAAGATCTGCATTATATTGATCATCTCCTTTAGAGTCTGTAAATGAATTAATTTCTACAGTTAAAGAAGGATTATCTTTCATAAAGCCAATCAAAGAATCTAGTGATGCTACTGACTCCGCTCTTAATTCAGATTTATCATAATCGTATAAAATATTACTTACACGGAAACGATAATCGATAGTAATAGAATCCATATATATAGTAACCGTATCACGATGATCAGGATCAGTTCTTTTTGTATTTAAAGTGCTTATATCTACATGTGAAGAAGTAAACTCTGGCTTATCTCCTGTAAATATATATGCATGACCTCTAGAAATATTAAATAAGAATTTACCATCTGTGGAATTAAATGTAGTCAATTCGCCAGACTCATCTACCATTTTAACCACAACAGAAGAAATTAATTCATTAGTTTTCTTATTTACTACTTTACCATAAACACCTAATTTAGGTTCATATTGGATTCTGTAAATGTCATCACAACACGTAGGATTTTTCAATGCCATTGAACCAATTCTATTAGATACTACATATGCATCTGGCTTTCCAACTGGGTCTTTGATGAAATAAATTTCATCTGCAGACGTATTGATTGGATAACCTAAATTTCTTACGTTATTGTAACGAGAAGGACCACCTTCTGCAGAGAATACATCAAACCCCCCAAAATTAGGTAATCCATTAGATGCAAAATATAATTTGTTTTCTTTGCTATTATAATAGGGAGTTACCTCATCTTGTTCAGTATTAATTTGTTTTCCTGCATTTTGTGGTCTGCGATAACGCTTACTAGCTGTATCGTATACTGAATACCAGATATCATACCCACCTCTACTTTGTAATTTTCTGTTAGAAGAGAAATATAAAATTTCTTTTTTACCAACAAGTGCAATGAATGGTTGAGAATTTGAACTTGTATCGTTTACACCGCCTTCATCTACAATTTGAGGTCTTGACCAATGTGCATTTCTAAATTCTGAAACATATATTTTACACATAAATTTCATTGAATCTAACTGTTCACATTTAGAGAAGTAAAATCGATCACCGCCTGGGCTAAAACAAGGATTACTTACTTGTTGTACTGGCGAATTAAAGTTGCCGTCTTTAAATAATAATGCCCATTGAAATGAGTCCGCTTCACTTATATATTTTTGTTTTTGAGAAACCATTAAGTGCATCATAAACTCTTCGCGTTTTCTTTTATCATAATCAAACACTTCATTTCTTCCAGTTGTAGCAAATAATAATGCGGTGTCACCTAATGGATAAGGAGCAGCTTCAGAATATGCAGTATTAACGTTTGGCCCTGCATTTTTTACCGTTAAAGCTTCTGGGATTTTCATAGAAGCAACAGCTAAATTACAACCATCGATTTCTCGTAATGCTCTTTTCTTCAATTTTTTAAAGGTTTTTGGATTATCCTTTATAAATTGATTAAACAAATTAATTGCCGTAGGGTAATCACCTTGCTGTTTGGTATTGATCGCGTAAAGAAAAAGTGCTTCTGGATATAATTTAGGTGCTAAACTATATGCAATTCCATAAAATCTTGCAGCATTTACGTAGTCTCTTGTTTCAACATAACATTCCGCCAATTGGTAATTCAAATAAGGATTACGCTCTTGTTCTTGATGTAATTGTAAGTAATATTCAATAGCATTGAAGTAACTACCTTGTTTAAAGAAAAAGTCAGCTTCGCGCAATTTCTTGTAATAAGGCAATTTAGCTATTGGATCATTTGCTTTATTGCGATACTTTTCTTTTAAAGATTGCGCATTAGCATCAACAGATGCAAAAACGATAATGGTTGCTAATACCGAAAGTAGCCATATTTTCCTCATGTATTCGAGCTTTAATAATGGGTATAAAGTTATAAATTGATTTAGATAAAAGAAACTTTTTAGTTCCTTTTTTTAAAATTATTAAAATCTAGCACACGGATATACTAATCTACGTGCAAAATCTAAAGGATTAGGAGCAATAAAGGTTGCACTAATTTCAAACCCACCATTTCCATTGGATGCAGATTTCAATTTTGAAGTGTTATAATCATAACTTACACCCAATCGAGTGCCGTTAAAATCAATACCAAAGGTAAATAAAGCAGCATCATCCAATCTGTAATAAGTACCCAAAAATAAAGCTTTAGCAATAGAATGGAATTCTGGATTACCCATTATCATATGAAACTCGTTTCCTACAACAATTTCAGTTGCTGTAGATTGACTTTGGAATAAAGCCGTTGGTCTTAAGCTAAACTTCTCACCAACTTGCCAAATAGCTCCAAATTGTCCGGTAAAACGCATACCCAAACCAACTTCGCTGTTTTTCTTTGTAATGAAAGATTCTTGAGGTTGATTAATATTGTTAGCCCCAACACCTAAAGTGTATGAAAAACGATCAGAAGTACGGTGCGAGAATGAAATACCTGTATTAACCGTATAATAAGATATTTTAGTTCCTAAGAATGGGTATTCTTGAGATGTTCCTGGCTGAAAACCACCATTCAAAAACTCATCTGGGAAATATAATTTTGATAAATCAAAACTTTTTTGTGAATAGCCCGCTTGCATACCTACACTCAATACTTTATTTTGGCTTGCCCCTAAAAATTTATGATATGCAACAGATAATAACCCTGTAAAATTTGTAAGATTGCCATCACCTGCTACGTCATTATAAAATTGAGCACCAAATGCCAAATAATCATCCGTACTAATGTCTTGAATTAGTGGTGCATCAATAGAAACAGCTATTGTTTTAAATGGAACTGTTACACTCGCCCATTGATTTCTATAAATTGCTGAAGCTCTAAAAAGCCCGTTATTATTACCTGTAAAAGCAGGATTGATAAGCAAAGGAGTTGCTGTAAATTGCGTAAAATGAACATCTTGAGCAATAGCAGATGCTGAACTTGTTGCAAGTACTAGAGCGATTGCAACCTTTTTAATTGAATTTTTATTAATCATAAAATTCATATTGTAATTATCTAATTAATGTAATATTACCTTGTTTATAAAATCTTTTCCCTAAATACGTATTTGCTTCAACCATATAAATGTATACACCCATAGGTTGTGGTACCCCATTTTTTGTTCCATCCCAAGCATCTTCTAACTTAGTTGTTTCAAAAACAAGCTCTCCCCAACGGTTGAAAATACGGAAATTTTTTAAACTTACAATACCTCTGTATACTATTTTTATTTTTGCGTTCGGATCTGAACCTGGAGTAAAGGCATTTGGAAAGTCTATTGCGGAGTCATCATGCACAATAACATCTAGGGTATCAGTAGTTACACAACCCGCTTCTGTTTTAGCATTTACGATATACTTCGTACTTGTACTTGGACTAATAATCGGATTGGAAACCAAATGATTACTTAATCCAAGTAGTGGAAACCAATTGAAGTATAAACAATTCCCACTAGGATTAACCGTTGTAGACTCTCCAGGATAGATGTGTACGGAGTCTTTTAAGTCAAAAACAGCTTTAGCATTTACTGTTAATTTGGAGCTTAAGGTGTCTCTACATCCCGTAATATCGGTAACCAAAACAGAATACGCTATAGAACTTGGAGGATGGCTAACCGGGTTTGCTATATCGGTAGCACTTAAATAAGCACTTGGGCTCCAATCATATAATACCCCTCCAGTAATCGTGTATTGCACACTATCTCCCGGACAAATAGACGGATCTATAGGACTTATGCTAGCAAAATTTCCCGGGTTTACGGTTAATTGAAGGTCATCCGAACCAGAACAACCAGCTGGCGTTGTAACTACTAATTGTAAACCTGTAGAAACTTCTCCATTAAATATGATATTTGCTGCATTAGGAAGATTTACACCTGTAGTTGGCGTCCATGAATAGGTATAATTTGGGTACCAATTTGGAGTTACAATACCTTGAATTTGAAGCGTATCCCATTGACATTTGATCCTGTCTGGACCAACATATACTATTGGGTTAGGTTGAACATCTATATTGATTGTTTTTACCATATTCGGACAACCTGGGAAACTCGCCGTAACCGTATACGTCCTTGTGGTATCTGGCGTGATGGCAGGCGCAATAATTAATGGATTTGATACATTGGTAGAAGGCGTCCAAACATAAGTAAATGCGGTATCTCCAGCTGCATTGATTTGTACTGTAGCTCCTTTACAAATAGCCGTATCGTTATTAAATAAGGAAAAATCATTTGGTAAAACTCTTACTTTTACGGTATCATATCCCTCGCAACCAACAATGCCATTTTCTGCTCTAATTATATAGGTGGTGTTACCAGTGGCATTGCATACTGGGTTTAATATAGTACTAGATGACAAACCTGTGGCTGGGAACCAAGTAAATACGTAGTTAGGGTCAGGGGGCGAAATTGTAGGATTAAATTGTATGGGATTGCCCAAGCAAAATGCTCTGTCTGCACCCGCATTAATACTTGCAGGCGGCTTTACTGTAATAGTAATATAACGAATCGCTGGAGGCGCACCACTACCAGGGAATGTAGCTGTTAATTTATAGGTAGTGGTAGTTAGTGGAATTGCTGTGGGTTCTTTAATATTTGGATTATTGAGCCCTAAAGCCGGTGTCCATGTATAACTTAATAAGGAATCACCATCAACACGAATGTTTACTGGTGAGTTTTTACATATAAGCGTATCAGGAGTCAGGATTATGGCATAGATAGAATCTAATATAATTAGACTAGCACTATCTATAACATTACCACTTATACCACAATTATAGGGCGCTAAAATTAATAATTTAACTGTTCTAGGGCCCGTTGGAGGTACAGCTGGTAATGGGAAAATATTGACAAATGCAACGGTATCATTAGCTGGAATGATAACACTATCTGTTATCTGCGTATAGTCTGTACCATTAATTGCTGTACCCGCTATCAAATATTTAATCGTTAATGGAGTAGGTTTAATAGCCGGTCTTTTGAACTTAAATTGGCCTGGCAATCCACCTCTAACACAATATGGCGTTGGCAAAGAAAGCCCTCCTCCTCCGACTGAAGAAACAGAAATAGCATTGGAAGTAAGACTTCCTGCTTTTAAAAATACTCCGGAATCTAAAATATAATCTGAAGCATCAGATATAGCTAATTTTAAATGATAAGTTGTACACGGCGTAACAGCTGATATAGCTGAAAGAACGGTTGTGAATCCATTATACGTTACTGATGTGCCACTATTAGTTACATAATATTGTGTGTATGGACCATTCCCAAGGGTATTTACATAACAAGGATTGGAAGGTGATGCCGTATAACCAGATCCATTGTTAATAGTACTAATAGCTACTGGGACAGTAGTGCCGGGCACTAGAGCAATATTTTTTTGGCCTACAATACCTGGTCCAGATATAAAGAAGGCAAACATGTCATTTATAGAGCAATTATATGTCGTATACTCATCAGATCCAAAAACATAATCAAACTTAATGGTATCACCTGAAGGCTGAAAATCAAATTCTAACACACAAGCATCATTAGATGTTTGTCCAGCAAGCGCTGCTAACTGCGGATCACCTGCTGCATTATTGTTATTGCTGGCAAATAAAGTACCGGCGCCATTAGCTCCAATCAAGGTCCCCATTGTTTGAGCTCTCCCAGAAGTAAGTATAATGCCACTGTCTAAACCTAAATTACTAGCAACGGTAAAAAATAGACCATTTGCTTGCATAGGGCAATTTAAGGTAGGATTAGTTACAACTACACCATTACCAGTAAGCATTTGAGCAAGCTGAGCCGCAGTCTGACTTGGCGTTACATTAATTTGCGCATGCGCTGATGATACGATCAGAGCAAAGCAAAAAATCAACTTTAGCCTTACATATAATTTCATACATTATTTTTCTAATGATAATAAGACCCTATATTTTGTGATATGGTTTGAAAAAATATTATCAAATATACATTTTTATGCTTTTATTTCTGCTATTTTTACTTTCAATTTCATTTTTTTATTCGAACACCCTATTTCATGGCTGCCCAATTAAATAAAAGTAAATCCAAACAATCTAAATCAACTGAAGGCAATTCCCCAAATGGCATAACGATGCTTAAAATCAGAATGGGCCTAAGCATTACCTTTATTCTCCTTGGCATTATCAATACGCTTGCCATTATAAGCTACTTTTTCACTTGGAAACAAGATAGCAACATCGTAAGAAATAACAGCGGATTTTGGAATTTCCTATTTCATGAAACAACACCAGTTGCTAATTGGTGTGGTAAAGCAGGTGCTTGGATAGCACATGAACTTGTTTTTAATATGGCCGGAATAGCTGCTCTTACGATCAGTTTATTTTTAGTACACTTAGGTATTGCCTTTATAAATTATAAACGCTTTAAAGACACCCTAAAACTTATCCGATGGATGAGTTATACCTTATTATTCATTGCACCAACCCTAACTTATATTGGTCATTTGAGTCATAGTTCTTTCCCTTGGGGTGGCGCTTGGGGTAACAGTATTATAAGCCATTTAAATTTAGCAGCGGGCACTTTAGGTACAGGATTAATTTTATTTGCTATGCTTTGCATGTTATGTTTAATCGTATTCTCTTTAGACATCAAGCCCTTTTTAGCGAGCTTGAAAGCTAGTAAAAATCAATTGAGCGAACTATTCAAAAAAGAAACACATCCTTTAGAGGACAATGAAGCCTATATCCATGATAAAGAGGAAGAAGAACTAGAAAGCATTACGGACTCAAAATTATTTGTTGACGATAGCATCTTACAACAAAAATTAAAAGATGATGATGAAGATGATGATTTTAATAAAGATGGAGAACCCATCATTATTTCTCAAACTAATTATATACAAGGACAAGAGATAAGTGATGAAGAATTAGCACTTGAAGCATCATTAAAAGACAATCCGATTGAGTTAATCACAACAGATATTGAAGAAACTGCAATTGAAGTACCATCAGAGAATGAAGTAACAACAGAAGTAATACCTGATTTAACATTTGAAGTAATTAAAAAACATGAAGAGGCTAGTATCCCTGCACATGGCGCTCATATTAGCATTGCCGACAAAGAACCTTATGCGCCGGAATTAGATTTGCCTAATTACAAATTCCCTACACTTGATCTTTTAAAAGAAAGAAGCACTACAGAAATATCAGTTGACAAAGAAGAGTTAGAAAAAAATAAAAATCAAATTATCCAAACACTTAAAAGTTTTGGCATAGAAATACAACGTATCAGTGCAACTGTTGGCCCTACCGTTACCTTATATGAAATAATTCCCGCTGAAGGTGTTCGTATTTCAAAAATTCGAAACTTAGAAGATGACATAGCGCTAAATTTAGCGGCCTTAGGCATTCGTATTATTGCTCCTATTCCTGGTCGCGGCACTATTGGTATTGAGGTGCCAAATATGAATAAACAAATGGTGTCTATGCGCACTTTGTTGAGCAGTGAGAAATTCATTAATAGCAAAATGAGTTTACCAATTGCCCTAGGTAAGAAAATTGATAATGAAAATTACATCTTAGACCTCGCTACCCTACCCCATTTATTAATGGCTGGAGCTACGGGTCAAGGTAAATCTGTGGGTATTAATGCTATTCTAGTTTCCTTATTATATAAAAAACATCCTTCTCAATTAAAGTTTGTATTGATCGATCCTAAAAAAGTTGAGTTATCAATTTACAGAACGATAGAAAAACACTTTTTAGCAAAACTTCCTAACGAAGAAGAAGCAATTATTACCGATACTAAAAAAGTAGTATATACCATCAATGCGCTTTGCATTGAAATGGATAATCGTTATGAGCTTTTAAAAGAGGCTGGCGCAAGAAATATTAAAGAATACAATGAGAAATTTATTAGCCGTTCTTTAAATCCACAAAATGGTCATCGATATTTACCATTTATTGTTTTAGTAATTGATGAGTTTGCTGATTTAATTATGACTGCTGGAAAGGAAGTAGAAATGCCTATTGCCCGCTTAGCACAACTAGCTCGTGCTATTGGCATTCATCTCATTATCGCTACTCAACGTCCTTCTGTGAATGTAATTACAGGTATTATTAAAGCTAACTTCCCTGGTCGTATCGCCTTTAAAGTTTCTGCAAAAGTAGATTCTAGAACTATTCTAGATACAGGTGGTGCAGAACAATTGATAGGAAGTGGGGACATGTTAGTATCACACGGATCAGAATTATTACGTTTGCAATGTGCGTTTGTAGATACCAATGAAGTAGAAAAAATAGTAGACTTTATTGGCTCTCAAAGAGGTTATCCTAGTGCGTTTGAATTACCTGAATATGAAGGTGAGGAAGGCAATTCCGATGGTAAGAACATAGATTTACAAAACAGAGATAAATTATTTGAAGACTGTGCACGCTTAGTGGTTCAAACGCAATCTGGCTCTACGTCTAATTTACAACGTAAGTTTAATTTAGGCTATAACAGAGCGGGACGTATTATGGATCAATTAGAAGCAGCTGGCATTGTTGGTCCGGCTATGGGCAGCAAACCACGCGATGTCTATTTCAAAACTGAAATGGAGGTTGAACAGTTTTTATCCTCATTACTTTAAACTATCTTTACAGGATTAATTAAAAAAAACATCAAATGAGAGCATTCCTTTTATTCATTAGCACCCTTTGCTTAAGTGCTTTTTCGCTTTTTGCACAACAAGGCGATCCTAAAGCAAAAGCAATTTTAGCTAAGGTTACTCAAAAAATAAATACGGTTAAAAGCATCAAAGCTGCTTTTTCTTTAAATCTTTCAAGCGCCAATAATAAAGTAAAAGAAACTAAAAAGGGGCAAATTCAATTGAAAGGTAACAAATACCGTGTTTCTATTGGTGGTCAAGAAATTATATGCGATAATAAAACAGTATGGACTTATGTAAAGGATGCAAACGAGGTTCAAATCAGCTCTTACAACCCTTCTGAACAAACCATATCACCTGCTAAATTATTTACTAATTTTTACGATAAAGAATATAACTATAAGTATTTAGGAGTTCGTATGTCGCAAAATAAGAAATGTGATGTAATTGAACTTATACCTATCAATAAAGGAAAACAATTCGCTAAAATTGAAATCTTAATTGACCAATCAAGCTCTTTAATTATCGGCGGTAATGTATTTGAAAAAAATGGCAATAAAATTCAATATGATGTAACATCTTTTGTATCTAATGCCCCAATGGCAGATGCCATTTTCTCCTTCGATGCTAAAAAATACCCTAAGGTGGAGACTGTTGATTTAAGATAAATCAATCGCATTCAACTAATAAAAAAAAGAGAAGCAGTTGCTTCTCTTTTTTTTATTAGTTATAACCTTCTGTAATGGCATCTCTGTGTATTTTTTTCACTAAACCTTGAAGTACATTACCCGGACCAACTTCAATGAATTTATCTGCTCCATCTTGTACCATTTGCTGAACGATCTGCGTCCATCTTACAGGCGCTGTTAATTGCTCAATAAGATTTTTCTTGATAATTGCCGGATCAGTTTGAGGCAAGGCATTTACATTTTGATATACCGGGCAGATAGGTGTACTGAAATGAGTAGCTTCTATAGCGGCTGCTAATTCTTCACGCGCAGGCTGCATTAATGGCGAGTGAAAAGCACCCCCTACTTGCAATACTAAAGCTCTTTTTGCACCTGCAACTTTCATAGCCTCACAAGCTTTTTCAATACCTTGAAGTGAACCACTAATGACTAATTGTCCAGGGCAATTATAATTTGCTGCAACCACTATTTCATTTTCTATAGCGGCGCATACTTCTTCTACTTTTGCATCTTCTAAACCCAAAATAGCTGCCATAGTAGATGCTTGCATTTGACATGCTTTCTGCATGGCTGCTGCACGCATTGCTACTAATTTCAAAGCATCTTCAAACTGCAACGTTTTATTAGCTACCAAGGCTGAAAATTCGCCAAGCGAATGACCTGCAACCATAGCTGGCTGAGCATTATCTAAAGCTAAATAACGAATAACAGAATGTAAAAAAACAGCAGGCTGTGTTACATTAGTTTGTTTTAACTGCTCATCAGTACCATCAAACATAATATCGGTAATGCGAAAACCTAAAATCTCATTTGCTTTTTCAAAATACTCTTTTGCTTGATCATTGCTTGCATAAAGCTCCTTGCCCATGCCTACAAATTGCGCTCCTTGTCCAGGAAATATAAATGCGTTCATTTTATTTTTTTTACAAACTTAATAAAAAACTTGAATAAGCCATGGCATTCTATTCGACTTGAGTTAGTAAAAAATAGTACTTTTATACTATGAACTGGATAGCCTTAACAAGCATGGAACAATTACATGCCATTAAAAATGATCATACAGGAAAAATTTCAGCTATATTCAAACATAGTACACGTTGTAGTATTAGCACAATGGCTTTGAGCCGATTAGAGAGAAGTACTGCTCCAGATTCGATAGACTTCTATTATCTCGACTTATTACAATACCGTTCTATATCCAATGAAATATCTAGTATTTTTGAAGAAGAACATGCGTCTCCTCAAATCTTACTTGTAAAGAATGGCAGTTGTTTTTATAACGAAACACATGGCAGTATTATAATGGAAGATATTATTGAAGCGGCTCATTAAACCATTTTGCCTTTCCATTTTCCAGAATGTAAATACCAAATACTGAGCACTAATAAAGAACTCCAATAAACAAACTCAGACATCCATGCCCATTGCAAACTTGCTTTTTGCAGTTCTATAACTATGAAACAATAAATAAGGTAAACACCCACGCAAGAAATTTCCATTACTAAATTTATAATCGTATTGCCGGTACCCACAACGCCATTAAATACAACAGTGGCTAGTGACATGATGCCCATGGCAAGCACAATAACTTGCAAGCTAGGCAAAGCCATTTTTATTATGGCAAGATCTTGAGTGTATAAGGTTAAAAATGAATTTGCAAATAGTAATAAAATACTACAGATGAGCAAAGTAAAACCTAAACTAATGATGGCAATTCGTTTTATAATTTGTAAAACAAGATGCGATTCATCGGCACCAATTGCCTTGCTGACTAGTGTATTTGTAGTAGAGGCAAAAGCCCAAGTAGCAACACCCACTACACCAAATATACTTCTCAATATCTGAGAGCTCGCTAGTTCTAATTTACCTAAATGCTCAACAAAAATGAAAAAGATCTGCCATCCACCGATACTAAATAGAAACTGAACAATTAAAGGAGCAGCTACTTTTAAGGATTGCAACATGGTAGTTAATCGGATAGGGCCCGTATCCTTTAACTCATAGCTACGAGTAACAGAAGAAAAAATATATTGTCCTATCATAATAATTACATATACCAATTCAGCAAAAACAGATGCATAAGCCGCACCTTCTATACCCAATGCGGGCATTCCGGCATGACCAAATATTAAAAGATAATCAAACAAAATATTAGTGAGTGTACTCAAAAGGGATCCCCAAATGAGACTTGTTGTGTTATTAATAGAAATAAAAAAGGTATTAAATAAATGGGTTAACATTAAGAACGGCAAACCCCAAATTCTAATCTTAAAAAACGCTTGATTTAAGTATCTGTTTGTAGCATCGTGTAATACGACATGATATAAATAAGGCACAAGAAAACTGGCTATCACCATAAGTGCAAAAGAGAAACATAATACCAGTACAATACTATGTTTTAGCAATGAAACTAATCCTGCATGATCTCCTTCTCCAATTCTTCTCGACATTTGAACTTGTATCCCGCTAGTGAGTCCATAACCCAACATACTTAATAATAAATAAAATACACCGCTCAATGCATTCACGCCTAATTCACTTGCCCCTAAACGACCTAAAAATGCCGTATTAGTTAAAAAGCTCAATTGAGGTATGAGTATAGCTACCGAGATCGGAGCAGCAATCTTTATTATCTGTTTAAAGGAATATTGATTTTCCACAAGTAGGTAAATTTCGATATCAAATATACTTTATTAATAAGGTATTCTATAATTTCATTTGAATTAATAGGAAAGTACTTCATCTCTACTTAATTTTACAAAACAAAAATAAACCAATGGCTAATTTTAATGCACATACCCTTTATAACAATGATCAATTAACTGACGCATCAACTGCAGCTATTATTCTTGTTATCTATCCTAATGGTATTACTAAAGCAACTTATACGAATAGCCAAAAGCTCAAAACTATAACATCAATTACAACCGATACTACTACACAATATATGGAGGAGATATTATTCAATGAATTGTTGAATACTTATCTTTTAGATAATAAAGAGCTTATCACTAAAATATATATTGCCCCAGAACAAGCCATGATGGTGCCATCCGCAATGCATGAGCCATCTCTAGCAGAGCAATGGTATCGTTCTATACATTTTGTAGCAAACAACCACCTTATCCATCAATGCCCAATTGATCATGATGCAGCAATGTACATCATGCATTATCCTAAATATCTCTTACATGCTATTGATACGCACTTTGAAAATGCTGATCTTAAACCACTAGCGTGTAGTTTTATGAACACTAAACATACTCAAGAGACTTTAGTTACGGTACACTTGCATCACGCTTATTGCATGCTTACTCATTTCGAGCAAGGTAAAGTTCACAACCACCAAATACTACATAATCATAGCTTACAGGAAATTACTCAGCAGCTCAATATTCATTTAGCAAATGCCAATGACTATAAAATTGAAGTTTCAACCAATGATACCAATATTCATGCTGAAGAATTGATTGCTTCTTATTTTGGAGAGCAAATGCTCTATTTAACCCAACATGAATTTTATCAACATTTGGCAGCATGCGAATAATTAGTGGTCAATTAGGAGGCAGAAGAATACACCCTCCCAAAAACATGCAAGCGAGACCTACTACGGATTTAGCAAAAGAAGGTCTTTTTAATACATTACAATCCATGCTTGATTTTGAAGACTGTAGGTGCTTAGAATTATTTGCAGGAACTGGCTGTATTAGTTTCGAATTAATTTCAAGAGGGGCGCAGCATGCCACACTTATCGAAAAAGACCCTTTACTTGTAGCGTTTATAAAAAAAACAGCTCAAGAGTTTAAAATAGAAGAACAATTACAAATACTACCAGCCAATGCCTTACAATGGATATCCAGCGGAAGTGTAAGCTATGATTTGGTTTTTGTAGATCCTCCATACGCCATTCCAGAGATGAAGCAATTACCAGATATGATATTGAGTTCAAATTTACTTGAAAAAGAAGGACTATTAATTTTAGAACATACGCTTAATGTAAATTTCGAAAATCATCCTAACTTTACGAAACAAAAGAAATACGGAACAACTTTCTTTTCATTTTTTAAACACTAACTATGGCTCAACGCATTTGTCTTTTCCCTGGCACTTTCGATCCCATCACAAAAGGACATACAGATATTATTGATAGAGCTTTAGGCCTTTTCGATTCCTTGATAATTGGCATCGGTATTAATTCCTCAAAGCAACCCATGTTCTCTGTAGAACAACGTATTGAATGGATTGAGCGCATATATAAAAACGAACCTAAAATAAAAGTTATTGCCTATGAAGGATTGACCATTGATTGTTGCAAAAACAACAATGCTCAATTTATATTGAGAGGCATACGCTATATCAATGATTTTGAATATGAAAAAGCGATTGCAGATATGAATCGCATGTTGGCTCCTGAAGTGGAAACCGTATTTTTAACTTGCACACCACTTTATTCTACCATTTCATCTACTTTAGTAAGAGATGTTATTAGAAATAATGGAAATGTGCATCAGTTTATTCCTGAAGCTATTGTTCAGGACTTTAAAACAAGCTCTTAAAAATTATTTCGAAATTTAGCAAGCCATTTCGACCATGCATTTTGAACGGCCAACCAATCTTTAGAGCGCGATTGCTTGTCGCTTGCAAGCCAATATCCTAATAGCGCACCAAGTAAAATGCCAAACAGCGATTTATTTCTATTGATCATACAGGATTGGATTTTATTTGTAATATCGATTTTCTAAAATGTAATTCATTACCGTATCAGGCATTAAATAACGTATTGATTTATTTTCCTTAACTAATGACCTGATAAGGGAAGATGAAATTTCAATGAGTGGAGCATTTACTACATTAATCTTAGCCCCTACTTTATTATCAATCTCATAACCCGGTCTTTTATATATGATGATTTCATAATTAGCAATTAAAATCTCTGCATTCTTCCAACGTTCTATATTCTGAAAACTATCGCTACCCATGATTATAGAGAATTTTTCTAAAGGGAATTTATCTTGCAAATAAGCCATGGTGTCTATGGTATATGATGGCTTGGGTAAAGAAAATTCGATATTACTAGCACGCATATTGTTGTTGCCTTCAATAGCTAATTGTACTAGATGTAATCTGTCAAATTCATTAAGTAAGGTGTGGGCAGGCTTTAATGGATTTTGCGGAGATACCACAAACCATATTTTATCCACCTCCGTATGCTCTAAAATATGATTTGCTATAATCAGATGCCCTGTGTGAATAGGATTAAAACTACCAAAGTATAAACCAATATGCATAATTAATAATTTAAATAACGGACACCCAAATCTTTTCAGCGTCCTTTTTTCTAATACTCAAATGATAGCCAGCTATTTGAATCGCAATAGGATCTCCCAGGGGGGCAACCATTTCAAGCCAAACAGGCTCGCCTGGCACACAACCCATTTCTAACAAGGTTAAATGAAATTCGCTTTCATCATGTTTTGTTATCTTTGCTTTCGAACCCAAGGGCAATTCCGTTAAACGAATTTCTTCAAGGCTTGTTTCTTTCATACATGCAAAAATACATGTTGAGTAGTTGCCGACCTAAATTATTTATAAACTTTGTATAAATTATATAAATGGCTATCCATTTCCACCAAGCTGACCAAAGCGTGGTATTGAAAAATAAAATACAGCTCAAGCATTTTTTGGCTAGTATAGTGCAAGATTTTAGAAAAAATCATCGCATAGATACAATTAGTTATATTTTTTGTTCTGATGATTATCTTTTAAATATCAACAAAGAGTATTTACAGCACGATACCTATACGGATATTATTACTTTCGACTTAAGTAATACGGAAACAGCAATTATTAGTGATATTTTTATAAGTGTAGACCGCATAAAAGAAAATGCTCATAAATTTAACACAAGTATGGAGCATGAGTTGCATAGAGTAATCTTCCATGGTATATTACATTTATGTGGACTTAAGGACAAATCAAAAAAAGATGCAGCGCTAATGCGATCAAAAGAAGAATATTATTTAAATATGTACTTTAAGAAATAAGCATGAAAGGACTAGAAATTTGTTATGAAGACTCGGAATTAATTATTGTTAATAAACCATCTGGTTTATTAGTTATCCCTGATAGATTTGACGAACATGCACCTACTTTAAAAAAACAAATTGAAGCCTATTTGGGCACAAAAGTATTTACCGTTCATAGAATTGATAAAGACACCAGTGGTGTAATTTGTTTTGCAAAAGATGAAGCCACGCACAAATACCTTTCCAAATTATTTGAAGAACATAATATTGGCAAATGGTACCTTGGTTTAGTGCACGGTAAATTGACCCCCAATAAAGGAAGCATAGAAAATAACTTAGCAGAGCATCCAGCTAAGAATGGTAAAATGATTATTGCCCATAAAGGTAAATTTTCGCATACGGACTATGAAGTTGTGAAGGAATTTAAAAATCACTCTCTAGTAAGTTTTCAAATCCATACAGGGCGCACCCATCAAATTAGGGTGCATGTACAATCTTTGGGCCATAGCTTAGTAGGCGACCCCTTATATGGAGATGGCGGATCACTCTATGTTTCTCAATTAAAAAAGAAATTTAATTTGGCTAAATTAGAAGAGGAAGAGAAACCAATCTTAAATCGATTAGCCTTACATGCTCATAAGCTCAGTTTTAATAAAGTCGATGGACAAAAGATAAGCGTAGAGGCTCCACTGCCAAAAGACATGCGCGCTAGCCTCCAGCAATTAAGTAAATGGAGTAAATAAATATTGATAAAGAATCCTATTTTTGCATACTAAACAAAAAAACATGACAAAATCTACTATTAAGATAGACATTACACTTGACGAGGATAAAATGCCAGACATTATTGAATGGGAAGCTCCGGATGGAGGAGTAAATGAATTGCAAGAAGCAAAAGCATTATTACTCGGCTTATGGGATGGCAAAGAAAAAAGTGCGTTGAGAATTGACCTTTGGACTAAAAAAATGATGGTAGATGAAATGATTGATTTTTACTTTCAAACATTTTACGGCTTGGCAGAAACATTTGAAAGAGCTACTAAAAATAAAGAACTAGCTAAAGAACTAAAAACATTTGCTAGCAGTTTTCAGAAAAAAGCAATGGATGCTTTAGATAAAGAACAAAACCAATAAAAAAATAGTGTATGAGCTTAGAAGCTAAAATCATGGAGTCGTTAAAAACGGCTATGAAAGCAAAAGATGAAGTTGCCCTTCGTACCTTACGCGCTATCAAAGCAGCTATTATCATTGAAAAAACAGCTGAGGGTGCCTCTGGTGAAATAGATGAAACAACAGAAATAAAAATGTTGCAAAAAATGGCTAAGCAACGTAAAGATTCACTTCAGATTTTTGAACAACAACAAAGAGAAGACTTAGCAAGTAAAGAACGTGAAGAATTAGCTATTATAGAACAATTCTTACCGGCACAAATGAGTGAAGAAGAAATTAAACAAGCGCTTCAACAAATAATCAATACAGTGGGCGCTAGCTCTATGGCAGACTTAGGCAAAGTAATGGGCATAGCTAGTAAAGAATTAGCAGGAAAAGCAGACGGCAAACTAATTGCTACACTGGTAAAAGAATTACTTCAAAAGTAAACTATGGCTTTAGATATTATCGCACTTTCATTTTTACTTTTTGGCTTATATAAGGGCTTCAAAAAAGGCATTATCATGGGTGCGTTTTCTATTCTAGCATTTTTGATTGGTATTATACTATCCTTAAAGTTCACTCATTATTTTTCAACTTTTTTAATTGACAAACACATAACATCTAGCAAATGGGCTCCCTTTGCTAGTTTTATCTTAGTATTTATTTTCTTTGTTATAGCAATTCATTTAATTGGTAAATTCATTGAAAAAATAAGTGCTCTCTTATTATTAGGTTGGGCTAATCACCTTATTGGAGCCTTATTATACGGCTTTATTGCATTACTCATTCTTTCAAGCTTCTATTGGTTCATTAATAATTTACATATCATTGATGAATCGCATTTTAGCACTTCTAAAAGTTATGCATTAATAGCACCTATAGCACCTTGGATTATGGAGCATATGGGAAAAATTATTCCATGGATTAAACCTGTGTTTACAGATTTGCAATCGCTCATCACCACTATACCTTCTAAATAATATGTGGGTATTAATTGACAATTACGATTCCTTCTCCAATATCTTACATCACTATCTGCTGCAATTACATGAATGTTTGATATTCAGAAATGATGCTATTACCATTGAAGAGTTAAAGCAATTAAACCCATCTAGAATTATTCTGTCGCCAGGCCCCAAAACACCCCATGAAGCAGGTATATGTTTGGATATTATTGAGCTTTTTCATACTACCACTCCAATACTTGGTATTTGCTTAGGACATCAAGCATTGGGTGTCTATTTTGGAGCAGAACTCGTGCGCTCTTCATATCCACAACATGGCAAAGTAAGTCGTGTTGACCATACACAGCATCCCCTATTTAAAGGTATTGATACCACGTTTGAGGTAATGCGTTATCATTCTTTAGAACTAAAAATCAACTCGGATAGCCCACTAAAAAGTATTGCTGTTAGTAAGTTTGACAATGCCATCATGGCTATTGCTCATGAAACATTTCCTGTAATTGGCATTCAATTTCACCCTGAAAGCATTGGCACGAAGCTCGGTATGCAATTATTAGAGAATTGGTCGGAACTTACGTTTTAGTTTTATGCGCTTGTTGCATAATCAGAATGGTACCAAGCAATAAAGCATAACCATAAAAAACATCTTCTACCGGTATCGTATAAATTCTAATTCCCAAATTTTCAGCGTCGTTATAAAGTACCACAGGAATCGACGTCAATAAGCCATTAACAATCAAAAAAGGAATAAGCGCTATAAGAAAGGAATAAAGAAAAGTACTCAAATTAAATTGTGTTAGTTGATTCCTAAAGACATACAACAAACAATTGACCGACCCAGCTAAAAGCATCGTAGAACAAGTATAATATCGATCATGAAACTTAATACCTATCAACAATAATACGATGCCGCTTACTAAGAACAAGGACCACAACAATTGACTAGCTTGTTTAATATCAAAATAAGCTGCTAGACTTTTGTATATAAAGGCACAAGCATAGGGTACAACAAGAAAAAATAACCATTCTTCTATAGGCAATTCGCCATAACGATAAGAAAGCGTATAAAGCGGATTAAAACTCCAAACGCTTAAATGAGTAAAAATTATATCCCAACAAACATAAACACTGCCTACCGCTAAAATGCCTAAAAATAGAGATTTCCAATAGGTATAGAAATGTACTTTTTTATCAAAACTTAATATGAAAGGGAAAAGTATAGTCAACGCATCAATAAGTAAATAAGTATATTTTCCCATGCTCTTTAGGATTAAAGCTTCCAATATTTTTTTGCAACTAACAACATGCCAAACGATTCGCCATGTTCTTTCCCCAAATGCTTATGATGCATTTTATGCGCCCATCTCCAGGTGCGAATAAATTTATTATTAGATCTCGTAAACCACTTAAAACGTTGATGAATAATAACATCATGAACGATAAAATAAGTAAAGCCGTACAATAAAATACCGAAACCGATGGCTACTATTAATGGAGCACTATTCATAGACCCCAACATAATACACAACCAACTTGGGATTGCAAAAATTAAAAAGAACGCATCGTTTTTTTGGAAAGGTGTATAACCACCTCTATGATGATCTTCGTGAATATGCCATAAAAACCCATGCATAATATATTTGTGCGCAAGCCAAGCTGCAGCTTCCATGCCCAGAAAAGAAAGTAATACAACTAGTATAAACAAGATACTCATATATGCGATTGAATAATTGCAAAAAATAATAACTGAATCAATAACAGATTCACAGCAAATTGGTTGAATTGATACTTTAAAAATTGCCATAAAATAGCCAACAATAAACTAATCAACCACCAACTTACATAATTGCTTAAAGGCACTCCTACCTGAAACCACTGCCAGTAGTGCAACTTAATAGCTGCAGGTTCCATTACCCAATCAAAAAAAGTTGCAATGGTTGCAGTCGATAAGGGCGCCAAAATTTTATTTGCTGTAAAAGCTTGCGCTAAAGACGCACTAGCATAAATGACAAAAACCCAATTAAATGCTATTAACAATGGTATCTGCTGCCACGACAAACCCAATACCGTTGTATATGCATAATGACCAAACAAGATAGACTTATGTACACCCAGCCATTCTACCGCAAAACCAACTGGAAAAACAAGTAGTATCCATTTCCAGATATGTTTATGTTGCGCAGCCACTGCCACAACAAAAAACAACATCATCAAAAGCAAATGCCATGGTGTAGTAAGCTGCATTATAGCTGGCTTGTAAAATAAAATTCCTACAAATCCTATGATATGAAATAGGACTGCAATGAGGGTTAGGTTTTTTGTTGTAAACATAGTTCAAGATTATGGTGTATCCCAAAACCACTCTGCTTCTCCATGTTTTAAATGAAGCATTGAGCCATCAGTTTTAGTTAAGATTAAATTTCCATTTTCATCTACGCCATCTATACATGCTTCCCAAATCAACTCCTCACTTTTGAATCGTTGCAGTTGCGTTTTTTTGTATAAAAAGGCATGATAAAAACGAGTAATTTCTTCTTCGTTAAAAGTAGTAATTTGTTTTAATATCGCCGCATAAAGTTCGATCATTAACTCATGAATATCATTAGGTTTGCTCCCTTGATGCAATAAAGAACCCGCATGGGGTAAATCGGCAAAAGGTCCTTCCTGAAAGAGATTAATCCCTATGCCAATAACCGAATAGGCCCATTGTTGACCGCGGATAACATTTTCAATCAATACTCCTCCTGCCTTTTTGTCACCACAAATAATATCATTTGGCCATTTGATAGTACACTTAAGCGTAGGGTAAAAGTTATGGATAGCTTGTAGGATAGCCACTGCAACTGCTTTATTGAAAGCTATCATTTTTGATAAAGGCAAATTTGGTTCTACTAAGATAGACATAGCGATACTCTTGTCTCTTGCAGCTATCCATTCTTTAGAACGCTGTCCTCTTCCCTTTAACTGGAGTCGAGCACTAACAATTTGTCCATTTTGCGCCTTATCGTCATCAATTAAGCGCATGGCATAATTATTGGTACTATCTACTTCATCTAGCTGTATGTGTAGATTATTAAACAGGTCTTTAACGTTTATTGACAAAAGATTTGCTAATTTTGAAAGATATATAAAGTATAGATTACCGAAATATAAAAAACAAATTTAACTAATTAAATGATTGAATCTACCAAGTCAACAAAATCGAATCGATTAAGCCGATCGAGCAAATTATTTAAAACGATTATTAGCGCTATTGAAGAAAAAAAAGGGAATAATATCGTTTCATTAGACCTAAAAAAAATCGATGAAGCTGTTGCAGATTTCTTTATCATATGTGATGTACAATCACATACTCAAATGAGAGCCATCTTAGATAATATAGAAAAGCGTACCGCAGAAGAGTGTGATGAAAAAGCTTACCATAGATCAGAAAGTAATGAATGGTCATTAAGTGATTATATCAATATTGTAATACATGTTTTTGAAGAAAGCCAACGCAAATTCTATGATATAGAAGGCCTTTGGATGGATGCAGATAGAAAAGAACATAACTAAAAAGTAAACGAAATTTCAAAATGGAAAATCAACAAAAAAATAAACTGCCTAATTTTAAACCTTCAAAAGGGCCTAAATTCAATATTTTCTGGATGTACGGCATTATTATTGCTGTTATCATCGGACTTAATATCTGGAATGGTGGTGTAGGAGGCAATTCGGTAGAATATACCTTCCAAATTTTTAAAACGCAGTTTTTAGATAGCAATAAAGTTGATAAAATTTATGTGTACAATAAATCTGAAGTAGAAGTACACGTTAAGAAAGGCTACAAACCAGCTATCATTAATTTTGAGATTGGTTCGGTAGAGCAATTTGAAAAAATGCTAGATGCAGCCCAAGCTAATAAAAGTGAGCAAGAAAAAATCACTCCTATATTTGCAGAACGTGGCAATCTTTTAAGAAGTATTGGCGAATTCATTATCCCTGCATTACTAATGATTGGCCTTTTCGTATTGTTTATGCGTAAAATGGGCGGCGGCGCTCAAGGCGGCGGCGCTGGTGGGATTTTCAACATTGGAAAATCTAAAGCACAATTATTTGAAAAAGGCACTAAAGTGTCCATTACCTTCAACGACGTAGCGGGTTTAGATGAAGCAAAAGTAGAGGTGATGGAAATTGTTGATTTCCTTAAAAATCCTAAAAAATATACCGCATTAGGTGGTAAAATTCCGAAAGGGGCTTTGTTAGTTGGACCTCCAGGTACAGGTAAAACCCTTTTGGCAAAAGCCGTTGCAGGCGAAGCGCAAGTGCCTTTCTTCTCTATGTCTGGTTCTGATTTCGTAGAGATGTTTGTAGGTGTTGGTGCAAGTAGAGTACGTGATTTATTTAAACAAGCAAGAGAAAAATCTCCTTGTATTGTATTTATCGATGAAATTGATGCGATAGGAAGAGCACGTGGGAAAAATGTGATGATGAGCAATGATGAACGTGAAAACACCTTGAATCAATTATTGGTTGAAATGGATGGATTTAGTGGAGATAGTGGCATTATCGTTTTAGCCGCTACCAACAGACCAGATGTATTAGACGCTGCATTATTACGCCCAGGTCGTTTTGATAGACAAATTTCTATTGACGTACCTGATTTAGCTGGTCGTGAAGCTATTTTCAAAGTGCATTTAAAAGGTTTGAAAACAAATGAAAATCTTGACATTAAAAAATTAGCCTCACAAACTCCAGGTTTTGCAGGAGCTGATATCGCTAACATTTGCAATGAAGCTGCTTTAATTGCTGCAAGAAAAGGAAAAGATCATGTAGACTTAGATGACTTTAATGATGCAGTAGATAGAGTAATTGGTGGATTAGAAAAGAAAAATAAAATCATTTCTCCAGATGAGAAAAATGTTATTGCTTATCACGAAGCTGGACATGCAGTAGCAGGTTGGTTTTTAGAACACGCTTACCCATTAGTAAAAGTAACTATAGTGCCTCGTGGCGATGCTGCCTTAGGATATGCGCAGTATCTACCAAAAGAAAAATACCTTACGATCAAAGAAGAAATCTTAGATAGAATGTGTATGGCTTTGGGTGGTAGAGCGGTAGAAGAATTAATGTTTAATAAAATTAGTACCGGCGCATTAAGCGATTTGCAATCGGTAACCAAAATGGCTTATGCTATGGTTTCGGTTTATGGTATGAATGATAAGATTGGAAATATATCATTCTACGATCCTAATAATGAGAATTCATTCTCTAAACCTTATTCGGAAGAAACCGGAAAAATGATAGATGATGAAGTAAGAATTCTAGTAGATACCTCTTACAAAAGAGTAAAACAATTATTGCAAGATAAATTTGATGCGGTTAAAATTATCGCAGAAGAGCTTTTGAAAAAAGAAGTATTATTTAAAGACGACTTAGAAGTATTGATTGGCAAAAGACCATTCCAAGAAGAAAACGAAGCACCTAAAGAAGAAACAGCAACTGCTCAAGCAAGCGTTTCACCTTCTTTAGCAGCAGAAGAAACAATTTCAACAACAACAGAAGCTTAATAAACTAAATAAGCGATGCTTAAAAGGCATCGCTTTTATTTTTTATGGAAACCTATACTACCTCCAGAGGCCGAGAAAATATTTTAAGAAATATTAGAAAAGGATTACACGCCTATAGAGCACCAATGCCTTTTCCAGAAGCTGATAAAACAAATCTGCAAGACGCTCTTGCCTATACTAATGCAAGTGTAGATGAATTATTTGCTACAGAATTTATTCAATTAGGTGGAAAATTTATTTATTGTGCCAACGAAGCAGAAATGCATGCAAATATTATCCAGCTTATCGATCAGCAAAACTGGAAGCAAGTACTTTCTTCAGACGCCACTACCTTAAATCATGTTAATCAGTTAAGTCCGCAAGCTATTACAACCATGACGCCAGAGAATAGCACGGCAGACGCATGCATAACGCTATGCGATTGTGCGGTTGCAAGAACAGGCTCATTCCTATTCTCAAGTAAACAAATGATGGGAAGAACTGCTCCCGTTTTTTATCCAGCACATATTGTAGTACTTTATTCCGATCAAATAGTATTAGATATCCAACATGCTATAGATTATGTAAAAGAACATAATCCAGACGGATTACCTTCCATGATTAATTTAAACACAGGGCCAAGTAGAACTGCTGATATTGAAAAAACCTTAGTGGTCGGTGTGCATGGTCCAAAGGAAGTATATTGTTTATTTGTTCAACGATAACTCCCCATCACGTTCATGAACCAGCCCTTTGAAGTAAGCGGACAATTTATAGATTTATTTTCCCGCACTATAAAAGCGGCTAAAATTACCGTGCTTCATGATTGCATTCATGCTATCACAGAACTAGAACATGCACCCAATAATTATATCCTCCCGGGTTTTATAGATGCGCATATTCACATAGAAAGCTCCATGCTTACGCCTGCAAATTTTGGCGCTATAGCCGTAAAACATGGTACCGTAGCAACCGTTTCCGATCCGCATGAAATAGCCAATGTATGCGGCGTTGCCGGTGTTGACTACATGATTGAAAACAGCAAACAAAGTCCCTTTAATATCTTTTTTGGAGCACCCTCTTGTGTGCCTGCAACTGCTTTTGAAACAGCAGGCGCTTGCATAGATGCTGATGCTATTTCGCAATTAATACAAAGGCCTGACATATGGTACCTTACCGAAATGATGAATTACCCCGGTGTATTGCATAAGGACGAAGAGGTTTTAAAAAAAATTAAAGCAGCTCAATTATTTAATAAACCTATAGATGGTCATGCTCCTGGACTAAGAGGAAAAATGGCAGCAAGTTATATTGATGCTGGTATTAGTACTGATCACGAATGCACCACTTTAGAAGAAGCCTTAGATAAAATACAATTGGGCATGCAAATTCTCCTTAGAGAAGGTAGTGCAGCAAAGAACTTTGACGCTTTACATCCTTTACTAGAAAGTTTCTCCAATAATTGTATGTTTTGTAGCGATGATAAACATCCAGATGAATTAATAAAAGGACATATCAATGCATTAGTGCAACGTGCTATCGATTTAGGATATAATCTTTTTGATGTATTAACTGCAGCCTGCATAAATCCAATTAAGCATTACAAATTACCTATGGGTATGTTGCGTGTTGGAGATACTGCTGACTTTATCATTACGGAGGGGCTTTCCTTTAATACGATAAAAGCTACTTACCTGAAAGGAAAATTAGTTGCTGCAGATGGACAATCATTGATAAGCGTTCCTGCACAAGGTATTATAAACAACTTTAAAGCGCAAGCATATGCAGTTAGTGATTTTGCTATTGCAGCGCAGCCAACAACAAAACAAATACGTGTCATAGAAGCCATAGAAGGACAGCTTATAACTACTTCCTGCCTTCAGGATGCCAATATCCAAAATGGCTTTATCGAAAGTGATCTTGCAAATGACGTTTTAAAAATGGTAGTTGTCAACCGATATACTACACATACCCAACCGGCTATTGCCTTCATAAAGAATTTCAATTTAAAGGAAGGCGCTATTGCCAGTACAGTTGGGCATGATTGCCATAACATCATTGCTGTTGGAGTAGATGATGATAGCATTTGTAAAGCGGTCAATCTTATTATTAAACAACAAGGGGGTATTGCTGTGGTTGGTATAGATCAACAAAGTTGCTTAGCCTTACCCATTGCGGGTTTAATGAGTACTGAAGACGGGGATACCTTAGCGCAAGCTTATACGGATATAGATGCAGCAGCAAAAAAATTAGGTACTGCCTTAAAAGCTCCATTTATGACCTTGTCGTTTATGGCTTTACTAGTAATACCTAATCTCAAATTAAGTGATAAAGGTTTATTTGATGGCGTTGCATTTACTTTTACGCCCTTACAATTATAATGCCTTATAAGCTTTCAATCCTTCTTCTAAGCAATCCATTGCTGCGTTTATAGCCTCTAGATTTAATACATACGCCAAGCGCACTTCATTTTTCCCTTGTCCAGGTGTAGCATAAAAACCTGCAGCAGGAGCCATCATTAGGGTAGCATTTTGATATGAAAAATGCTCTAGCAACCATTGACAAAATACTTCAGTATCGGCAACTGGTAATTTAGCCATAGCATAAAAAGCTCCGCCCGGATTAGGACAAAACACGCCTTCCATAGCATTTAGGCGCTTCACTAATAAATCTCTACGTTCGTTATAAGCAGCATGAACCGCATCAAAATAATCGGCAGGTAAATCTACAGCTGCTTCTCCAAGAATTTGAGCAAAAGTTGGAGGGCTCAATCGCGCTTGTGCTAATTTCATAGCAGCGCTTGATACTTGTTCGTTTTTAGTTATAAACGCACCAATTCTGCCACCACACGCACTATAACGCTTAGAAATGGTATCCATCATAATTACATGCTGATCCATTCCTGTTAAGCTTAAAGCCGAAATGTGTTTTCTACCATCATAGCAAAATTCACGATACGCTTCATCACTAAACAAAAACAAATCGTGCTTTAAACAAATATCTTTGAGCACATTCAATTCTTCCAAGCTGTATAAGTAACCCGTAGGATTATTAGGATTACAAATCATGATCGCTTTTGTTTTTGGTGTAACTGCTTTTTCAAATGCTTCGATAGCAGGTAATGCAAATCCGTTTTCAATTGCCGAAGGGATAGGCACTACTTTTACACCAGCTGCAATTGCAAATCCATTATAGTTAGCATAAAAAGGTTCTGGTATAATAATTTCATCTCCAGCATCTAAACAACTCATGATGCCAAAGGAAATAGCTTCAGAGCCACCCGTAGTAACAATAATTTGATTTTCGTTTATATGGATATTATTTCTTTCATAATAGGTTACCAGTTTTTTTCTGTACGATTCAAAACCAGCACTATGGCTATATTCCAACACTTTCATATCTACATTTCTAACGGCATCTAAAATTGCTTTAGGCGTTTCAATGTCGGGCTGACCAATATTTAAGTGATATACTTTTACGCCTCTTTTTTTTGCAGCTTCTGCAAAGGGGACTAATTTTCTGATAGGAGAAGGTGGCATTGCTACCCCTCTAGATGAGATATTTGGCATAGCGCAAAATTAATTTAAAAAATGCTTTAATTAAAATAAAAAAGTCAGCAATTGCTTGCTGACTTTTTTTATGCGTTGATGCACCTTATTTTGCTGGAGCTGCTGCTGGAGCTGCTTGTGTTACCGTACCTCTGATAAAAATCTCATAACGGTCTTTACCTTCTGGTAATTGCGCATTAGATTGAATAAATACAGACTTAAAAATTGGACCAGGACGACCTTGTGTATTGTAATGAACCGTGATTTTAGCTGATTTACCAGGTAAAATTGGTTCTTTTGGCCATTCTGGAGTAGTGCAACCACATGAACCAGTTGCATTTTGAATAACTAAAGGTTCTTTACCAATGTTTTTAAATTCAAATACATGTTCAGCTACCGGTCCTTCTGGAATAGTGCCGAAGTCGTAAGTATCTCCTTTATCTTTAAATTGGAATTTAGGAGCATTAGGATTTGCTGCAGGTTTATTTGCATCTTGAGCGAATGTTACAACAGAAGCTATTGCAAGTCCGAAAGTTAAAATTAATTGTTTCATAGTGGTTTTATTTTAAGTATTAATTTGTTTTAATCATTGAATTATTTTGAGGCACTGAAGACTCAGGCGCTTTTTCAACTTCACCTTTGATAAATAACACCTTAGAACCAGCATTAGATAAAACGGTCAAATTTTTATTAAACGGACCTGGTCTGCCTTGTGTACCATAAGATGCTTTAATAACACCTGTTTTACCAGGTAAAATTGGATCTTTAGTATATGTAGGTGTAGTACAACCGCAAGATGGCTGAACACGTTGAATAATAATTGGTTCTTTACCCGTGTTTTTGAAACTGAATTCAAATTCTGCAGCAGGGCCTTCTGGAATAGTACCAAAATCGTGAGTATCTACTTTAAAAGCCATATTTTCAGGCACTAGTGTAGTTACCGGTGCGCCAGGATTAGCAGCTACCTCTTTTTTATCTTGTGCAATGCCTTGAGTAGCTAATGCAACTATACAACTTAAGGAAAGGATTATTTTTTTCATGTACTTTATAATTTAGACTACAAATATATATTTTCATAGCAAATAATCATACATTTTCCTTGTTAATCCATAGTTAATCACAAACAATCGATATTTTTGCAAAATGTTCAAATTCCTAGTTATACAAACTGCTTTTATAGGCGATGCTATTTTGGCAAGTGCTTGTATAGAGGAATTGCACAAAAGCCATCCTACGGCTTCCATAGATTTTTTAGTAAGAAAAGGCAATGAACAATTATTTGAACATCACCCTTTCCTCAACAAAGTGCTTATTTGGAATAAACAAGAGCAAAAACTGCATCATTTTTTCAAAACACTTCAGCGTATCCGTATGGAAAAATATACGCATGTAATTAATATACATCGTTATACCAGCTCCGGACTTTTTACGGTTTTATCGGGCGCAAAAGAAACCATTGGTTTTGATAAAAATCCGCTTTCTTTCTTGTACTCCAAAAAAATAAAACATCGTATAAGTGCTTATGGCGATACCCACTGGATACATGAAACGGAGCGAAACCATGAGCTCATTGCAGCTATTACCTCTTTAGATGTGCAGCGACCAAAACTATACCCAAGCGAGCAAGATTATGCTAAAGTTGCGGCTTACAAAAATCAAGCCTATATATGCATAGCACCAAGCTCGGTATGGTTTACCAAACAATTTCCCATAGCCAAATGGATTAATTTCGTGAAAACAGTACCTAAGCACTATACAATCTATTTATTAGGTGGTAAAGGAGATCATGCTTTGGCAGAATCGATAGCTGAGTATGCAAAAGATAATTGTGTCAATTTGTGTGGAACTTTAAGTTTACTAGCTTCTGCAGCTTTAATGCAAGATGCCTTTATGAATTACGTAAATGATTCAGGACCATTGCATATTTGCTCAGCTATGAACGCACCTACTAGAGCCATTTTTTGTTCTACACAAGCCAATTTTGGTTTTGGACCTTTAAGTACAGATAGCAAAATTATAGACTATAAAGAGCATTTAGCTTGCAAACCTTGTGGATTGCACGGAAAAAAAGAATGTCCTAAAGAACATTTTACTTGCGCATTAGGAATTGACATTAACGAATTAAGCGAATGCTTAACCGCATAAAAAAGAAACAATAGTATGGATATACAATGTTCAGATTGGGAATTAGACTTGTTTAAGAAAATAGGCGCTGCAGCTGATAAGTTGCAAATGCCTTGTTTCTTAATAGGCGGATTTGTGCGCGACAAACTCATCCAAAGAGCATCTAAAGATGCCGATATAGTTTGTGTAGGCGATGGAATTCTATTGGCGCAAGAAGTAGCTCAACTATTTCAGCCGAAACCTAATGTGCATTTTTTTAAAACGTTTGGAACAGCGCAGATCAAAGTAAATGATTTTGATATAGAATTTGTAGGTGCTCGAAAAGAATCTTACCAAGAAAGCTCTCGAAAGCCAATGGTAGAAAACGGCACTATTGAAGACGACCAAAACAGAAGAGATTTTACCATCAATACATTAGCTATAGGTTTAAACAAAAGCAATTTTGGCAATTTGATTGACCCTTTTGATGGTCTATTTGATTTAGAAAGTAAAATTATACGTACACCACTCAATCCAGATATCACCTTCAGCGATGATCCACTGCGTATGATGCGTTGCATTCGTTTTGCTAGTCAATTAGGTTTTTATATTGAAGAGAAAACTTTTTTAGCCATTGAGCGAAACAAAGAACGTATATCCATCGTATCGCAAGAGCGCATAACCGATGAATTAAATAAAATTATTGCTTCGCCAAAACCATCAGTTGGTTTTGATTTGCTTTTTAAGAGTAAATTATTAAGCATCATATTCCCATCTATGCAAGCTTTATCTGGTGCGGAATATGTAGATGGACTTGGTCACAAAGACAATTTATATCACACTCTCGAAGTATTAGATAATACAGCCAAACAAAGCACTAATTTATGGCTTCGATGGGCTGCTATCTTACACGACATAGGTAAGCCTGCTACTAAAAGATTTGAAGAAGGACACGGATGGACCTTTCATGGCCATGAAGTGGTAGGTATGCGAATGGTTGCTAAAATTTTCAAACAACTGAAATTGCCTTTAAATGAGCACATGAAGTATGTTGAAAAATTAGTTTTACTGCATTTGAGGCCTATTAGTTTGAGTAAAGATGAAATAACTGACGCGGCAAT
>Ga0222712_10001167_pt1 | contig 33504 bp, 25 predicted proteins | sample C33_657DmetaG_FD_165043 | JGI IMG/M metagenome (GOLD analysis project Ga0222712, IMG submission 165043) | Estuarine water microbial communities from San Francisco Bay, California, United States - C33_657D | ecosystem: Environmental > Aquatic > Marine > Unclassified | place: USA: California...
AATTGAGTGTTATTCGCAGGATTCCTTATCTCTAAAGCTGCTACGCCAGCAGTGTTAAATCTTACCTTAACTGAATTAATCCGCACTCGATTTCGCAGGACATTGAAAAATAAACCTTGCCCCGTACCAAAGTCCAAAACATTCGGAGCCATAGTTGCAGGACCAAAATTAGCGGTAACTACATTGACCGATTTGGCATAGCGAGTGATAGTGGTGGTTGGATTAATAATATTGAATTGATTCCCTGAACCGATGACTGTATCCCCTGCCGCATCAGAATACCAGCGGGTCAAAAAAGGAGGGGTAGATGGAGCTAGTAGTGTCGAAGAGGTGGATCCAATGCAGACTGTATCATTCTGCCCCACCAAATTAGGAGGTATGGCATAGTTCACTATTCTGAATATCTGGGTGTCATTGCGCTTATTGGTGTCCAAAGAATTTTGATGCCATACGCGGATGACCTTAGGACCGAGACCTGTCAAATTAGCCTGAGCAGTAAACGTATAACTGGCCGTAGCTCCAGGTGCTAAACTAGCAAAATTCTGTGTCACAGGAGCACTTCCATTGACCGAATAACTCACTACGACTGGGTCCATCGTTTTAATCCCTATATTAGTGGCTTTAAAGTTGATATTTGTATTCCCCAACTCACAGCCGTCTATCAGACCTGTAATCGAATCGATTCTAATATCATTAGAATCACGGATAATATCGACGAGATATTCTTCTACCTCAGCCCAAGTGCCCGAAGTACATGGATTAGTAGGCGGGAAAGTAGTATTAGCCACTAATATTAATCTCATACCTGTTATCCCAAGAGGATTCACTAAAGGTATCTGAATTCCCTTTTGAACTGCACTAGGGGTAGCGCCAAATATAAAACCACCTGGCACTACTTCTCCCGTTTCAAAAAGACCATTTCTACTCAAGTCTATCCAGCAGGTAGCCGCAGCAGTAGTTGTATTTGGGCTACAATATTTATTCTTAACGCTTACATTGAGTCGCTCACCAGCTCTCACTTTAGGTATAGCTAAACCTCTATAATCTGTGTATACCTCACACGTACCGCCTGTATTCGATGTGCTGGTCGTTAAAAAATCAACAGTTTCAATAGAGCCCCAGTTAGGCAGGTTAGTAGTAGGCGGTGCCACACAATAACAAAGATAAAACGGATTTAAGGAGTCCGCAAAAACAGGTGTAGTATCACGAAGAGCGCCACAGGTAGCTATGCAACGAAAAAATTCGTTAGTAGCACCGTGTGTGCGCGCTAGCATGGTGGTATTCGTCCCAGTATTGGTAAACCCTGTTGTAGGAGAAGTCGTCGAGACTTGCCACTGATAAGTAATACCAGTGCGCGCTTTATACCCTTCCAAATAATAAAATCTGGCTTCATTCGCACAAGTACCCTTTGGTCCGACGATAGTCCCTACTTGAGGTTTCCCTGAACAGGTAAGCACTGAATCAAATTCAATAGAACCAACGAAGCCTGCTAAAGGGTTTAACATATTATTATTAGCACCTGTATTATTCAGAGCTGAACCCCAGTAGCTAATGCTATCTCCAGTTTTTAAATTTACACCCCCTAGTGAAAAGGTATTAACGCCAGCAGCTGCTATGTGCAAGCCCATCATATTTGAACTATATGACACCCAGATTCTGTATGTAGAGTTTGCAGGTATATCAATTGCCATATTAGAAACTACAGGAGTTATTGCATCAAACTTTTGATTATGAGTAAAAGAACCTGCATTCGTCCATCCATTAGCCGTGGTTATTGCTCCCGGTATAGCATTCGTAGCGCCGGGCTTAAACCATACGTTATAGGTGCCGGTAAAAGGTCTTACGGCCGCCTCATTTCGCATATTTATTCTAAAAAGTCTAATTGGGAATGAATTGGTATTCTCTACCCAAAATTGAACCCCAATGTTATTGCCGTTTGCATCATAAGGGTGACCTGATACCACAGTAGTCTGTGACAATAGATTTATGCTGGTTATTAAACCTAATATCAATAAGTAAATCTGTTTCATAAATAGATATTTTTTTCCATTGACAAAGATACAATTTATCTGCATTTTATGCTATTTTTTTTCGATTTTTTTATTTACAATTTGTGGAAAATCGGGAGATCATTTCCTTTTATTATTTTACCTAAAACAAAAATGGACTAATTTGATGATAAAAAATAAAAGAAAAAATGGATTTTGTTAGACGAAATTCATCTAATTTTAAATTGTAAATTTTGAATTTTAAATAATTTTAATTCTGGATGTAAATTACTTCATTTATCACAAAACACTCATTACCATTTATTAGAAAATCTACTAAATTCTATTTTTCAGTTTAAAGTGAGGCATAAACATATAATACTGTACCTCCAATAAATAAGATAAAATCGCAAATTCAGAAGGAAAATAGACTAAGGCTCTTACGAACCTATGTTTGGGATTTGATAAATCCAAATTAATCATTAGAAATGATTAATAGAAAGCCCGCAGGTGCGGGAATACCAAAAAAGGTACTCTCAAACTGAGCTAATTTCAACATATATAAATTCATATCCTAAAAATAAAAAAAGAAGAGAGACTGATGGGGCTCCCTGTCTGCTTGTTCGCAGAACAGGCAGGGAACCCTGCTCGCTGCTTACAACTAGATAACCATAAACCAATGGTGTAGCCATTTAAGCTACAACTTCAATTGAATAAATAAGAATTAATAAAAAATTTAAAAGAAGGGAGACTGATGGGGCTCGAACCCATCCCGCACGTGCGGGAGTACCACAAAAGTTACTCTTGAACTGAGCTAACTTCTTATGTTAGAAATCTATGACACTAAAAAAAGAAAAGAAGGGAGACTGATGGGGCTCGAACCCACGACCCTCGGTACCACAAACCGATGCTCTAACCAACTGAGCTACAACCTCCATTTAAAAATAAAAGTGACGAATTCTATTGTGGAAATAAGAGAACTCACACTAAATGGACTGCGAAAATAAATATTAATTTTTAATTCTCTCTAATAAAATTTCCAAATAGGTTAGAACTCACAATTTCTCGGTGATCGGGCGAATGGGATGACATCACGGATATTGGACATACCCGTCACGAACATCACTAAGCGCTCAAAACCCAATCCAAATCCGGCATGCGGGTTGGTGCCAAATCGACGCGTGTCGAGATACCAGTCCATTTCATGCTGCGGTATATCGAATTCTTCCATTTTTTTAATTAACACATCTAGCCGTTCTTCCCGCTGTGAGCCACCGACCATTTCACCTATTCCTGGGAATAAAATATCCATAGCAGCCACAGTTTTATCATCTTCATTTACCCGCATATAGAAGGCTTTAATTTCCTTAGGATAATCGATAAGAATAACTGGCTTCTGGAAGTGCTTTTCTACAAGATATCGTTCATGCTCGCTTTGCAAATCGGCACCGAAACCTGTAATTGGAAATTGAAATTTACCTTTCTTATTCGGTGGACAATTTTTTAATATCTCTATAGCCTCTGTATAGGTAAGTCGCTGATATTCATTCTCTACACAGAATTTTAATTTGTCAATAAGCGGCATAGGACTTCGCTCCTGCTGCGGCTTTTGCTTCTCTTCCTGCTCTAATCTTTCATGAAGAAACTGCAGGTCATCAGCACAATGATCTAAAGCATATTGAATGCAAAATTTGAGTAACCCCTCAGCCAAATCCATATCACCATGAATATCCATAAATGCTACCTCTGGTTCTATCATCCAGAATTCAGCTAGATGCCTAGCTGTATTGCTATTTTCTGCTCTAAATGTAGGCCCAAAGGTGTATACCTTACCTAAACCCATAGCCGCTAGCTCCCCCTGCAATTGTCCTGACACACTGAGACTAGCCTTTTTGCCAAAAAAATCTTCTTGGTAATTTATCTGTCCATCTTCCCCTCTTGGTGGTTTATTGACATCCAGATTGGTTACCTGAAACATCTCACCTGCCCCTTCTGCATCCGAAGCCGTAATAATAGGTGCGTGTAAATAGAAAAATCCTTTTTCATCAAAATACTTGTGGATAGCCATAGCTAAATGATGTCGGACACGAAACACGGCACTAAACAATTGGGTACGGAATCTCAAATGTGCATTTTCTCTTAGAAATTCTAAACTATGCTTCTTTGGCTGTATTGGGTATTTTTCAGGATCAGAGTCTCCAAGAACTAATATTCTCTGAGCCACTAATTCCACTTTCTGTCCGCTGCCTTGCGATTCATTTAATACACCTGAAACACTGATAGCTGCGCCAGTAGTAATCCTTTTTAATAGAGCCTCATCTGTCTGATTAAAGTCAACGACTATTTGCAAATTATGAATAGTAGAGCCATCATTAAGAGAAATGAACTGATTATTTCTAAATGTTCGCACCCAACCTTTAACCTCTATTTCACTGCCTACGGCACCTGTAGCTAATATAGCTCTAATCTCTAATGACATAATTTAATTATAAAAAAGACAAAAGTAATTGAAAAAAACTATTAGTATAAGTTCAAAATAAGACTACCTCACGATAGTAAAACTACCTACCCCTTGTTTTCCTTTCATCTGAGGACGACTGGAAAAAATATAATAAACACCCGTAGGTACTTTATATCCATTAAGGGAGCGGGTATCCCAGGTAACACGGCTACCATTGGCATGTCCCTGATACATCACATTACCTATGACATCGGTTATTTTGAAGTAACCTCCATCTGGCAATCCATCTATGGTAATTAATCCTTCAAAATCTCTTGGCACAGGATTGGGAATAACTCTATAGGGGGAAAGACTCTCATTCAATTCTGCAGAAGTGCTTTGACCCATATAGGACAATAAGCCCACCTCGGTGGTGATAAACACCTCCCCAGATAATGGATGAACTAGTATATCATGGACAGACTGAATAGAAAATGGGCTATTTAGCTTATTCAATTTTATAAATTCATCACTGAGGTATTCATTATTGTAAAATATACCATCGGAAGTCCCTACCCATAGTCTATTTCCAGCATCTACAGCCAAGGCGGTGACAGCAGTATTGAGAAAAACGCATTCTGTATAGCGTGTGGTATCATTGGGATTTACTATCTGCTGAATGGGTACTGACATAAAGCATTCTCGCTCTGGATCATAGGTACAAGTGGTCAGCATACCCACACCTTTCTCTGACCCTATCCATAGATTGTTCTCCTTATCTACTACACCGCAATATGGATATTGGATACTGAGTTTACAGTTTTTATCTTTGATTTCGAGATATTGACGTACTACATCATCATTCACATTGGCTATATCCATTTCATTAAATAGAATGACCCCTTCATTTCTTGTCAGCAGCCACTTATTTCCTATTTGGTCTATAATGATTCTATATATCTGATTCGTATTGGTCACAGAAGATATCTTAAAGCTATACCATTTTCCTTCTTTGGTTATACATTTTAAAGGATCTTTAGACGTTTTACTCACTATCCAAATGGATTGATCTACAGGATTCAAAACCATGTCATTGATACTATATGTCCCGTTCTCTTCTTCCAGGGTGGAATTATTTTTACGATATCGGACCAATGGCGCCCCTTCTTTCTCAAAAGCCACTCCACCTCTCACAAAAGCCCGATATTTACCTCCATCTCGCTCCACCGTAGCTATTTCATTGGTGCAGTCTCTGAGTGAATCTGCCCAAATCCCACCATGGAGCCAAACAAAGTTATCTCTGGACCAAGGAGCAGGACCATAAGTGAAGTAGCCGTCTTTATTTAAACTAGCATCTAAAGGTCTATTCATAACCCCCATATTAATAAAGACTTTTTGATTTTGATAACTTAGCCTGAAAGGGTTATCCCATGGGTAGTCATTGAGCCTATACTTTTTCAATTCTTGTCCTGGTGCATTTTCTAGAAACCCATTCCCTGTAAAATAAAATTTGCCATCTACCTCCTGAATGTCAAAAAGCCGCTCTCCATTGGTGGTCTTAATAATTTCAAAGTTTTGACCATCATATTTGAGAACCTTGGTGGAGAATAATGACTTATCTATATTCAAAGAATCATAAATAATATAAAGCTTATCTCCAAGCTTTCGAAGCTGCTTCATGACACGCAGCGTATCTTTAGCGATTAGAGTTGCGGCATTAGATGCATCTGATTGAACGAAGGAGTACTTAGATAGCCAATAAAGATTATTAGCTAACAACGAAGATCGAAAAAAAGTATCATTAGGTATAAAAGAGAGCGGTGCAGACCAGTTATTGAAATCTTTTAAATTAATAGCCGGCTTTATTTCTCCTACTTTCACACCCATATCTGTGGAGGCGTATATTTTATCATCTAGAATTTCTAATGTATGGACTGCTAGCAGCTGACCTCCAGGCCCTATAATATAGCTATCTTCTATTTCATTTCTTTCATAATTAAATAAAATGATACCAAGTTTCGAGCAGAAATAAGCACGGTCTCTATAGAACTTAATCTGGGTAATTGTTTTATCCCCAACAATAAGTTTGTTGTATATATCAAAATTAGAGGTAATTTTTTTTTGACCATTTTGAAAACTAATAATATCCATCATACTATTTTCATAGATGACAAATAACTTTTTAGCTTTTTCACCATAGGCTAGAGTGGAAATAGAATAATCTGCTAGACCAGAAGTTTTATCGTAATCTGAGACTTCAATTGGATTGATTTTGACGTCAAAAAGAAGGCGTTTAGCGTTGACGAATAGATTTTTATCTACCTTTTCGAGATCTTTAAATTGAGTACTATTGGTATAATACCTCCAAGTCCCCACCTCTCTATATTGCGAAAATAAGCTAGCATGGAAACAAAAAAAACTAAAATGAATAGCTAGTAAGATGCGCATAAATTTCATAAGCTATCGTACTAATATGATATAAAAATAATTTTTAGTCAAAAAAATGACTGCAACCATTTCTATAGCGATATTATACCCAAATTTGATTGATTTATTTGTAATTTTTAGGGATATAACGCAAAAGTTATGAAAAAAGTCTAAGCTAAGACTCCTCTTGAAATCACTAATTTCTGTATTTCCGAAGTACCTTCATATATCTGCGTAATCTTAGCGTCTCGCATAAGACGCTCTACATGATATTCTTTTACATAACCATAGCCACCATGAATTTGAACTGCTTCGACTGTCTGCTCCATAGCTACTTTGCTTGCATACAATTTAGCCATAGCGGAGGCATGCGAATAATCTTTTCCCTCATCTTTTAAAATAGCAGCCTTATACACAAGTAATTTAGCAGCTTCTATCTCCGTAGCCATATCAGCTAATTTAAACTGAATAGCTTGTAGTTTAGATATTTTATCTCCAAACGCGCTGCGTTCTTTCGCATAGGCCACAGATCGCTCAAAAGCTCCCATAGCTATACCTAAGGCCTGTGCAGCTATACCTATTCTACCACCATTTAAGGTGCTCATAGCAAATTTAAATCCAAAACCATCTGCGCCTATTCTATTCGCTTTCGGCACTTTCACATCATTAAAAAGCAATGTATTCGTATCGCTGGAGCGTATGCCTAGCTTATTCTCCTTAGGTCCTACGACAAAGCCTTCCATGCCTCTTTCTACAATCAGCACATTGATACCCTTATGTTTTAATTCTGGATTGGTCTGCGCTATTACCAAATAAGTAGAAGCTTGTGTACCATTCGTTATCCAGTTTTTAGTACCATTTAGGAGATAGTAGTCGCCCATATCCACGGCAGTCGTTTTCTGGCTTGTAGCATCTGATCCCGCTTCAGGCTCAGACAAGCAGAACGCTCCAAGTTTCTCTCCACTAGCCAATGGTTTGAGGTATTTTTCTCTTTGCTCATCGTTACCATATTTTTCCAAACCGTAGCACACCAATGAATTGTTCACACTCATAGCTACCGAGCAAGAGTTATCAATTTTTGAAATTTCAGTCATGGCTATCACATATGAAAGGGTATCCATGCCTGAACCACCATACTTAGGATCTATCATCATACCCATCAAACCTAGTTCTCCCATTTTTTTCAAATATTCAGAAGCCATAATTTGATGTTCATCTCTTTCTATTACTCCTGGCAATAACTCATTAACCGCAAAATCACGTGCCATCTTTTGGATCATCAAATGCTCCTCGCTAAATTCAAAATTCATATAATTAGAAATAAGATTTTATAAGGAGCAAATATAGGGAAAATGAAAAAGAATATTAGAGCAAAATTAAAGGCCTCGAATAAAAAGGCTAAACTGTAAAAAGTGCCATTTTAGTAATTAAATATGACATTTCTATTTAGAATCTCTCTAAATAACCCTATATTTGTCCTCATGACTTTATCGGAAATCAAGCTAGGTGAAAGCGCTATTATTACATCTATACTTAATAATGAGTTTACTTTGAAACTAGTAGAAATAGGCTTTTATGAAAATAAAATGCTTACGGTAGAAGCTAAATCCCTAGGATCAGATCCTATATGTGTGAGTCTTGGAAATAGTAAAATCATGCTGAGAGATAAGGAGGCTAAAAGCGTTATTGTGCGAAAATGTGATAATAAGATGTGATGATATGGCAAAGGCATTAAATATTAGGTGCAAAGTGTCAAGAATTTGATTTGTGATTTGAAAACAATTATTTATATACTTCTCAAAATATGAACTTTTTAGTTGCAATTAAAAACTATCCAAAAAACAATTCGTGGCTGAAATAAAAAAAATACTTCTTATTGGCAATCCAAATTCTGGGAAATCATCCTTATTTAACCAGTTGACAGGAATTTTTCAGAAAATAGCCAATTATCCTGGCGTAACAACAGAAAAGAAGTCTGGAATCCTAAAAACTAGTCATCAGGATTTTGAAATTATAGACTTACCAGGCTGCTATTCACTTTATCCAAATTCTATAGATGAAAAAGTGGTTATAGATGAATTGATAAATCATCATAGTGAATTAATTATTTTTGTAGCAGACGCCAGCAATCTTCAGCGCAGCCTGCTACTCTACACCCAGGTGGCAGACTGCTACCTTCCCAATATAGTCGTAATCAATATGGCCGATGAACTCTCAAGAAAAGGAGAGGAAATTGATATTGAATTTCTTAGTAAAGAGCTGGGGGTTCCAGTTTTTCTCGCCAACTCTAAAAAAGGTGAAGGAATCGACGCTATTATTCATTTCATAGAATATAGAGATTTTAAAGCAAATGAATATTTTTTTGGTAATTCTGATTTATTTGAAAATAAAACGAATGACCATGCGCTCAACTACCGAGAGTGGCAGCAATACGTATATGAAACTGCCAACAATGCTATCATAGAAAATACGAAGCGAAAAGAAATCATATTTAGATACAATAAAATAGAAAAAATACTTCAACTTACCACCCGAAAGACCGCCAAGGCGTTTAAGCGACTCCGATGGACAGATAGATTAGACCAGTGGGCCTTGCACCCAATTATTGGCTATCTCTTATTATTTCTTATTCTATTCGCTGTATTTCAAACACTATTTACACTCGCCTCCTACCCTATGGAATGGCTCGATAGCTTGTTTGGCGCTATTGCTTCATATCTCCAAACCTTTGAAAATCCAAAGTGGTTTATCGAATTTTTAGCGGAAGCAGTTATTCCCGGAATAGGAGGAGTACTCATTTTTATCCCGCAGATAGCTTTGCTCTTTCTGCTAAATACATTTCTAGAAGAAAGTGGTTATATGGCTCGTATCGTCTTCCTTCTCGATAGATTTATGCGTCGTTTTGGATTGAGTGGAAAAAGCATTTTACCTCTCCTTTCAGGCAATGCCTGCGCTATACCTGCCATGGCGTCTACTAAGGCGATTCCAACACACAAAGAACGCCTCATCACTATATTGACTATTCCATTTATGACCTGCTCAGCTAGGTTGCCGGTCTATGCTTTACTCATTTCTATCACCATACCTTTAAAATTTCAAGGGGCAACTCTGCTAGGACTATATCTACTAGGTGTTATTTTTGCTCTATTATTCGCATGGATTCTCGATAAAAATATTCAGACCAAAGAAAAAAGTTTTCTCATCATGGAGCTGCCGCCTTATCGTCTTCCATCATTCAGGAATGTAGTGACGAATATAAAAAATGCGGTCATACCATTTGTAATGACGGCAGGAAAATTTATTATTTCCATTTCTATTATACTCTGGCTTTTAGGTTCTTTTCGTTTTGAAAATAGACAATTAGAACGAACTCATATTGAAAATTCATTTCTATCCCAGATTGGCAAAAGTATAGAGCCTGTTATAAAACCATTGGGTTATGACTGGAAAATTGGTATAGCCTTATTATCCTCCTTCGCTGCTAGAGAAGTCTTTGTATCAACCTTAGCTACGCTCTATCAGATAGACTCAGAAGATGAAGGAACTATTTTTGAAAAAATTAAAAGTCAAAAACACCCGAATACAAATCAACCTGTCTATACTTTAGCCGCAGGTGTTTCTCTTCTTTTGTTTTACGCATTTGCCTTACAATGTATGAGTACCCTAGCGGCTATGAAAAAAGAAACTGGCTCATGGAAATATCCATTATTTTCATTTCTAGTTATGTTTGTGCTAGCTTACAGCAGTGCTTTTGCAGCCTATAATATATTTAAATGAATCTAGTAAATTTGCAAGGCATAAAAATCAATAAATAGGCCTTAGTCTAAACTATCTTGAGATCAGTCAACAAGAGTATAATTTATGTTTCTAGTCATTTTAATTTATGTTTTTCCACACTCTATCTACAAAACCGCAAAATAATTTGTGGATAAGTCCTATTTTAGGGCATATTAAGAAGAATTTTATTGAATTATTCCTACTATTGCATGGCAGGTGAATACAGCTCCCAAATCATTGGATTTAGACTGTGTCGAAATGAAATATAAATAAGTTAAGTGTGAAGTTAAAGAGATTAGAGGTCAAGGGATTTAAAAGTTTTGCAGATAAAACGGTTGTTCATTTTAATGACAACATCACTGGTATAGTAGGCCCTAATGGCTGCGGCAAATCTAATATAGTCGATGCTATTCGATGGGTATTGGGTGAGCAGAAGACGTCTCAGTTGAGATTGGAGAAAATGGACAATGTCCTATTCAATGGTACCAAAACGAGGAAAGCCAGCGGTCTTGCAGAGGTTTCGCTCTCATTTGACAATACTAAAAATATCCTGACAACAGAATTTCAAGAAGTCACCATCACCCGCCGCCTCTATCGCACTGGTGAGAGTGAATATAGAATCAATGACGTACAATGCCGTTTGAAAGATATCCATAATCTATTCATCGATTCAGGAATTGGCAGTGACAGCTACGCTATTATAGAGCTGGGTATGGTCGATGAGATATTGCAGAACAAAGAACAATCGCGTAAACGTCTATTCGAGCAGGCCTCGAGTATCAGCAAATACAAAATTAGAAAAAAGGAATCACTTCAAAAGCTGAAAGATACTGAAGAGAGTTTAGAGCGTTTGAAAGACATTTTGGCGGAGATAGAAGCCAATATGAAAACGCTGGAAACTCAAGCTAAACGTGCTGAGAGGTATTATCAAATCAAGGAAGAATATAAAACCTATTCCCTAGAATCCATCAAGTATCAGGTCAGCAACTATAAGACGAGCTACAATACGCTCTATGCCGACAAGGAAAAAGAGCTAGATAAAAAGAAGGAAATAGAAACAAGCATACAATCTAAAGATGCCGAAACTCAGCGACTAAAGCTAGAGCTAGTCACCAAAGAAACAAGACTAACCGAGGTTCAAAAAAAGGTCAATGAACTGATAAGTGGTATAGGAAAAAATGAGAATGAGCGAAATCTATTGCGTGAGCAAATCTCAAACCTAGCTAAAAACAATGAGCAAATAAAAACTCAAATTCAGGAAAGCCAAGCAGAGATAGAGCGAGTGAATGTATCACTGAGAGAACTCAATGAAGTAGTCCATGTATCTCAAGAAAAATTCAATCTAGTAGAGATAGATAAAAAAGCGATTCAGGAAGAATTGGATGCGAATGAAAAGACATTCTTAGAGAGTAAATCACTTGTGGATCAAGATAAAAACTTATTCTCCGAAACACAGAAGCATGTATACGAACTAGATAAAAATAAATCGGTACTTCAATCGCAGATCATCTTAGCCGAAGAAAATAGACTGAAAATAGAAAATGAATACGAAGGCCTTTATCTAGAAAGAGAGACACTAGATAGTGTATTCCATACGCTGACGCAGTCTAAAAATAAACTAGAAGAAGAGCTCCAGATACTCTTAAAAGAAGAGGAGGCTATTAAAAACAGCATCGAAGAGAAAACCGAACTAGTCAATCAGAAAAAAGTAGAACTCAATCAAGTTCATCGAAAAAATGATAGTAAGAAGAATGAATACAATCTTCTGAAATCTATGATAGATAATCTCGAAGGCTTTCCAGAGAGTATAAAATTTCTCAAAAAGAATATACCCCTCTTCGAGCAGAAAAATGTCTTCTCTGACCTCATCGTATGTGAGGAAAAATATAAAATAGCCATCGAAGGACTTATCTCAGGCTATGGAAACTACTTTATAGTCGATACACTTTTTGATGCGCAGCTCTCTATCCGAAAACTGAAAGAACAGAACGCAGGTAAGGTAGGCCTCTTCGTGATGGAGCTCGTAGATAAAATAAAAACTCCTGCGCAGAAGACCTACCCTGGTCTTATTTCTGCTTCCGAGGTGGTTCGACTCGACCCCAAATATCAGTCGCTCGCAGATTACTTATTTCATAATATTTATTTTGTAGAAGATCTAGAGCAACTCAGCCTTAACCAATTTGAAAATGAAAATATAAAAATCATAGACCTCAAGGGTACCGCAATACTAGATAGACATGCCCTCTATGGAGGCTCTGCTAGTTTATTCGACGGAGCGCAGGTAGGGCGTAGTAGAAATCTAGATGCACTCAATGCCGAAATTATAGGACTAGATAAAGAAGTAGCTATCGTAGAGAAACAGCATAGCACGCTGCTCAAGGAGATAGAAGAACTCAAAACCAAAACAAAAATCCAAGCAATAGAAGAATTGCAGGTAAAATTCTCCAATGTAAAGGATGAATATGCTAAAAAATCAGTCATGGTGGAACAGACCAAAACCAGACTGATGCAGCTAGAAGAAAAACGAGTAGAATTAGCTGATAGCAAAGTGACCAATGAATTAGCTCTTCAGAAAATCGATTTAGAACATACCGATTTACTAAAAAATCTAGACGCTCTAAAAGATAAAAACGACCAAAACCAGATAGCACTGGATGCCTATATGGTCAAATACAATGAGATCAAAGAGAAAGCAAATAAAGTAGATGTCGAGTACAATACTCTGCATATTACTATCATGCAGCAAAATCAGCAGATACTATTTTTCACTAAGCAGCTAGATACATTGACGAATAATGTCATTCAATTTCAAAATAAAATAGATAGCCAATACAAAGAAGAAGCAGAAAAAACAGAGAAGTTATCTAAAATGGAGATGGATATTCTATCGAACTATACAGAGAGAGATAGTCTCAATACCAATGTACAAGATGCAGAAAAAGACTACTTCACTTCTAGAAATTTAGTAGCTGAGCAGGAAAACACGCTGCGCGAAATCCAAGGACTACTAAGCCGTCAGACAGAAATTGTCTACACGTATGACAGCAAAATTCAGGAAATGCGTCTGCAACTGCAGTCTATCAAAGAGCGATTGAAAATCGAATTCGAAATAGAACTAGATGAATTCATCAATTCTGACCTCACGGTGACGATGCCGCAAGATGAGGTAGATACTAAACTAGCTCACTTCAGAAAACGACTCGACACCTATGGAGAAATTAATCCGATGGCTATAGAGAGCTATAATGAAATGAAAAAGCGCTACGATTTCCTCGTAGAGCAGAAAGAAGACGTCTTAGCTGCTAAAAATGACCTGCTAGAAACCATACGAGAGATAGATGCCAATGCCAAGGAGAGATTTTTAGAATCCTTCCATAAGATTAGAGAAAACTTTATCCGTACCTTCCGCATACTATTTACCGAAGATGATGACTGCGACCTCATACTAGTAGATCCAGACAATCCGATAGACTCGGACATAGAAATTATAGCGAAGCCCAAAGGTAAAAAACCACTGACCATTAATCAGCTATCAGGCGGAGAGAAAACACTCACGGCTACGGCTCTTCTCTTCTCTCTCTATCTGCTCAAACCTGCACCATTCTGTATATTTGATGAGGTCGATGCCCCACTGGATGACACGAACATAGCTAAGTTCAATAAAATCATAGAGGAGTTTTCTAAAAACTCACAGTTCATCATAGTCACTCACAATAAGCAAACTATGGCCAGTGTAGAGGTGCTCTATGGTGTCACCATGATAGAGCAAGGAGTAAGTCGTGTAGTGCCTGTAGATTTTAGGACTTTGGCGGAGAGTGCGTAAGTTGTTCACTCTGCATACTATTGTGAATAACACTAAAAAAAGCTGCTACACATTGTGCAACAGCTCTAGTATAAAATTTGATTATATCTGTCTAGAATATCTCACTAGCAGAGAATAGAAGAGCACCTTCTATCTGAGCGTTTTCATCGCTATCACTTCCATGCACCGCATTTCGCTCTATGCTTTCAGCATATTTTTTTCGTATAGTTCCTTCTTCTGCGTTGGCAGGGTTAGTAGCACCTATCAGTTTACGGAAAGACTCTACAGCATTTTCTTTTTCTAATATAGCCGCTACGATAGGACCTGAGGTCATAAAGGTTACTAACTCCATATAGAATGGTCTCTCTTTGTGCACAGCATAGAATTCTTTTGCTAATTCCTCGGTCATGTGAGTATATTTCATAGCCTTGATGGTAAAACCATCTTTTAGGATCATATCGATGATGCCGCCAATGTGACCATTAGCTACTGCATCTGGTTTTATCATAGTGTACGTTCTATTGCCTGCCATTTTTCTGTTTGTTTGGGGGTTAATATTAAATTTTGAGTTGCAAAATTAGACCATTTGGTTTAAAGGAAAATTTAAAACATACTAAAAAACTAAGGCATAAAAGAATAAACTGTTGGGGATAAGCTAATTTTTTTGGTGGTTCTTACTTTTATATTTTTTAACCACATAGGACACAATAGAAAATCGAAGATTTTTTCTATGTATTCTCTTGACTTAGACCCTCATTAAATATTGAACTTATTTGATATTTTATCATCTATTTTTCTCAAAGTCTTATTGCATGAAGTGCTTATATCCTTGTATAAAAGAATTATTCTTCGTTTTCAAAATATTCAAAAGTAGAAAACTATGTGCACTATGTGTTTGATTTTTCATAATAGAATTAAGTTTAAAACAAGTTTTACTCTAAGGAAAAAGCATGGACTCAGAAAGTCTGAATATTATGCGCTATAAATTCCTCAAATAAAAATTTTACATTAGATTTGCATAAATCCAAAATCAGCATTAAAAACGCTGATTCGTACAAGATTTTGTATTTCAATCTTTTAGAAATATTGAAACAGAATCTATAACGGGGTTAATTATTGATTTTCAACGACATACATAAAACCAAGTCTATACAAATGGAGCGATTCCCAGAAAATGAGCTAAAAAAACTACTAGATGAATTAGGGAAACGACCTCCTATCACCATTATCACTCATTTCAACCCAGACGGGGATGCCATAGGTTCTTCCATGGCACTCAAGTTGTATCTGGAGAAGCTAGGATTCAGCGTAGACTGCCTCTTCCCTTCCCCTTTCCCCCCATACTATAACTGGATACCTCGTGTGGCTGAAGCCAAAGTATATACAGAAAAGGATAAACAAAGTTTCGAGACTTATTTCTCAGCAGACCGATTGATTTTTTGTCTAGATTTCAATCATCCTTCTCGAGTCAACCAGTTGTCTGAATTTTTAACCAACTCCAAGGCTAAAAAAATCCTCATAGATCATCATGAAGAGCCTAGTTCTAATTTCGATATGTGCTTTAGTTATCCAGGTAGCAGTAGCACTTGTGAACTGATTTACGATTTTATGATGCGCTATGATACCAGTGCGCTAGATAAGGATATAGCTAGCTGCTTGTATACCGGTTTGCTTACTGATACGGGCGGGTTTCAATTTTCTTCGACCCATCCCAGTACCTTACATATGGCCGCTAACTTGATGGAAAAAGGTATCAATGCGACAGAGATATATAACTTGGCGTTCAATAATTTCAGTTTAAATCGACTTAAATTATTCGGCCATTGTATCTCTAATAATATGAAAATAGTCGAGGACAAGAAACTAGCCTATATGTGGATAGACAGACGGACTAAAACAAAATTTGACATTCAAGATGGCGATACAGAAGGCTTAGTCAATTATCCTATGAAGGTTCTGGATATAGAAGTCTCCGTATTATTTAAGCAAGATTATGATAAAATTCGGATTTCATTTAGAAGCAAAAACGATGTTGATGTCAATAAAATAGCTCGTCAATACTTCAACGGAGGCGGTCATATCAATGCCGCTGGAGGTATGAGCAAACAGAGCTTAGATGAGACTTTAGCTTATTTTGAAAGCCTAATACCTACCATATTTTAATATGAGTAGCCCTCAACAAAAGTTGGCTTATTTTCTCCTCATCCTAGTCAATCTGATCTATGGAGCGAATTATAGCATAGCTAAAAATATAATGCCAAGCTACATAGGTCCTTATGGATTTATATTTTACCGTGTATTCATTTCATTGATACTTTTTTTCTTCATCTACCTTATTTTCCTCAGAGAAAAAATAGCTAGAACGGATTGGTGGCGTTTTTTGGGCTGTGGTTTATTCGGTATTGCACTCAATCAGTTGCTTTTTTTCAAAGGCATCAGCCTCACCAGCTCTGTGCATGGAGCACTCCTAATGATAACCTCACCTATGTTTACCTATCTACTATCGCAGCTTCTAGCCCGCAAGAAAATAAAACTAAAAAAAATTGGAGGGATTGCCCTTGGAATCCTAGGAGCATCTATACTCATAGTCAGCTCTATAGAGAAAAATCAGACTGCTAGTGCTTTAGGTGACCTGCTTGTTATTATTAATGCCTTATCATTTTCCATTTACCTCATCCTCGTCAAGCCACTGATTAGTCGCTATCATCCTCTCACGATTACCTTTTACGTATTTCTAACTGGCAGCGTGTGGGTCGCTATTTTTGGTTATCAGGAAGCTGTGGCTATCGATTTTTGTCAGCTACCAAGTTCCTTTTATTGGAACTTTAGCTTCGTCATCGTATGTGCTACCTTTTTAGTTTATTTATTCAATAATATGGCCATGCGCGCTGCATCTCCCACTACTGTTAGCAGTTTCATTTATCTACAGCCCCTTTTTGCCATACTTATTTCTATCTCATTTACAGCAGAAAAAATGACATTATATACTGTCTTTGGAGGTATTTTGATTATATTTGGACTTTGGCTCGTAAATCAATCTAAATAATCTCTTCAGATATGGTCAGTTCAATGACAGGTTTTGGTTCAGAAAATCTCACCCTAAGAGATATCAATTACGTGCTAGAGTTAAAAACACTCAATAGCAAGGGTTTAGATTTCATTTTCAAATCACCTAGCCTATTTCGAAATCTTGAAATTCAGTTCAAAGCCTTAGTTCAAAAAAATCTAGAGCGTGGGAAGCTAGAGCTATCAATACAAAGTAAAGATGGCAAAAAAGGTTTTTTTAGCATCAATGAAGATCTTTTTATACAGCAATACGATTTTTTAAAAAATCTAAAGCTCAAAGTAGATTCAAGGGCCGAGGTATTTCCCCTCGTAGTGCAGAATTATAGCACACTAGTAGATATAGAGGAACTGACACCAAAGGAAGTAGTGCTCATTACCAATACCATAGAGAGTCTTTGTCAAAAAGTAAATCAGTATAGAATAATAGAGGGCAACGTAATTAAAAATGACCTCCTAGATTGGTTAGGCAAAATTGACCAAACTAAAACGATCATAGCTGGACTAGGTGATAAACGGATTGAGAACAGGAAGGAAAAATTATTAACTGGGATACATGAAATTACCACCGCTACAGAAATAGACTATAATAGGCTAGGACAAGAAATGATTTACTACATAGAAAAACTAGATATTAGCGAGGAATTGAGCAGGCTTCATCAGCATATCATCCTTTTCAAACAGACCATAGAAGGCGATGAATATGCTGGGAAGAAATTAGGGTTTATAGCACAGGAACTAGGACGCGAAATCAATACTATCGGCTCCAAAGCAAACGATAGCGAGATACAGCATTTGGTTGTAGATATGAAAGATTTATTAGAGCGAATTAAAGAACAATTAAATAATGTGGTTTAACCTAAAACCTAAGTCATTTTTATGAAGAAGAAATCCATACTCATCACAGCCCCATCGGGTGCAGGAAAGACTACTTTAGTAAAAAAACTATTAATCGATTTTCCACATTTAGAATTTTCTATCTCGGCCGCTACGCGTGAACCTAGAGATCATGAGAAAAATGGTGTAGATTATCATTTCATTACAGAAAAGGAATTTCGTAGGAAGATTGAGGAGAATAACTTTTTAGAATGGGAAGAAGTCTATGAAGGCTCTCTTTATGGCACTCCTAATTCAGAATTGGATAGAATCTATAGACTAGGTAAAATTCCAATCTTCGATATTGATATTATGGGAGCCATGAGTGTAAAAAAGTTATTGTGCACAGATGTACTTTCTATATTTATAGCCGCTCCTAGCTTACAGGTATTGGAGGAAAGGCTGCGAAATAGACATACAGAAACGGAAGAGAAAATACAAACAAGACTAAATAAAGCCATCAGCGAAATGAAATTTGCAAACTTCTTTGATAAAAAAATAGTCAACGATGATCTAGAAATAGCTTATGCCAAATTGAAAAAAATTGTGATACATTACCTAGAAGGATAATCTATTTTCATTAAGAGCTTAGACCTCTAACCGCTTTCATAGAAAAGACGAAATTGCAAAGAGTGAATGGATAAGTTTCTTCATCTAATGTATCTACTTCTAAGACTCCAAAATCACCCAACCCAAGTCCTAACCAAAAAACTAGTGAAAAGAAAAATGCTCCAAAAAATATGCTTGAAAATTTCAACTAAGTTCAGATAAAAGCATCTTATTCCTGATTATTTCCCTTCTTAATGGCTTTAAACTATCGGTCTCATGCCAGGATTTGGCTAGGTAAAATACTTTAGGTATAAATTTAACCCCTATAGAATTGCCGTGAAACAATTGTAAAATCTGAGGCTTGGTTATAGTGCATTCAGGTTCCAATACCATAATTACTCGCTGACCCAAAACAGCATCCTCCTCTCCTGCTAATATAAATTTAAAAGGCAGAAACAAACTCCATTCCTTTTCTAATTTTTCAGGGTTTATTTTCAATCCACCAGTATTAATTAAATGATCTTTTCTTCCTAAAAAAATAAAATTTGACGAATTTATGCAGTCTATAATATCATTCGTCACTACCTTTTCTGGCAGAATAAAAGGGTGATAAACTTCAAGACAATCCATTGTATTGACATTGACCTCAAAACCTTCCAAACACTCGAAATAAGCATCATTCCTACTTATACTTCTCACTGCAAAATGGCTAATAGTTTCGGTCATAGCAAAACTCTCATAAAAAACAGTTGTTAGATTCAGACCTAATATTTTATCCTCTAATTCTCTAGAAACTCCACTAGCTCCAATAAGGCAAGTTTTCACCTTAGAGAAAAATTGAGGATTATTCTCCAATATATGATTTACGTGTATTGGGGTTAGTGATATAAAATCAATAACGGGAATAAGTACCTCGCTATAAAAATTTAATGAAGGGCGGACGACCTCGACCTTGGCACCTGCCAAATGCGCGCGAATTAGTAGCATTTTAGAACCTATATACTTAATATCAAGGCATAGGACTAGATGCGTCAAATTCGTTATTCTGAAAAAGTTATTGGACAGATGAGCACTTTCAATAGCCTTAATCTTATCTATTTCTAGTGCCTTGGGGTCTCCCGTGGAGCCAGATGTATAAGAAACGAAACTATTGGAAACTAGAAAACACTCTAGAAAATCCAAAACGGACGAAAAATAAGCATCCTGTGCGTAATTTTCTCGTAGAGAATTTATATTTAAATGTTCGAAATCTAAGAACATTTCAAGTTTAAAAATTACTTAACGCCATGCAATGCTTTAGTTGCCTCATAGTTGAGGGCAGTCTTCTCCATTCGCACTTTCACGTTTGTATCTATTTCGATAACCATCATATTCTCCTCCGTTCTGATATACTTACCGTGAATACCAGATGTAGTGATGATTTTTGCTCCATTTGCAAGACCATCTATAAATCCAGCCATTTCCTTTTCTCGTTTCTTCTGCTTAGGGCCAATTATAACGAACTGAACTACCAAAAAGATACCCATCATTAATAATAATAATGGCATCATATCCATACCACCTTGTGCTTGTAAATAAATCATTATTATAAAAATTATTGGCAAATATATATATCTAGAGCAATATAGACGTATTAATCTTATTACTTAGTCAAATAAATTATGGTTTAACCTGGACTCTAAAAGATAGCGTATGTACTTTTTCGCTTGAATTACAATTCACCTTGACACTTTTTTGATAACTCCCAGCTTTCTCGTTGCTATCAAACTTAGCTACAATAGAATCTTTACCTCCAGCTTGCAAGGGATGGCGAGAAAACTCAGCTATCGTGCAGCCACAGCTCGGACTGACGGAAAAAAGCATAAGTGGAGCTTTCCCTTTATTTTCATAGTGATAAACTAGTTGATATTCCTTCCCTTCTTTTACTGTGCCTAGATCCAGCATTGTATCCTGAAAATAAATTTCTGTAACTTTGCTATACATTACAGTATCTATTGAAGATATATTAATATTATTGTTAAATTTATCTTTAAGGCCTTTAGAAAAATCTTGACATGAAGACAAACACAATGAAGTAATCGCAATAAGACAGAATACTTTATTCATAATTGGAGTCAAAACTAGCTGGTAAGAGTTTTTATTGTTTGAAAAATACTTAAAAGAAACTTTAAACCTATTTAAATCGAATATTGAGTGTTGCCATGATTTGACTAATAGAATTATTGGTAGAATATCCTACCTCATAATTATTCGCATTATCTTCATAGCTATAGAATGGTCTATAGTCTTTGAAACTTGTATTCATATAAGCGAGGTCTAATGACACCTGTTTTCCACGATACCCTAGTCCAAAAGTATAGGTGAGGGCAGAAGCATTATTAGCACCAAAAATAAAATCTTTACTGTAAGGAGTCGTACGATAGTTCATACCACCTCTAAACCTAAGACTTTCCAGCACAAATTCCCCACCTAGTTTAAATGTATGGGTATTGTTATTTTGTCTCCACAGAGCATCATTTAAGGCTGAGGTGAATTGAGGCTCATTATCTAGGGCGATCATCAAGCTTTTAAGATTATTAAATTCATATTCAGCGCCAATAAATCCGCGTTTACCTAGCAGATAACTTAATCCACCCCCAAACTTAAAAGGTGTGATGTAATTGAATTGGAACTCTTCTGTTGTCCATGGGGTACTAGAGCCCGCAGTGCTATTAGCATAGTAAGAGCGAGCGGTAATGGCATATTCCTGAGTTAGCTGAGTAAATGTAGGGGTATGTATATAGGCTGAAGCTCTCAAATTATCAGTCAATCTAACTAACCCTCCCAATTTAAGATTAATTCCAGCTCCGCTATACTTATCTATTTCAGAAATACTAAATCCACCATAACGACCATAAATTGAATTAGGACTAGAGCTAACTGGGCCATTATTGGTCTCATCGAGTATAAATTCTGTCTGATAGTTGACGATTGGAATACCCATTGAGACCCCAAAATAGTATTTATCCTTAATACTCGTAGACCATGCAAAAGAAAGCTCTGTAATACCGCCGCTAGTCTTCATTTGACCAAATTGAGATACATTGACAGAGTCCAAGTTTAGTGCGTCCTCATAAAAATCATACGGTGAAAACGAATAAATAGCTTCCGCATTGCGGGCTGCTAAAATTCTATTATATGAGTTAGCTATCGATGAATAGTTATTTTCAATCGGGAATGTGCCAGGAGCAGGAAAGTCTGTATTGAAATCTCTTCTCAAATACTCTGCCTCAGTGGCTTGAAGCGCCAAGTAGCTGCTATAGGAATAGGTCCGATTTCTACCCATACCAAAGTTAGTCGATCGGTTAAAATCTGCAGTTCTATTGAGGCCGATAGTTATATTGGATGAACGCATGACATCCTTATCACTTTTTCTATTGGCTATAACTGCACCCAGACTATTGATAGTAAATTTATATCTCCGCTGATCGAAATCTGTTTCAAATTGTCCTCTACCATCATTGAGGATATAAGTACTATTGACACTATTCAGTGAAAAAGTCGGAGTAAACTCAAATTCTGAGCGAGAGAACATACCTAGTCCTGCCGGATTGGTGCTTAGATTGGATACATCTCCACCTACGCTGCCTAGCACTCCCCCAGACCCTACAAACCTCGCGGTACCTTGCAAAGTGCTTTGACTAATATCTGTTCCCATTCTGAGCACTGCTCCAGAATATCGCTGTGCTGCGAGAAATAGTATACCCGCAGACATACCTATGGTGAGAGTTATCCTTTTTAACATAACCTATATTTGTATAAATTTGAAAAAATAATAATTAAAATCTGGATCCACCACCACTTCTTCCCGATCTACTGGAACCACCACCACTAGAGCCTCCAGAATTTTTTGTACCACCAGAACTATTAGAACCTGAATTCATATTACCCATTCGTGTAGGTGATGGATTGACCGTTGGACTAGGGGAACTAGTACCTTGACTTCCTCTAAATACAGGTGTATTAGTATTAGTATTCGTATTTGGACTAGGATTTCTGTTAGTATTACTTTGATTCTGTGAAGGTCTATATCGAGTATTTCCATAATCTCTATCAGGATCCATAACCCTTACCGCTCTGGAAATACGTCTTTCCGGTGGATTGACACTATTCCTGTTTCCATTATTCCAACCACCGCCCCAGCCGTTATTCCAGCCACCTCGCCATGAGTTCCAACCGTTATTCCAGCCGCCACCCCAAGAATTCCAGCCTGTATGACATCCCCATGGATTGTTCCAAGCATTCCATGAGTTCCAGCCATATGGATTACCCCATGAATTCCATCCGCCACCCAATGTGTTCCAGCCGTTATTCCATCCCCATGGATCGTTCCAACCGTTTCCTACTGAAATGACCAAACCACTTCCCCAATAAGGGTTATAGAAATTGGCAAATTGAGGATAAGAATACATATTTATAAATGCAGAACTAGGCATAACGTAATATGGGTCATACATCCTTCTCAGACTTCGTCTGTATCGGTAATCAAATTCTGGATTATAGCTGTCGTCTATATTTTCATAACTACCATCCCCTCTATTATCTGGTGGGTTTTGATAGACTATTCTAGGTTTTACTGGCTCCGGCTGATCATAAATGTCATCCTGCGCTTGGAGGATTAAACTGCCAAAAAGCGTACATTTTAAAAGCAATAATAGTCTCATAACTAGCGTAATTATAGTTTACATCAATATGACGTTAAAAATACAAATAAAGTTTAAATGTTTCACACTTAAAATCTGTTATATTTGGTTAAGCGGGAGTAGGCAAAGTTTTCGACTTTCCAAAATAAGAAAAACTCCATAATCCTATTACGGTTACGAGTCCATTTAAGATTAATATAGTATTGCCGTAATAAAAAGATGAGCCTCCATAAACAAAGGGATGCGTATCGATATAATAGGCTATAAATGGCGAAGTTATACATATAATTGGCACCACGCTATCCTGCACCTTTCTCTTAGTTGCTAAGCCGAAGACAAATAAGCCTAATAAAGGACCATAGGTGTAATTAGCAATTTTTAAAACTATATCTATGACAGCAGAGGTATTTAGTGCTTTAATAATCAATATGGCAAAAAGCAATAGAACAGCAAAACTTAGATGAATCAAGTTGCGGAGCTTAATATCAGGATTTTTATCTGCATCTTTTCCTAAAATGTCTATATAAAAAGATGTAGTCAAGGTCGTCAAAACACTATCTGCACTGGAAAAGGTGGCAGCAGTAAGACCTACTATAAAAGATACACTAGCCCATAACCCCAGCTGAGTGAGAGCTAAATAAGGAAACACCTTATCGGTATCGAATGACCCATCTCCTTTAACTGGCAAAGCTATACCCATGTTGTCCGCATAGATATAAAGCAATACTCCAAGAGATATAAAGAATAAATTAGTAATCAATAGAACAACACTAAACCAGAAAATATTCTTTTGAGATTCTCCTAAGGTTTTACAGGTAAGATTTTTCTGCATCATATTCTGATCTAAACCTGTCATACAGGCTGCTATGAATGCTCCACCTATAAATTGTTTCCAAAAATAATTTTTGCTATGTACATCCCAGCAGAACAATTCGCTGAGTTCATGCGCTTTGACTATACTAGGCGATTCTATCCAGCTAATGTTCAACTGACTTAATATAACGATAATAGAGACTAAAACCCCAAAAATTAGCAATCCAGACTGAAAGGCATCCGTCCATACTAAAGTTTTTATGCCGCCCTTAGTCGTATAGAGCCATATCAGAAAGATGATTATAGATACCGAAAGTGCGAATGGTATTCCCCACTGATCAAAAATAAATAGCTGCAATACAGAGGCAGCCAAAAAAAGCCGAGCTGCAGAACCTAATACCCTGGAGAGGATAAAAAAAAAGGACCCAGTATATTGCGAAAACAAACCATATCGCTCTCTAAGATAGCCATAGATTGATACTAAATTTAGCCTATAATATAGTGGTAATAAAATAAAAATAATAGCAAGATAACCCACGAAATAACCAAGAACGATCTGAAAGTAGCCAAATTTCGATAGCAATACAGCCCCAGGCACGGATATAAAGGTAACTCCTGAAAGGGAGTCCCCGAGCATACCAAAAGCTACTACATACCATTTAGAACCCTTGTCTGCATTAAAATATGAATTAGATTGGAGACGACGAGTCGTGCAATATGAAATAAATAATAATATACCGAAATAGACTAATATACAAATGAGTAGAGCAATTGCTGACATATTTGGTTTGGATCAAAAGTTAAGAAAAAACTCTAGGCTTAGCCGAAAAACGACTAGACTATTTCACTGAAATTATTCCTCCGTTTTTTTCTTCCTTGTCGTTTTTGCCTTTGGCTTCACTACTGGAGTTTCTTCTGCTGCCTTTTCTTCTGCAGAGGATGAATCTACCACATTTTCAGAATTGAACGATGCACCTATTGCAGATTCAGCTGGCTTGATGAGATCTTTATCAGCAAGTAAATTATACCATTTGACTATTTTTTGAATATCGCTAATATATACTCTCTCTTCATCATAATTTGGAATCACAGAACTAAAAAACTTCTTCAAATCTGCTGAATCAGCTTTAGGATTAGGTAAAACTGATTTTTTTTCCTTTATTTTAAGCATAACCTCTAACAATTCCATAGGCTCTTCGGAAGTGTAAATAGTTATATTATCTAATGGTGTAAATGAATGCGCTCTAGATGCAGCGAAAAACACTTTATCATCCTGCAGTGATTTTACGATTAGGCCATCTGCACGATGCTTGTGCATTTGATATAAACCTGGCAATTTTGAAATGGCTAAAATTTCACTAAAACTCATCTTTTCAATTAAATTATTGGGGTTATAGACTAAACTTCTAGGAGCAAATTTAATTGTTTTTTTTAATCTTTAGTTTAAATCATAGGAGCGAAGGCAATAATGTCTATTTCTCGAGGATTCTCACATTATCTATATACGCCATAGAAGCACTAGATCCCTTAGGTGGAGTAATAATAAATACAGGGGTAAAGAGGCCTGTCTTTCCTATTCTATCAATAATGTATGTGTAGTTAAAGTACACATGCGTCCAATTGGAATTTTTGTTGAGATAACTCTCTCCAAACATCAACCTAGTATTACCGCTAGCATCTGTGTATGCTAGTGCAGGTGCTAATATTCCCTCAGGCATATAATAATCAAATTCTAAAAATGTAGTTTTTTCAAAATTGAATGCTAAGGGTTTATTAAAGAAAGAGGTGGCGCTAGAATCTACTGATGTAAAATCAGCTTGCAACAGCATGCTGAAAGATCCATTTCTAGCCACACTACTTTTAGTACTTGCTGAAAAATTTAGCGTAGACTCCATATCATCATTTAAAATCAGACTAACGCCCGTAGCATAATCAAAGGATAAAATAGTATCTAAGAAATTGCCTCTAACCATATTGACTCTCAATAATTTAGAACTTAATAAAGGGTAGTCTATAAATCTAGTTGATAGATTATTTACCTTTACTATTGGAGTTACTACCATAGTTTTCAAGCCATCTTTTAGGATTGGCATATTAAATGGCAACTGCCATCGCCCACGAACATCAGATTCTACCGAAACATATAATCCGTAAATACCGGCATTGGCAATACCAAAGCCACCAGGAGAAACCTTAGCCGAGTCACATTTGAAATAAAAAGGAATCTCACTCGCTGCTTTTCTACAACTTTGAGTAAAAAAAATAAATAGCCCGAGGATAATTAAGCTAGACGATATCTTCAGATTTTTCATTATCAATTGTTTCTTCTGCGCTATCTTCTATAGATTCTATTTTTACTGGTACATCAATAGCTCCCTCCACTTTATCCCAAGGGCACTTACCAAGTAGTATTTCTAAATCCGACTTGAGGAGTACCTCTCTTTCTAATAAGAGGTTTGCCAAATTATCTAGTTGCTCTCGTTTTTCAGAAAGCAAATCAACAGCACGTTTAAACTGCTCATCTGATATGAGTCTCACTTCATCATCTATCAATTTTGCGGTCTCATCTGAATATGGCTTATCATAAGAATTCTGTGACATTTTGTAAAACGAAAGATTACCTACTTTCTCACTCATACCATAATAGACAACCATAGCATAAGCTTTTCGAGTGACGCCATCTAAATCGCCTAATGCACCTGTAGATATTTTATTAAATACGATAAGTTCCGCAGCTCTGCCGCCCATCGATACGCAGATATCATCGAGTATTTCCTCTTTAATTGTCAGATACTTTTCTTTAGGCAAATAAAGTGCGTGACCTAAAGACTCACTTCTAGGTACAATTGTGACACGAACAAAAGGGTGAGCATACTCTAAATACCAGCTTGTCAGGGCATGACCGGCCTCATGGTAAGCTATAACTTTTTTCTCCTCTGGAGTAATAATTGTATTCTTTTTTTCTAGACCTGTAGTCACTCTATCAATCGCTTCACTGATATCTATCATATTGACTTCCGTCTTATTTTTTCGAGCAGCTATTAAGGCTGCCTCATTGCAAACATTGGCAATATCCGCTCCTACAAAACCTGGAGTTTGCTTAGATAGCTCATGTGCACTGATATCTGCTCCTTTTTTTATTTTAGATAAATGGACATTAAATATTTGCTCTCTACCATTTAAATCTGGTCGATTAATATGAATTTGTCTATCGAATCTTCCTGCTCTCAATAACGCATCATCCAAAACATCTGGTCTATTGGTAGCAGCTATAACAATGATGCCCGTATCGCCACTAAAACCATCCATTTCTACTAAAAGTTGATTCAATGTATTTTCACGCTCATCATTTCCCCCTACAAGACCTTTTCCTCTTGCTCTGCCTATCGCATCGATTTCATCTATAAAAATAATACAAGGGGCTTTTTCTCGAGCTTGCTTAAATAAATCTCGAACTCTCGAGGCGCCAACACCTACAAACATTTCTACGAAATCCGAACCTGAGATACTAAAAAATGGAACTTTTGCCTCGCCTGCCATAGCTTTAGCTAGGAGGGTTTTTCCGGTACCTGGAGGACCAATTAGAAGCGCACCTTTCGGTATTTTACCACCAAGGGCAGTATATTTATCTGGAAACTTTAAGAAATCAACTATTTCCATAACCTCTTGTTTTTCTTCATCGAGACCCGCTACAGAGGAAAAATTAATATCACTTTCCGCGTCCTTATCGACCATGGTAGCCTTGGATTTTCCGATATTAAATATGCCCCCACCGGGAAAGCCACCTCCGCCGCCGCCGCCCATTTTACGCATCATAAATATATAAAAGGCAATCAAAAGTAAAATTGGTCCAAACATGCTTAAAAGACTACTAAATAAAGAACCAGTCTCCGTCTGTGGTATTAACTCTACTTCATTCAAGTTGTTTTTTTTCCTCAACTCTTTAATATGTTGTTCAAAACTACTGTGAGAGGCAATTTGAAGAAAAAATACAGGATTTTTTTCATCTAAAATTGTCTTCTTTTTCCTGAACGTATCGTAAATTCCCTTTTTAAAAGAGTCTGGTAAAATGTAAATTAAGGCTTTTTTACCATTGATAGTTTTTATTTGACTGATATCGCCTCTGATATACATCTTATCAAACTCCGTTCGGTATACTTCGCGACTTTCTGCCTCTGAAAACACATTGTTAAAAACCAAAATGCCGGTGAGTACTGCCATCACTATATAAATCCATATATAGCTTGGCTTATTATCAGGATTTAATTTTGCCTGCGGTTTTGGCGCTGGGGTTGGATTTGTATTTTTATTTTCTTCCACTTTTGCTTGTTATTATTATTTATTCTTTATCTTTTCTTCTAAAGGGATATAGGAGTCTGACCAGAGTTCTTCAAGTTGATAAAACTCGCGCATTTCTCTGTAAAACACATGGACGATAACATCTACATAGTCTATTATAACCCACAAAGCGTTTCGCTCTCCCTCCATATGATGTGGCTTAATTTTCAGAATATCGTTGACATCTTTTTCTACATTACCAGCTATGGCATTTACCTGCGTAGTGCTATCTCCATGGCACACTATCATATAATCTACAAAAGCATCTTCATTCCCTTTGAGGTTAATACATATCACGTCTTGCGCTTTTCTATCATCCAAGGATTTTAGGATTTGATTTACTAGTGGATTCTCTATTTTCTTTACTTTTGTGGGCAAGTCTAGCTATTTAATTGTAATAATTTAATAAAGATACAAATTTAAAGTAAAATAAGTTTCGTTTTGACATCTATTTCAGAATTAACGTTTTTTGGCACGCCAGTAGTGCATCTTAAAGAAATAAACTCTACCAATGAATACCTAAAAAATGTGACGAACCATACCCCTATGCTAGTTATAGCAGATTATCAGACTAAGGGTCGCGGACAATATGGAAAAGTATGGGAATCAGTAACCAAACAAAATTTAACCTTTAGTTTTCAATGGTATCCATGTAGCTTAAAAGTGGAGGAAGGTTATAAAATAGCTCAATTAGTTTCTTTAGTCATTTTAGAAACTATAAATCACTTTATAGATCCTAATAGAGCATCTATTAAATGGCCAAATGATATCATTATAATGAATAAAAAGGTCTGTGGTTTACTTATAGAGCCTAGCATTCAAAACAACCTCATTCAAAAGGTAGTCGTCGGTATTGGCCTCAACGTGCATCAGACTAAATTCCCCGAGAATATGCCTAATGCGAGCTCTCTTTCTAGTTTATTTCCAAATAGAACTTGGGCAATAAATGTAATTCTAGAAAAGATGATCACTTTTTTTGAAATGCAACTGCCCATTCTTCAGAATATAAATACTAGACTTTTCTTTAACAGCAACCTATATAAAATCAATGAGGTAATTACTATAAAAAAAGAAAATGAAATACTTCCATGCATCAATCTTGGTGTAGATGAAGAAGGATTCTGGGTATTGAAGAATTTATCCAACAATGATATCTTAACTATAGCTTCAAGTCAAGGAATAGAATATGTTTATTAAAGTCTGAAATTGAAATTATAGAGAACCGATTAATTTTATGCCGCATGCGCGGGACAACAAGAATAATTATGGACGGTATATATTTTGTAATAATTTAGATTTCAGTTAAATATAAATATATAATTTTGCGAATAAAAGATATCTGAATGGGCATAGAAAATAATTATACAGACGAAATAAGTTTAAAAGAACTTTCCAAAAAAATTATACGAATAAGCAATAAAAAGAAAAAGACATTTACATTATTGTTTGGCGGTATTATGTTGCTTTCTGCGGCTTATTTTATAAAGGTAATTATAAAACCAAGCTATAAGTCTGAGGTTGTTTTAAAATCCAGATATATAAAAAAAGAAACATTAAGTAAGATTTTAGATAATTATAATAATGCTGTAACTGATGAAAAGAATTTACTTCCAAATGAATTAAAATTTATATTTGAAAAGAATCATATAGTAAAGTTAGAAGCTCAAGAAATCAAACCAGATATAACCAGTCCAGACAGAAACGATGCAACTAAATACTACACAATGTTAACGACTTATTCTCAAAAACCGAGTAGCGACAACATTGAGAATGTGAACGCGATTATCAATGATATTAAGTTAAATGCAACTATTGATAATGATATAACCATAGGTAAGATAAAGACCGAAGAAGCCATAGCAGAACTAGATACTTTACTTAAAACGGCTTTGCCAGCTGGAAATTCTTTTAAAAATAGGCTGGAAGGCAACACAACAATGCTTGTAATGAATGATTTATATAAAAGTCTGAATGAGTTATTAAGTCGCAAATCGCAGTTAAAGACCGAATTGATGTATTATCAAACAGAAAATTTAATCTTCAAAATATCTCCTTTAGTATTGAAAAAAACCATCACTTATCCACTAGCAATATTTGCGATCGGAATAGGAGTTTGGTTTTTAATTTATACCTTCTGGATAGGTGTTACTATTGTTTTTGAAGATGAAGAATAAGGTCTATCCTTTTCTTAGTTTTATAATTCTTGTTCTTACTGCTTTCTTCTTTCTGCTTTTAGGAAGTGTGAATCTATATGATTGGGATGAAGCTAATTTTGCGGAAATAGCTCGTGAAATGATTCTTACAAAGAATTATCTTCAACCTCAGATTAATTATTTGCCATTTTATGAAAAGCCTCCTGTATTCATTTGGATGCAAGTGGCAAGCATGAAGCTATTTGGGATAAATGAATTTGCCGCGCGATTTCCAAATGCTTGCTTAGGTATCCTTGTAGCAATTACCTTATTTCTAATCGGAAGAAAAGAACGAGACTGGAGGTTTGGACTTATTTGGCTTATGTGCTATATGGGTTCATTTTTACCATTCATGTATTTTAGAACAGGACTCATAGATCCATGGTTTAACTACTTTATGTTTTTGAGTTTGTACTTTTATTATTTAGGAGTACAAAGTACAAAGTATAAGATACAAAGTATTGTAGCTAGTGCGATGTTTTTAGGATTCGCGGTACAGACGAAAGGACCTGCAGCTATGATTATTGTATATGGCAGTTTGGGGATTTTATGGATAATCTCTAGGTTTAAGTTCTACCTTGGATTTTGGAAAAGTATAGCTTGGTTCATATGTTCGCTTATTTTTTCTTGTATATGGTTTTATGTAGAAACGAAGGCACATGGAGATAACTATATTAAAAAATTTATAACATATCAAATTCGACTATTCACCACAGAGGATGCTACCCATGGAGGTCCATTTTACTATCATTTTATTGTATTATTGTTTGGCTGCTTTCCAGCCAGTTTTATTCTACTATTTAAAACCAACTGGAAAGAAAACTGGAAAGATGATTGGTTTAAAATTATGAGTATTTGTGGACTTTTTGTTGTGATTTTGTTTTCCATAGTCCAAACGAAGATTATTCATTATAGTTCTATGGCCTATTTTCCAATAAGCTATATTGCTGCTGTCGCTATTTATTCTAATAGTTTCAGAAATGAAAAATGGTTAAAACGTATTTTGTCTATAATTTTTTTCCTTCTCATAATTGCTATGATACTTTTTCCGATTTTTGGGAAAAATATAGAATCTTTACTTCCATACATTCAAGACACCCAAGCTAGATTGCAGCTAGGAACAGAGGTGGATTGGTACTATTGGGAAATATTGATTGGATTATTAGTGCTCGGAATATTTTTTGTGTTACGATACTATTTTGAGAATAAACTATATCCTTATTTTATATCGACGACCATTTTAGTCTTCTCTATGCTCCTGTTTTTCGCACCGAAAATTGAACGCTATACCCAAGGGACCTATATTGATTTTTGTAAAAGTTTAAAAGGTCAGGATATATATATTCAAACCTTATTTCTTAAGAGCTATGCTAGTCTATTCTATAGTGATAGGCAGCCTTTTCAGAATGATATTACAAAGGGGCATAATTGGATTCTCGAAGGCGACATTGACAAAAATGCATATATTATATATAAATCCAAAGATAGTGTTCTCTATAAATATCCGAAATCAGATATTGTTTTATACAAAACGATAAACGGATTTGATATATGGTATAGGAAAGGGGAGAAATAAATCCATTTATTTTTCCCATAAATAACCACATAAAACAATCTACCTTATAATTTTCAGACCAGTTTTTAAAATGAGTTTAGAATAATTTATCAAATTAGGGTTCTCAATATACAACATATTAAGTTCAATCTTTTTAGGCATGATCTCTCTAATATAATATTCTTCAGGATTAGACTGTTTTTCCAATAGTTCATTCTCATTAGAAAACTCAATGGAAGCTAAATCTGTGATTCCTGGTTTAACTGATAAAACTTTTCGTTGAGTTTCGGTATACAGGTCTACATATTTTTTGACCTCAGGTCTTGGACCAACTAAGGACATTTCACCTTTTAAGACATTGATCAATTGAGGTAATTCATCTATTTTATATCTTCGAATGAATTGTCCCGACTTTGTTATTCGAGCATCATTCATACCTACAGTCAATAATCCTTTAGAATCACTTCCTACTGCCATAGATCTAAATTTAAAAAGTTTAAAAGGAATTCCATTTTTACCAATTCTTTCTTGCAGGTAAAAAATGCCTCCCTTAGACTCTAATTGAATAATTAATGAAATTATTAATAAAATAGGGCTTAATAATAGTAAACCTAAGATTGAAAAAAAAACATCTAAGATGCGAATCATGAACCTAATACTTCTTGATAACTATTAACAACTGCTTGAATCACAGTATTGGTCTTTTCTTCATCTAGTCCGAAGAATATTGGTAAAGAAATTTCATTCTCCCATAGTGCATTAGCCACTGGATAATCTTCAATTTTGTATCCTCTAGACTTGTAAGCAGTCAATAATGGTAAAGGCTTGAAGTGCACATTGACACTTACATCTTTATCAAAAATTTTCTGAATGATCGCATTGCGCTGTTCTAATTTAATCCATTTTATTCTTAATAAATATAAATGATAAGAAGATGTTCTATTTTCATCCTTGTGAACAGGAACTATTGCCCAATCTAATTTAGAAAAAGCCGCATCATAT
>Ga0222712_10001168_pt1 | contig 33472 bp, 30 predicted proteins | sample C33_657DmetaG_FD_165043 | JGI IMG/M metagenome (GOLD analysis project Ga0222712, IMG submission 165043) | Estuarine water microbial communities from San Francisco Bay, California, United States - C33_657D | ecosystem: Environmental > Aquatic > Marine > Unclassified | place: USA: California...
CCAAGGCCAACCTGCTGATCCCCGATCAGGCCACCGGTCCGGCGGCCTTCGCCCGCACGACGCACCTCGGCATCGGCGCCCACCAGGACGACCTCGAGTTCATGGCGTTCGAAGGCATCCTCGCCTGTTACGACCGGGCCGACCGCTGGTTCGGAGGCATCATCATGACGGACGGACGCAGCAGTTCCCGCAAAGGCCCGTACGCCGGCTGGACCGATGACCAGATCGCCGCCGAGCGCATCAAGGAGCAGCATGCCGCCGCCCGGCTCGGGCAATATTCTTTCATCGCCCAGCTTGGTTACCAGAGCAAGGAGGTCCGGGGCGCGGACAAGACCGACCCCGTCGACGACCTTGTCGCGCTGCTCGAGGCTTCCCGGCCGGAAGTGGTCTACCTGCACAATCCGGCCGACAAGCACGACACCCATGTGGCCTGCTTCGCCCGCTGCATCGAGGCCCTCCGTCGGCTCCCGCCGGCCGCCCGCCCGGCCAAGGTGCTCGGCTGCGAGGTCTGGCGCGCCTTGGACTGGATGGTCGACAGCGAGAAGGTGGCCATGCCCGTCTCCGCCCGGCCCGAGCTCGCCCAGGCCTTGAACGAGGTCTTCGCCACCCAGATCGTCGGCGGCAAGCGGTACGACCTCGCGGTGCTCGCGCGCCGCGCCGCCAACGCGACGTTCCACGACGCGCACGCCTCGGACACCGAGAGCGCGTTGCAGTGGGCGATGGACCTCACCCCGCTCATCCAGGACGACAACTTGGACGTGACCACCTTCACCCTCGGGTTCCTCGAGCGCCTCCGACAGGATGTCGCCGCCCGTCTCCGTCGCGCCTACTGACATGAAACCGACCCTCCTCGTCCTCGCCGCCGGCATGGGTAGCCGCTACGGCGGCCTCAAGCAGATCGACCCGATGGGACCGTCCGGCGAGACGATCCTCGACTACTCCGTCTACGACGCGATCCGCGCCGGCTTCGGCAAGGTCGTCTTCATCATCCGCCCCGACTTCGAGGCGGATTTCCGCGAGCGCATCGCCGCGAAGTTCGCCGGGCGCATCGAGGTGGGCTTCGCCTTCCAGACGCTCGACCGGCTGCCGGCGGGCTTCGCGGTGCCGGCGGGTCGCGAGAAACCTTGGGGGACGACACATGCCATCCTGTGCGCCCGCGACGCCGTCGCGACGCCGTTCGCGGTGATCAACGCCGACGACTTCTACGGGCGGGATTCCTACGCGACGCTGGGTCGCCGCCTGGCGACCCTGGGCAACGCGGACCTCACGTTCTGCATGGTCGGCTTCACCCTGAAGAACACGCTCTCGGAACATGGCACGGTCGCCCGCGGGGTCTGCCGCACCGACGCCGCGGGTCGCCTGACCGACATCCAGGAGCTCACGAAGATCGCCCGCGTGACCGGCGGCGCCGAGCACCGCGCCGAGGACGGGACCGTCCTCAAGCTCACCGGCGACGAGCCGGTCTCGATGAACATGTGGGGCTTCACCCCGGCCATCTTCCCGCTGCTGGAGGCGGATTTCCGCGCCTTCCTCGAAGCCAAGGGCGGCGAGCTCAAGAGCGAATCCTACATCCCCATGGCGGTCGGCAATCTCGTCGCCACCGGCCGCGCGAGCTGCGACGTCCTGCGGACCAGCTCCGCGTGGTTCGGGGTCACGTACCGCGAGGACAAGCCGATGGTCCAGGCCAGCATCCTCGGCCAGGTGAGCCAAGGCGCCTACCCTTCCGCCCTCTGGGCCTGACCCCATGCCGACCCTCGTCACCCACGACACCCGCGCCGTCGCCCGGCATTTCGCCCTGCTCGGGGATTACGTCTCGGCCCCGCCCTACGGCAGCGGCCATATCAACGACACCTTCGCGCTGGAGATGGACCAAGGCGGCCGCTCCGTACGCTACGTGCTGCAGCGCATCAACCACAACATCTTCAAGAACCCCGAGGGCCTCATGCGCAACGTGGAGCGCGTCTGTCGCCATGCCCAGGCCAAGCTCGCGCAGGCGGGCCGGCAGGACGCCTCCCGCCGCGCCCTGACCTTGGTGCCGGCCCGCGACGGCCGCGGCTGGTACGTCGACCCGCACGGCAACCACTGGCGTTGCTACGTGTTCGTCGAGCGCGCCACCGGGCATGACGTCATCCGCAACGCCGACCAGGCGTTCCAGGCCGCCAAGGCCTTCGGCGCCTTCCAGGCCCTGCTGGCCGACCTTCCCGGGGAACGTCTCGTCGAGACCATCCCCGACTTCCACCATACCCCGAGCCGTTACGCCGCCTTCGCGGCCGCGCTCGCCAAGGACACCCATGGCCGCGCCCGCGAGGCCGCGGCGGAGATCGCCTTCGCCCAGGCGCGCGCCGGGGAGGTCGGCCTGATCGTCGACGCCATGGCCCGCGGCGAGATTCCCGAGCGCGTCACGCACAACGACACCAAGCTCAACAACGTGCTGCTCGACAACGAGACGCAGGAAGGCATCTGCGTGATCGACCTCGACACGGTCATGCCCGGGTCGGCCCTCTATGACTTCGGCGACCTCGTGCGCACCTCGACGTCCCCGGCCGCGGAGGACGAGGTCGACCTCTCCAAGGTGCGGATGCAACTGCCGATGTTCGAGGCCCTCGTGAAGGGCTACCTGGCGTCCGCCGGCGGCTTCCTGACGCCGCGCGAACGCGCGCTGCTGCCCTTCGCGGGCAAGCTCATCACCTTCGAGATCGGCCTGCGCTTCCTGACCGACTGGCTGGAAGGGGATGTCTACTTCAAGGTCAAGCGCCCGCGCCACAACCTCGACCGCCTCCGGACCCAGTTCAAGCTGGTCGAATCCATCGAGGCCCAGCTGCCGGCGATGCAAGCCCTCGTCCGCTGACCATGCGCATCCTCGTCACCGGCGGCGCCGGCTTCATCGGCTCCCATATCGTCGAGCACTTCCAAGGCCTGGCCGAGGTGGTGGTCCTCGATGATTTCCGCAGCGGCCACCGCCGCAACCTGGCCGGTCGCGACCATCGCCTGGTGGAGGGCTCGATCCTCGATCGCGCCAAGCTGGACGAGGCGATGCGGGGGGTGGACCAGGTCTACCACCTGGCCGCGATGATCTCGGTCCCCGAATCCATGCTCAAGCCGCGCGAGTGCGTCGAGCTGAACGCCACGGGGACGCTCCACGTCCTCGAGGCCGCCGCCGCCGCCCGCGTCGGCAAGGTCGTCCTCGCCTCCTCCGCCGCCATCTACGGCGACAACCCGACGGTCCCGAAGGTCGAGACGATGCTGCCCGAGCCGAAGTCGCCCTACGCCGTGACCAAGCTCGACGGCGAGCACTACCTCGAGATGTTCCGGCGCGAGCACGGCCTCGCCACCGCCGCCTTGCGCTTCTTCAATGTCTTCGGTCCGCGGCAGGACCCGCGCTCCCCGTACGCGGCGGCCGTGCCGATCTTCATCGAGAAGGCGCTGCGCGGCGAGCCCATCGGCATCTTCGGCGACGGGGAGCAGACCCGCGATTTCATCTACGTGAAGGACATCGTGGGCGCCCTGACCTTCGCCGCCGCCACCCCCGCCGTCACCGGCGCCTACAACGTCGGCTACGGTCGCAAGATGACCGTCAAGGAGCTCGCCCAGGAGGTGATCCGGCTGACCGGCTCCGCCTCCAAGATCGAGCATCGCCCGGAGCGTCTCGGGGACGTCAAGCACTCCCTCGCTTCCGCCGACAAGCTGCGGGCCACCGGCTGGACCCCTCGGTACACGGTGGCGGAGGGTCTCGACGCGACGGTCGCCTATTTCCGCTCGCTCACGGCGTGACGGTCACGGGGATCCGCAGGTAGCGGTCGCCGGCATCGTCGACGTGAAGCCAGAGGTCGTAGCCGCCGGCCCGCGGCAGACGGACCCGGAAAGACAGGGTCGGCTCCGGGTCGTATTCGCCGCCTTCCAAGGAGGGATGCAGGTGCGCGTACCCCATGGCGGGCTCGGCGGCCTCGGCGGAAAAAAGCGCCGCATGCCCGAGCGACCCCATCAAAGGCCGCAGCTTGAGCGGCGTGCCATCCGTCCGGCGTAGCCGGATCCGCCACAGGGCGGACTCGCCGGCGCGGTCGGCCGAGGCCGTGAACGCCGCCACCTCGACCGTCTTCGCGGCCGGCGCGGCCGGCGGAAGCGCCGGCCCGGGCGCCAGGATGGCCTCGGTCAGGGCGACCCGACCGCCACGCAACGGCACGAAGTCGGCATAGGCATGGGCGCCCTGCGTCAGATCGAACCCCGCCGGCACGGCGAAAGTCCAGTCGCCCTCCGGTCCGGGCTCGGGATGCAGGTGGACGTAACCGGGGCGGGCCACCGAGCGGAGATGCAGATGCAGTTTGCGGGTATGCGAGACCGCGAGCTGGTGATCGAGCAAGGCGCGGCCGTCCGCGTCCACCAAGGTCAGGCGGCCGAGGCGCCCTTCCGCCGGACCGGGCCGCGTCTCGACCTTGAGGACATAGGGGAACTTCAGTTCCCGGGGGCGGTAGAAATTGGCCTCCTCGTTCACGCCGCAGAACTCCACTCCGTCCACGATGACCGGCTGATGATCGGCGTGCAGCAAGGCGCAATGCGTGTCGGGCAGGTTGCGCAGGCCCACGAAGGCCCCGGCGGCGAGCGCCGTGAGCAGCAACGACTGGCGGACCGGGCTCATCGTTCCGCGGCGAGCCCCGCCAGGACCTGGACGACGTCGGCGGCGTCGAAGGACGCGCCCTCGCGTCGTTGCGTGATGCGACCTTGGGCGTTGACGACGATCAACGCCGCGTTGTGCACGATCGTGCCGTCGTCCCGGACGGTCAGGATGCCGAAGTTGCGCATGAGGTCCTTGATCTGACCGGCGTCGCCGGTGAGGAAACGGTGGCGACCGAGGTCGATGCCATAGCCTTGGGCATAGGTCCGGAGGAGCCCGGGCGAATCGACCTCCGGGTCGAAGGTGATGGTCAGCAGACGGACCGCCTTGAGCCGCGGGTCCTTCGCCAGCTCGGCGCCCAGTTGCTTCATGCAGGCGGTGGAGGCGGGGCACATCTTGGCCGACCGGCAGCTGGTGAAGATGAAATTCAGGGCGAACGGCGCGCCGAGCAGATCCTTCTTGAAGACCAACCGGGCATCCTGATCCCACAGGGCGAGATCGGGGATCAGGTCACGGGGCATCCGCGTGACCAGACGACCCTGGTCGGCGGTCTGGCGTCGCAACGACTCGGTCACCTCCGCCACCCGCCGCAGCTCCTCGTCGCCGGCGGGAAAAATCGTGTCGGCCCAGCGCCGCCCACCGTCGACCAGGACCTCGAAGCGGACCCGTCGGCCGGCCCACGGGATCTCCAGATCCCCGGGACGAGCGAAGTATTCCGCCGCGGCCGAGCCGGGGGACTCCTCGATCAGGAGACGGTGCCGGGCGGGCTCGACCCGGACGATCGTGCCGGCGCGGACCTCGGGACGTTCCGCGGCGAACGCCCCCAGGGACAGGACCAGCCCGAGCAGCAGGAAGGACGTTCTCATGCGAAGGGACCCGACGGGCCGAGCATCAGTTCCACCATGCCGTGGCGGAGTCCGCGATGGGTGAGGTGGAACGACTCCGCGCCGGCGAGGTCGGCCAGCACGCAGACCGTGAGCAAGGCCGCCGGCATGATGTCGGCCCGTTCGGCCGGGATGCCCGCGATCGCCCGACGTTCCGCCAACGGCAGGGCGCAGAGCTTGTCCTTGAGCTCGCGGATCCGCAAGGTCGGCAGGCGACCGTCGACGACGGGCTCGCCGACGGCCTCCAGATGGAGCGCCACCGCGCTGAAGACCCCGCCCGCGCCGACGACGAGGCCTTGCTCGGCCAGCCGGGGCGAAAGCACGGGGCCGAGGGTGCGCACGAGGTGCTCGCGGATGGAAGACTGGTCCAGCTCGTCGACGACCCCCTCGCCGCCCCGCAAGTAACCATGGGTCAGGCGCACGGAACCCAGCGGGTAGCTGCGCGCCAGGACCACCTGGGAGCCGCGCACGGTGGCGACCTCCAGGCTGCCGCCGCCGAGATCGAAGACCGTCAGGTGCGGGCAAGCGGCGTAGGCCGGATCCGTCCGGACGCCGGCGGCGACCAGCCGCGCCTCCACCTCGCCCGAGATGACGGTCAGCGGCACGCCGGCGGTCGCCCGGATCAGGGCGCCGAACTCGGCGCGATTCGCGCAATCGCGGACGGCGCTGGTCCCCAGGATCGCGATCTCGGTCGCGCCATGGCCGCGGGCGAGATCGACGAGCCGGCGCACGGCCTCGGCCGCGACGACCTGCGTCTCGCGGGCGAGGGTGAACTCGCCCAAGGCGGCCGGGAAGATGCGGACGGGCTCGCTGGCGCGGGCCACCTCGCGCCGCGACGCGGCGTCGACGACGGAGACTTTGAGGGAATTCGACCCGAGGTCGACCACGGCGAGCAGGGACATGTCAGAAGAGAAAGTCGAGTTTGACGCCGCCGACGCCATGCAGGGACTTCTGCGCCGCGAACTCATGGGTCCGGACGGAGGTGTAGAGCGTGGTGGCGAGACGATGGAACTGGAAACTGTAGCCCACGGCGAGCTGCCCGACGACCGGATCGCGGGGGACGCCCCGCGTGGACATGAAGTTGGAACCGTCGGTGGCGTAGTTGCGGACGACGACCTCGACCTGCGCGTCGACGAAGAACCAGGCGGCGATGGCCGGGCGGGCGAGATCGCCCCGCAACCGCGAGACCGGGTCGAAGGCGGGACATTGGCGGATCGAGGTGTTGCCCCAGGAGCGCTCGAGCCCCAGACCCCAGCGCAGCTCGGCCCCGAGGATGAACTCGGTCCGGATGGTCCCCAGTTCGGCGCCCGCCCGGAAGAGCAGATCCCGGAGACCGGGTCGTTCGCCCGGCAGGAGGAAACGCTTGCGGAAGTCCAGGTTGAGGTTGGCGACGATCTCGTTGGGCTGCTGGGTCTCCCAACCCGCCGCCGTGGGCACGCCGATCAGCCGGTGGATCGAGTTCTGGATGGTCTGGCCGCCGGCGGCCGGCCCGACGACGCCGAGCTGGAACTCCCAGACGAAAAGGCAGTCCCGGCGACCGTCGCGGTCGAGCACGCGGCCCTGGCCATAGGAAAAATACAACGCGGCCGAGTAAGGCAGGTCGTCCGCCGCGGGATTGGCGGTGCGGGTGTCGGCCGGGGTGTTGAGTTCCTGGGTCAACGCGGCGTAGAAACCGTTCTCGTGGTTGACCACCAGCCGGAGCCCCTGGGTGTAGTAGCGATCCTGGTTGTCGAAGGTGAACTTGTCGTTCTCCTCGAGCAAGGAGAAGACCCCCGCCTCGGTCGCCGAGGGGAAAGGCGAACGCAAATCCAAGGCATGCCCCGGGCAGGCGGAAACAAGGAGTAGAAGCAAGGACGGGCGCATCCGACGGAGGGTCAGCAAAGCCTTGTCCGCCCGACGGGACAACGCCTTTCTGACTTGTTAACACAGGCTCGCCCAAGTATCTGACTGTCAGGATGTCCCAAGCGCCTGCCAACCCGCCGCGGGCCCGGACCGAGGTCCTGGCCGACGGGAGCACCGTCATCGCCATCGCCGGCGACTGGCAGCTGGACACCGCCACGCCCGAGATCGCCTTCAAGGGCGACCGCATCCGGGTGACCGCGGTCGAATTGGGGAGTTTCGACTCGTCCCTGCCCGCCTGGATCCATCGCCACTTCCGCCACGTCCGCCAGCTCGACCTCTCCGGTTTGCCTCCCCGCCTGCGCGCCCTCGTCGAACTGGCCGAGAAAGCCACGGCGAGCGAGCCGCCCGGCGTCCCGGCCGGCCTGCTCGAGCAGTTCGGCGGCTGGGGCCTGGCGAGCTCATCCTCCTGGGGCCGGGCCTTCGAGCATATCGGCGAGACCGCCACCGGCCTGGCCCGCCTCCTGATCGGTCGCGCCCGCGTCAACTGGCAGGACTTCTGGCTGCAGCTGCAGACCGCCGGCGTGGACGCCCTGCCCATCGTGGCGCTGCTGGGCTTCCTGACCGGCCTCATCATGGCCTACGTGGGCCTGATCCAGCTGCGCCAGGTCGGGGCCACCATCTACGTGGCCAACCTCGTCTCGCTGGCCATGACCCGCGAGATGGGCGCGCTCATGACCGGCGTGATCGCCTGCGGCCGGACGGCCACGGCCTTCGCGTCGCAGCTGGGCAGCATGAACGTGAGCCAGGAGACCGACGCCTTGCGCGTCCTGGGTCTCGACCCCGTCGAGTACCTCGGGCTTCCCCGCATCCTCGCGGTCACGCTCATGGTCCCGCTGCTGGCGGTGTTCGCCGCGTTCATCGGGGTCTTCGGCGGCATGGTCGTCGCGTGCGCCGGCGAGCTCAGCGTCAGCCAGTACCTGACGCAGGTCGTGGTGGCCATCAGCTTCAAGAGCTTCCTGGTCGGCGTGATCAAGTCGGTCGCCTTCGGCTTCATCGCGGGCTGGGCCGGCTGTTACCGCGGGTCGGTCGCGAAACCCTCCGCCCTCGGGGTCGGCGAGGCCGCCACCACCGCGGCCGTGCTGGGCATCACCCTCATCGTCATCTCGGACGCCCTGTTCGCGGTCGTCTTCAACTTGTTCAATTTCTGACGATGACGCCGCCCGACATCCTGACCAGCGAGGCGCTCGCCATCGGCCACGGCGACCGGGTGATCATGTCCGGCATCGACTTCCGCCTGGCGGCGGGGCGCATCCTGGCGATCGTCGGTCCGAGCGGCTGCGGGAAAAGCACCTTGATGCGCTCGCTGAGCGGGCTCGACGAACCGCTCGGCGGCCGGGCCTCGCTGCTCGGTCTGGAGCTGGCGACCGCGACGCCGGCGCAGCGGGCGGCCACGCTCCGGCGCCTGGGCTTCCTGTTCCAAGGCTCGGCCCTCTTCTCCTCGCTGACCCTGCGCGAGAACGTCGAGCTCCCCATGCGCGAGTTCCTCCGGGCCCCGCGCCGGGACATCCGCGCCCTCGCCGAATACAAGCTGGCCCTGGTCGGTCTGGCCGACGCGATGGACAAGCTTCCCTCGGAGATCTCGGGGGGCATGGCCAAACGGGCCGGCATCGCCCGGGCCATGGCGCTCGACCCGGAGGTCATCTTCCTCGACGAACCCAGCGCCGGCCTCGACCCGATGACCTCGGGCCGCCTCGACGAGCTCATCCTCAAGCTCCGCGAGGCCTTCGGCACCACCATCGTGCTGGTCAGCCACGAGGTGCCCAGCATCCTGCGGATCGCCGACTTCTGCGTTTACCTCGACCCGGACGCGGGCAGGATGGGCGCCTATGGTCCGCCGCGCTCCTTCCTCGCGCCGGACGCCCATCCCAAGGCCCACGCCTTCTTCTCCCAAGCCCGCATCCCCTGACATGCGTCGTTCCGCCAACAAGACCCTCATCGGCGCCTTCGTCGCCGGCGGCATCGTGCTGGCCTGCGTGGCCGTGGTGCTGCTCGGCGGCGGCAGTTTCTCCGGCGCGAAGCCCACGGCGCTCGCGTACTTCGACGACTCCGTCAGCGGGCTGGACATCGGCGCGCCCGTCAAGTTCCGCGGCGTGACGGTCGGCAAGGTCTCCCAGGTGCTCCTGCGCACCGCCGAGCAGGCGCCCGGCGACTATTCGGTCCCGGTGGTGATGGAGTTCGCCCCGGACCTGCTCACCCGCCGCGGGCTCGACCAGGCGCTGCTGGACAAGGTCGGGTTGCGGGGCTCGCTCGAGAAAGGCCTGCGCGCCAAGCTGCAGCAGCAATCCGTCATCACCGGCGTGCTCTACGTGGAGCTCGACTATTTCCCCGACACCCCGGCGCGCCTCCATGACGCCAAGGGGGTCAACGCCGAGATCCCGACCCTGCCCTCGAACCTCGGTGCGCTGACCAAGGCCGTGTCGCAGACGCTGGACCAGCTCAGCCGCGTGGACTTCGTGGCGATCACGCGGAAGGTCGACGCCATCCTCGGACGCATCGACCAAGGCGCCGCCCAGATCGAGTTCGGCAAGATCAACGGCAACCTCGTCAAGGCTTCCGACAACATCGCCCGGCTCACCGGCGACCCCGCGGTGACCAAGGCGGTCGATGACTTCTCGGCGGCGATGCGCTCGGTCGACGCCCTCGTGAAGCGCCTTGAGGCCAAGGTCGACCCGGTCGCCGAGGACATCCAGGCGATGGCGGGCGCCGGCCGCAAAGCCTTGGAGAACCTCAACACGACGGCCGAGAACCTCCGCGGCCTGACCAAGCCGGGCTCGGCCACGCGGCGCGACCTCGACCAGGCGCTGGCCGACGTCGCGGAAGCCGCGCAGGCCATCCGCTCCCTGGCCGATTTCATCGAACGCAATCCCGAGACAATCATCCAAGGGCGGCGCAAGGCGACGCCGACCCTGGTCGAGGTCAAACCGGCGAACCCGGAGGAAGCGCCCAAATGAAAACCTGGCTCCTGCTCCTCGCGGCCCTGACGCTGTCCGGCTGCATCGTCTTCGACAAGAAGAGCGAGGCGGTGACCTTCCATCGCTTCGAAGCGGCCGAGGTCGCGCCCACCCGGACGGAACCCCGGCTGCACGTGCCCCGGGCCGCCCTGCCGGCCGCCGTCCGTCGTCCCGCCGTCGTCCTGCTCGCGCCCGGCGGCCAGGTCATCGTCGACGATGCCCACCGCTGGGCCGCCGCGCTCGACCTGCTGGTGGCCGAAGCCATCGCGCGTCACGTCACCCGCGAGGCGGGTTGCCCGACCATGGCCTCCGCCCCGGCGGCCCCGCACCTCACCTTGATCCTCGAGTGCGAGCGTTTCGAGCTCACGACCGAGCGTCGCGCGGCCCTGACCATCCATTACCGGCTGGAGCGCGCCGATGGCTCCGCCGTCGCCGGCGGCACCTCGGCCTGCGTCGAGCCGATGAACGAGGCGGGCGCGCCCGCGTTCATCGCCGCCCAAGGCCGGAACCTCGCCAAGGTCGGCCGGGCCATCGCCGAGACGGTGCGCGCCCTGCCCGCCGCCCAATACCCCTCCCGATGAGCGAACCGTCCACCCCGCGCCCCAACGGCTTCTCGGAGGCGACCGGCGAGATCTGCTACGACCTCCCCTCCGCCTACCTGCCCCACCGGGCGACGGGCCTGCTGCACCTGCCGCGCTTCCTCGCCAAGGCCCGCAAGCACGTGCGCGGCGAGTTGCCGAAGTCCTACCAGCGGAACTTCTGCAAAGGCTTCGACCGTTTCCTCTGCCTGCATCTCGGGGTCGACCCCGAAGCCGTCGTCCAATGCGTCCGCGAGGCCGCCGACGACGCGGACCTCGACGCGCGCCTGCTGCGCCTCTTCCCCGCCGACCTCCGGGTCGCCGCCTGGAACCGCGAGCTGGTGCAGAAAGGCATGAGCGAGATGGGCCGCGAGGCCCTCGCCGACGCCAAGCGCAAGATGGGCGCCGACCACCGCACCGACATCATCTCCTTCGCCGACATGATCGACCTCGACGAAGGCCGCCTTCCGTGACCACCCCCGACCCCCACCCCAACCGTCTCGTGCTCCGCGGGATGGCCTCCTTGCTGGCCTGTCTGCGGCACCATCCGAAGGCGCTGCGCGAAGTGGTGGCCACGGCCGCCTTCGCGCCCGAGCTCGCGCCCTACGACGCGGCCTTCCGGGAGCTCGGGGTCAAGACCCGCATCGTCGGCCCGATCGAGCTGGCGCAGACCGCCGAGGGACCCTGCGACGACGTGTGCGCGCTCACCATGCGTCCTGACTTCGGGCTGGCGCGCGTCGGCGACTTCACCGATTGGCGGCAGAGCCGCGAGACCATCGTGATCGCGGACGGCCTCACCGACCCGGCCGACCTCGCCGCGCTCGCCCGGGCCATGGCCGCGTTCGGGCTGCAACGTCTGCTGCTTTCCTCCGGGACGGAGAAGCTCTCCTTCCACCCCGAGGCCTGGCACCTGGCGGGCGGCGCCATGGAACAACTCAAGCTCATGCGGGCGGCCGCGCTGGGCGGCCTGCTCAAACTGGTCGAGGACCGTTGCTGCGTCGTCGCCCTGTCGCCCGATCTCGGACGCAAGATCGACCTGGCCAACCCCGTCCGGGTCCCGGCGCGGCACCTGGCCTTGCTCGTGCCCGGCGGACGCCTCGACCCCGACCTGCAGGCCCGGACGGAACACTGTTTCCGCTTCCCCGGCCAACCTCCTTTGAGCCTGCGCGAGACCATCCCCCTGGCGATCGCCTGGCTGGCTTCGACGCCCAAACCCCGCCCGGACGGCTTCCTGGCCCGTAAAAGGGCTCGCCACGCCAAGGACTCGGGTTCCAATCCGGCCTCCTGACCATGACCGACCACGCGTCCGATTCCGACGACAACGTCATCTCCCTGCAGAGCATCAGCCGCACCTTCATGGCGGCGCTCCAGCGCCAGCACGACATGCTCGCGTTCAGCCTCGCCGGTCTCCGCACCTCCGACCCGCGCGCCTACGACTACTACTCGGCCGTGAGCCGGGTCATGCCGTCCCCGCAGAACCACCTGAACGCCGAGCAGGTCAACGCCTACGCCCGCAACCTGATGATGCGGACGACCATCAACGACCTCCTAGGCATCGCCGCCGAGTGCCTCCACCGCTGCCACCTGCTCTGCGTCCTGATCAAAGTCCGCGGCCAGAACCGCGCGCCCGACGAGGCCCTGGACCGGCAGATCGGCGACGCCCACCAGGCCTTCCTCCGGATGTCCCTCCAGGACAAGTTCGAGGAACTCGAGAAATCCTTCGGCATCCTGTGCGACCTGGAAGACAGCATCTTCAGCCTCGCCGCCGCCCTGCGCGTGCTTTCCCGCGTCGGCGGCCTGGTGACGAACGACGACCTGGCCCCGGACGGCCGCCTGACGCTGGAGTTCATGGCGATGAAGGACTACGAGGTCGACGACGAGGACGAGGCCGCGACCGCCGACGCGCCCGTGGTCCCGCCGCCCGGCGTCACGCGGCACCCGCTGCCCGGCGACGACGCCCTGCTGAAAAAACCGACCAAGACCCTCTCGAAGCTCACCGAGACGACCCGCACCTTCCAGCCCGGCGAGATGCTCGAGCTGACCGAGGAGGAACTGCTCGGGCTCAACATCACCGTGGCCAAGTTCTTCGACGGCCTGTTCCGCTCCGTCGACCACTTCGGCCGCAGCCGGATCGGCGAGGGCAGCTAAGTCGTGGCCACCGACGCGACCTCGTCCGTGCGCCGCGTCTGGTGGTGGGTCTTCGGCGGTTTCCTGTTCCAGGCCATCCCCGCGGCGGTCCGCGACGAAGCCTTGCCCGTCGCGCTCAAGAACCTCGGTCGGGAGGACGCGGAGATCACGCGCTGGGTCGCCTGGCTAGGCCTGCTCGTCGGCATCAAGATCCTCTGGGCCCCGCTGATCGGCCAGCTCGCCCGGCCGCCGCGGCTGATCCTCGGTTGCCAGCTCGCGATCGTCCTCCTGTTGCTCGGCCTGCAGCTGGGGCTGGGCCTGCCCACCGGCGCTTGGGCCTTCCTCGCCCTCGCCCTCATCTCGGTCGCCTCGGCCTGCCACGACTTCGTCCTGGATGGTTACTATGTCGCGTCGCTCGAGGAAAAGCCCCGGGCGGCCTACTCGGGGTTGCTGACGTTCGCCTCGAAGACCGGCCAGGTGCTGGCCGGCCCCGGCTTGATCTGGCTCGCCGGCCACTGGCACCATGAAGCCGGCGCCACCTGGACGGGCGCTTGGCAACAGGCGCTCGGGGTCGCCGTCGCCCTCGCGGCGAGCTGCCTGTTGCTCAATGCCTACGCGTTCCGCCACGAGCCCACGGCACCCGCCCGGCCCCGGGTGGGCCTCGGACAGGCGCTGGCGGAACTTCTCGGGGACCGTCGGTTCCTCGCCGTGCTCGGGCTGATCTGCTTCTACCGGGCCAGCGAGGTGCACCTGACGCGCATCCTGCCGCTGTTCTCGATGGCGACGCCGGCGGTGGGCGGCCTGGGCTTCGACAACGAGTCCTTCGCGATCCTCCGGCTGATCACCGCGATCGGCGGACTCGCCCTCGGAGGTTTCCTCGGCTCCCGCGTGGTGGCGCGGCTGGGCGTGGGACGTTCCTTGCTGCCCCTCGGGCTCGCCATGCACCTGCCCCTCGTCGGCATCCTCTGGCTCGCCTACCACCCCGGCGCGGATCGGCTGCAGGTCGGCCTGCTCTACTTCGGCGAATACGTGGCCTACGGCGCCGGGGTCTGCGCGCTCCTCCTCGCGATGATGAAATTCGCGGCCGGCCCGCAAGCGGCGATCCGGTACGCCACCCTGTCCACCCTGGCCTTGGCGGCCAATTACCTGCCGGGCTTCTGGGCCGGCGCCTTGGCGGCGCGCCTGGGCTACCCGCGCTATTTCGCCTTCGCGCTCCTGCTGGCGCTCCCCGGGATCGCGGTCACGCTGTGGGCGCGCCGCCACTTCGACGAGGTCTCCTGATCAGGCCTTCGGGAGGACGATGAGCTGCTGGGCCAGCTTGGCGTCGAGATAGCGCCGGGCGAACGCCTGCACGGCCCCCGCATCGGTCAGGGCCATGCGGCGTTCCCATTCGGCGTCGAAGTTGGCGCCAAGCCCGGCGACCTCGCGGATCAAGGCGCCTTGGAGCCGGGCGCCCGCCGACTGCCGCCCCTGACGCCGCGCGACCCGCATCCGACGCTTGGCCGCCTCGATCTCCTCGGCCTGGAAATCGCCGCGGCGCAACCGCGCGAGCTCCGCCTGCATCTCCGTCACGACGGCCTCCGCCATGCCCGGCGCCGTGCCGGCGTACAGGTAGAACATGCCCTGGTCGACGACCTCGACCCGGTTGGCGCCGACGAAGTAGGCCATGCCCTTCTCCTCGCGGACGCGACGGAAAAGCCCGCTGGCCATGCCGGACAGCAGCTCCTCGGTCACGCTCGCGGCCACGACGGCGTCGGGGCCGAAACCGCAATGCGGGAAGGCGATGGCGACGACCGCCTGCTCGCCTTGGGCGTGTTCGACCACGGCGCGGGCGGGCGCCGGGACATGGGCGCCGAGGGACTTCGTCGCGAACGGCACCTTCGGCAAGGAGCCGAACCGCGTCTGCGCGAACTCGAGGGCTTGCCGGCGATCGAAGTCGCCGCCGATGCCGACCACGAGATTGCCGGCGACGACGAGGGCCTGATGCGCCGCCCCCAGGTCGCCTGGCTGGATGCGTGCCAAGGTCTCGGTCGTCCCGAGGGGATCGATGCCCAGCGGATGGTCGCCGAAATACTGGCGCAGGAGACGCAGACGGGCCTTCTCGACGATGTCATCCTCGGCGTCCTTGCACGCGGTGATGACCGCGGCGCGCTCCAATTCCACCGTGGCGGGCAGGAACTTGGGGCCGAGCACGCCATCGGCCACCAGTTCGGACAGCGCCCCGAAATCGGAAGCCAGTGCCTCGCCCCAGAGCCCGCAGGAGATCTGCGAGCCGACGTCGGCGAACGTGGCCCCCATGGCGTCGACGGCCTGGGCGACCTCCTCCTTGGTCCGCCGGAAGGTATCACGCGTCAGCAACGTCGAGAAGAGCCCCGTCGTCCCGCGGGTCGCGGCCTGCTCGTAAGCCGTGCCGCCCGCCAGGAAGACCCCGACCGCGGCCTTCGGGATGGCGTCATCGTGCTGCAACACGACCCGCACCCCGTTGTCGAGGGTGAGGACCTCGAAGCGATCGGGGACCACCGCGGCGCGACGCGGGGTCGCGGCCGGAGCCGGGGCGGCCCTACCACGCAAGGTGCCGTAGGTCACCCCCTCGGGGCGAAGCCAGCGCCGCGCCTCGCGGGCCAGGTCCTCCGGGGCGAGCCGCGCCAGCTCCTCGACGCCGCGGCGCGGCCAGTGGATGTCGTGGCCGACGCACGCCGCGTAGGCCGTGCGCCCGACCAACCCATGGATGTTCTTCTGGCCGTTCACCATCGACACGGCCGCCTGTCGGCGGACCTTGGCGAACTCCGCCGAGGTCACCCCGCGCTGCAACAGCCGGTCGACCACCTCGTGCATCGCCGCCTCGACCTGGCCGGCGTCGGCCTCGGCTTCGCCGGCCCAACCGAACCAGGCCAAGCCGAGTTCGCGGATGCCGAAGGCGGAGGCGTCGATCGAGTGGACCAGCTTGCGGCGCTCGCGCAGCTCATCCCAGAGCAGCGAGCTGTTGCCGGACCCCAGGACGCCGAGGAACAAGTCCATCGCGAGACGCCCTTCGGCGAAGAGCCCGGGCACGGCCCAGCAGGCGACCCCCTTGGCGGTGCTCACGTCGCGCACGAGGTCGGTCCGGCGCGCGCCGGCTTGCGGCAACTCGGCGACCGGCTCGACGGCGAGCACGGGGCGGCGCTCGAAGCGGCCGAACCAGCGCTCCGCCGACGCGAAGGCCTCGGCGGGCTCCATCGACCCGCCCAACGCCAGCACGACGTTGCTCGGGACGTAGCGACCGGCGTGGTAGGCGCGGAGATCGTCGGGGCGCAGCCGCACGAACAGCTCGCGATGGCCGATGACCGGGTGGCGCAAAGGGTGGGCCCGCACGGCCTCGGCCAGCACCGACTCCGCCAGCACCGAGTCGTGCTCGTCGTCGCGCATGGCGATCTCGCGCAGGATGACCTCGCGCTCCATCTTGGCGTCGGCCTCCGTGATCAAGGGGTCGAAGACCATGTCGGACACGGCCTCCATCGCGGTCTCGAAGCCCTCCTGCGGCGCGTCGACATGGTAGACGGTGCGATCGAAGGTCGTGTAGGCATTGGCGTAGCCGCCGGAGCGATGCACCGCCTCCGTCAGCTCGCGGTTGCTGAAGCGGCCGGTCCCCTTGAACACCATGTGCTCCAGGTAGTGCGAGATGCCGGAGCCCTCCCAGCGCCCCTCATGGACGCTGCCGGTGCGCACCCAGGCCTGGACGGTGCAAAGCCCGATGCCGGGCCGGTGCGAGTACAGGACCTCGAGCCCGTTGGGCAGGACGCGACGCTCCGGCAAGGGGCCGGCGATCTGCGCGAAACTCAACCCTTCGAGGTAGGACATGGCTGCTTGTATGCCGCCTGCCCGCGGGGGCGCAAGCGCCCCTTCGCTCAAGGATGGGCCGCGAGGAAGGCCGCCAGATCGAACGATGCCGTGACCATGGCCAGCCCGCCCTGCGCGTCGCGCGGCCAGGCGTCCTTCGGCCGATCCCAATAGAGCTCGATCCCGTTGCCGTCCGGATCGCGCAGGTAGATCGCGAGACTGACGCCATGGTCGGCCGCCCCTTCCAGCGCCACCCCGGCGGCGAGCACCCGGCGCGTCGCGACGGCGAGGGCGCGGGGCGTGGGATAAAGGAAGGCCACGTGGAAAAGGCCGGTGCTCCCCGCCGGGGGCGGCGACCCGCCGCGGCTTTCCCATGTATTCAGCCCGACATGGTGATGGTAGCCATCGGCGGAGAGGAAGACGGCCTGGGCCCCGTGACGCTGCGTGACCTCGAACCCGAGCACGTCGCGGTAGAACGCGGTCGCCCGGGCGAGGTCGGCGACCTTCAGGTGGACATGCCCCACGGAGGGGCCGGCGGGACGAGGCTCGACGGACATCGGCGCACCTTGGCCGCCGACCGCCCCCTTGGCAAACCTCGGCCTAATCGAGGTTGAAAAACCACCCCACCCCTGTATCCCCGAACCTTCCGCCATGTATATCCCGCCCGAAACCCGCGCCCATCTGGAGGAGGTCGAACGTCGCGCCGGCCACCTTTGGAAGTTCCTGGACGTGCCCGGCAAGCAGGCGGCCATCGCCCGGCTCGAGGAGCAGATGGGCGCCGCGACCTTCTGGGACAGCCAGAAGGCGGCGCAGAAGGTCATCGCGGAGTGCAACGGCTACAAGAACACCGTCGCCCCGCAGGTCGCCTTCCGGCGCAAGATCGACGACGCCAAGACCCTGGCGGAACTCATCGGCGAATCCCCCGACGGGACGGCCGACGCCGAGCTCGAGGAACTGCGCGTGCTCGCCGAGGCCCTCCTCGTGGAGGTCGCCGACATCGAGATCGCGGCCTTCCTCTCGGGCCCCCACGACAAGTCCAACGCCATCGTCACCGTCAAGGCCGGCGCCGGCGGCACGGAGTCCAACGACTGGGCCGACATGCTCTTCCGCCTCTACACGCGCTGGGCCGAGCGCCGCGGCTTCAAGGTCGAGGTCGAGGACATCGCCGAGGGCGAGGGCGCCGGCATCAGCCTGGCGACGTTCCGCATCGAGGGCCCGAACGCCTACGGCTACATCAAGGCCGAGCGCGGCGTCCACCGCCTCGTGCGCATCTCCCCGTTCGACGCGAACGCCCGCCGGCACACGTCCTTCTGCTCCGTCGACGTGGTCGCCGAGATCGACGACGACATCGACATCGAGATCGCCGAGGCGGACCTGCGGGTCGACGTCTACCGCTCGAGCGGCAAGGGCGGCCAGCACGTGAACAAGACCGAGTCGGCGGTGCGCCTGACCCACCTCCCCTCCGGCCTGGTGGTGGCCTGCCAGCGCGAACGCTCGCAGGTGAAGAACCGCGCGCTCGCCATGAAGATCCTGCGCGCCCGCCTGTACGAGAAGACCTTGGACGACAAGCGCGCCGAGATGGAGAAATACTACGGCGAGAAAGGCGACATCGGCTGGGGCAACCAGATCCGCTCCTACGTCTTCCAGCCCTACCAGATGGTCAAGGACCTCCGCACGGGCGTCGAGACGGGCAACATCCAGGCGGTGATGGACGGCGACATCGACGCCTTCATCAACGGCTGGCTGCGCGCCGGCGGCCCGCGCACCCGCAACAAGGACATCAAGATCGAGGACTGACCTCGCCCGCCCCCATGCCCTCCCGGGAAACGCTCCGCCAGAAGCTGCTCGATCCGCCCTTGTTCGCGGAGAAGATCTGGAAGCTCTCCCCCGAGCCCTGGCCGATCACCGCCGCGCAGCTCCGCGAGCTCAAGCTCATCGGCGCCGCCTGCCTGAGCTACCAGCGCGCGCTGGAACGACTCTATGTCCGGTCGGCCGCGGACAAGAAGATCCTCCGCAACCGCGACATCCACGCCCGCTGGGTCGCCCGATACCTCGACCGGCACAAGCCCCAGGGTCTGGTCGAGCATGGACGGCATCGGGCCGTCAAGGGCCAGCACCCGATGGTGCTGCGCCCCGACCTGCTGATCACGGACCAAGGCTTCACCATGACCGAGCTCGATAGCGTGCCGGGCGGGGTCGGGCTCACCGCGTACCTCAACGAGGTCTACGCCGAGGACTTCCCCGACGTCATCGGCGGGGTCGGGATGCCGGCGCGCTTCCAGGCGATGCTCGCCCGCCTCGTGCCCGGCGAGCGTTTCCCGACGATCGCCATCGCCGTCAGCGACGAGGCCGCGACCTACCGCCCCGAGTTCGAATGGCTGGCCGAGCGACTGCGCGGGCTCGGGCACGACGTGCACGTGGTCGACCCTTCGCAGGTGATGAAGATGGGGGACGAGTCCTTCATCCCGCTCCACGGCGCCCCCACGCGGATCCACGTCCTCTATCGCTTCTTCGAGTTGTTCGACCTCGCCAACGTCAAGAGCGCGGACGGCATCTTCGCCGCCGTCGAGGCGGGCCGGCTGGCGCTGACCCCGCCCATGAAGGCCTTCCAGGAGGAGAAGCTCGGCCTGGCCTTGCTCCACCACCCGCAGCTCGCGGAGTTCTGGAAGGAGAACCTGCCGGAGGACCACCGCGAGGAGCTGCTCCGCATCGTCCCGCGGACCTGGATCATGGAGCAGGCCGAGCTGCCGCCCACCGCCGTGCTGCACGCGCCCACCGTCGGCGGCCAGCCGATCCGCGACTGGCACGAGCTGGCCGAGGCCAGCCAGCGCGAACGGAACCTGATCATCAAGGCGAGCGGTTTCCACGAGACCGCCTGGGGCGCCCGCAGCGTGACCTTGGGCAGCGACGTCTCGCGCGACGAGTGGCTGGAGGCCATCGAGCACGCGCTCGACCCCGAGAACGACACGTTCCACGTGATGCAGGAATACCACAAGCCCTCCCGGCTCAGCCACCCGGTCTACGCCGACGACGGTTCGATCGCCGCCGCCGACGGGCGCGTGCGCCTGTGCCCGTACTACTTCGTGGATGGCGACACCGCCGAACTCAACGGCATCCTCTCGACCTTCTGCCCGGCGGACAAGAAGATCATCCATGGCATGCGGGACGCGGCCCTGCTGCCCTGCCGGCTGGTGCCCTGACCGTTCCCCGCCCTTGCCTCGGCCGGGTTTTGCCGCCAGGCTGGGACCATGCGACTCCTCTCCCTCCTCCTGCTCTGCCTCGGGGGTCTCCTGCCCGACCTCCGCGCCGCCCAGCGCACGAAGGTCGACCTCGTCAACCTGACGCCTGACATCAACGCGGGGGGCAAGTCGCTGGTCGCGGTCCGCTTCCGTTGCGACGACCATTTCCACATCTACTGGAAGAACCCCGGCGACGCCGGCCAGTCCCCCGCGATCACCTGGAAGGAGACCGCGGGCGCGAAGCCCGGCCCCCTGCTCTACCCGGGCCCGATCCTGCTCGACCAGAGCGGCGTCTACAACTTCGTGCACGAGCACGAGACTTTGCTCCTGGTGGAGCTGGCCGTGCCGGCCGGCGCGACCGGCGAAATCCCGCTGAAGGCGCACGTGGAGTGGCTGGAATGCGACGACAAGGGCTGCTACCCGTTCGAGCAGGACGTCGCGCTCACGGTGAAGGTCGGCCCCGGGAACACGGCCTACCCCTTCGCGGCCAAGCTCTACCCCGACCTGCGTCCGACCGTGGCGGCGGAACTTCTCACCGAAGGCGACCAGCTCACGATCCGCCCCACGGCCGGCGCCAAGGTCGAGCTATCGCAGGCCTGGTTCCCGGAACGGGGCTTCCTGAGCCCCGGCGCGGTCTTCAAGCAGAAGCACAACGCCACCGCCCTTTTCTTCAGCCTGCAGGAAGCCCCCGAGAAACTGACCGACGGCCCCGTCAGCTTCGTCGGCCCCGATGGCGCCGGCGGCTTCGTGCGCCTGCTGGCCAAGACTCCCGCCGGTCCCGGACCGGGCGCCGCGCCGACCGCCCCCCAACCCCCGGCGACCAAGGGCACGGCGGAATGGCAGCCGTGGTCGCCGGAGTCCCAAGCCCGGGCGTTGGCCGAGGGCAAGACGGTCTACATCGACTTCACCGCCCGCTGGTGCGCCAGCTGCCAGGTCAACAAGCGCGTCTACACGCAACCGGAGGTCGCCGCCGCCCTGGCGCAGGACGGCGTCGTGATGCTCAAGGCCGACTGGACCCGCAAGGACGAGCTCATCACCGCGGAGCTGAAGCGCTACGGCCGCGAGGGCGTGCCCCTGAACGTGTTCCTCCGCAAGGACGCCGCGCCCGCGGTGCTCTCCGAATTCCTCACGGGCGACGAGGTCCTGACCGCGCTGACGGCGATCCGCGGCGGGCGCGCCTACCAGGCGACGGAGACCCGGCACGGCTACGCCGTGTGGCTGCTGCTGGCCTTCGGCGGCGGCGCGCTCCTCAACCTGATGCCCTGCGTGTTCCCGATGATCGGCCTGAAGGTCCTCGGCTTCGCCAAGGAGGCCGGCGCCGCCCGAGCGACGGTCATCCGCCACGGTCTGCTCTACTCCGCCGGCGTCGTCCTGAGCTTCCTGGCCCTCGCGTCGCTGATCCTGGCGCTGAAAGCCGGCGGCGGCTCCGTCGGCTGGGGCTTCCAGATGCAATCACCGGGCTTCGTGCTGGCGACCTGCGTGCTGATGGTGACGCTCGGCCTCAGCCTCGCCGGGGTCTTCGAGATCGGCACGGGGCTCGCCGGCACGGCCGCGAGCGTCGACGGCCAGGGCGGCTCTTTCGGCGCTTTCTTCTCGGGCGTGCTCGCCACCGCCGTCGCCACGCCTTGCACCGCCCCCGGACTCGGCGCGGCGCTGGGCTTCGCCTTGGACAAGCAACGCTCCTCCACAGAGACGCTCCTGTTCTTCACCGTGATCGGCCTCGGCATGGCTTTGCCCTACCTGCTGCTCTCCGCCTTCCCGCGGCTCGCCGCGCTGCTCCCCCGCCCGGGCGAATGGATGGAGACGCTCAAGCAGGCCATGGCCTTCCCGCTCTTCGCCTACGCGCTCTTCCTGCTCTGGGTGCTCTCGGCGCTCGTCGAGGAAGCCAGCTGGGTGCGCGACGCCTCCCTCGGCCTCGCCGTGATCGCCGCCGCCTGCTGGATCTGGGGACGCTGGGGTGCGCCGCATCGCGCGGACCGCGAGCGGCGGGTCGGCAAGTCCGTCGCGGCGCTGCTGTACCTCGGCACCCTCGCGTACCTTTACGGCACGCTCGCCTGAGCCGGCTTCGGCGGAAACAAAAAGGCCCGCCATCCGGCGGGCCTCTTGATCACGGCGAAAGGGACGCTCAGAGAGCGGTCACCGGACCCGGGGCCGGACCCGACACCGGAGCCTTGCCCGGAGCCGTGACGGCCTTGCCGGCCGCGGGCGTGCCGCCGCGGGTGAAGTAATTCGCGTCGACCACGACGGCCTTGCGATCCTTCGCGCCGGACTGGCGACCTGCGGCGGACTTGTCGGCCTGCTGCTCGCCGAGGCCGAGGACCTCGCTGTCGGCGGGATTGCAGCCGAGCTTGACGAGGTAATCGCGGACGGACTGCGCGCGCTTGTCGGACAGACCCAGGTTGTATTCCTCGGTGCCGAACTGGTCGGTGTAGCCGACGATCAGGAGCTTGGTGGCCTTGGCCTTGCCGGCGGCGGCATCAAGCTTGGCGCGCTCGGCGGCGCTGACCGTGTACTGGTCGAAGTCGAAATGAACGGTGGTGATGATCGCTTCCGGCGGGATGTTGCCGTCGCGGGCCGCCTGCGCGGCGGCGGCCGCGGCGCCGGAACCAAGGAGCGGGATTTCGCCGGCGCCCGGGCCGGTGCCGGTCGAGCCGGAGCCATTGAAGTCCGTGGGCAGACGGGAAGGACCGCAGCCGACGAGGAAGGCCGCAGCCAAGAGGGGAAGAGTGAAACGCTTCATGGGTGTGAGGGGATAAAAGGCGGGGCAAAAGAGCTCGGCAAGCCTTGACTCGCTCAGTAGCGGCGGACTTTCGGGTCGATCCGGAGCGACCAGGCGTCGATCCCCCCTTGGACATTGGCGACCTGGGCATAGCCTTTGGCCCGCAGGAACTGGGTCACCTTCATGCTCCGGCCGCCATGGTGGCAATGGACCAGCACGGGCATGTCGCGGGGAATCTCGGCCAGGCGTTCGGGCACGCTGTTCATGGGGATCAGCTTGGCGCCGGGCAGCTGGCAGACCGCGAACTCGCCGGGCTCGCGCACGTCCAGGAGGAACGGCGGCTGGGCGGAAACGAGCAGGCGATGGGCCTCCTCGATGGAAACCTCCAAGGGATAGGTGGACATGGTCGCGGGGGAAAGGGACGGGGCGGACGCGCACGTCGCCGCATAACGGGACGGGTCGAGGTCGCGGATGGCGGGGTGTCCGCCGCAGGCCGGACAGGCGGGATCGGCGGAGAGACGAAGCACCCGGGAAACCCCGGCGGAAAGGTCGACCACCTGGAGACGCGATTCACGGCGCTGCCCGAGGAGCAGCGCGATGACCTCGGAGGCCATCCAGGAGCCGATGACCCCGCAAGTGGCGCCGAAGACGCCGCCCTCCGCGCAAGTGGGCACGGTGGCCGGATCCGGCATCACCGGGTAGACGCAACGATAGCAACCGGCGGCGGGCAGGAAGACGCCGACCTGCCCTTCCGCGCGCAGCACGCTGCCGTGCACCAAGGGCTTGCGCCCGAGCACGCAGGCGTCGGCGGCGAGGAAGCGCGTCGCGAAATTGTCGGTCCCGTCGACCACGAGGTCATAGCGCGCCACGAGCTCGGCGGCGTTGGCCGGCGTGAAGCCCTCGGGATGGAGGACGATCGACAAGCCGGGATTGACCTCCGCGAGCGCCTCCGCCGCCGAGATCGTCTTGGGTAGACCCAAAGTATCGAAGCCATGGAGGATCTGCCGGTGGAGATTCGAGACCTCCACCTTGTCGGGGTCGGCGAGGCCGAGGGTGCCGACGCCGGCGGCCGCCAGGTAGAGACCGACCGGGGAACCGAGGCCACCGGCGCCCAGCAAAAGGACCTTCGCCGCGCGCAGCCGGAGTTGACCCGCCTCGCCGACCCCGGGAAGACGGAGCTGCCGCGCGTAGAGGGCGCGCTCGTGCTCGGTCAGTCGTGGTTCCGCGGACATGCCGCAGTGGACACCGCCCGGGCGACGGTGTCAAACCCCTCCCCCCTGCGGTTCGGGTTGAAATCGCGGCCCGACCCGCCCAGCGTGCGGCGTGGCTTCGGTCTACCTCGGCATCGATTATGGCGCCAAACGCGTCGGCCTGAGCCATGCGGACGGGCTGGGCTTCGCCTTCCCGCTGCCGGCGGCCGTCGCCCCGGAGGCCGAGGAGCGTTTCGCCCAGATCGGCCGCGAGATCGCGCGCCTGCGGGTCACCCAACTGGTCCTCGGCTACCCGCTCTCAGTCGAAGGGGAGCGCACCAAGCGTTGCGACGAGGTCGACGCCTTCGCCGCCGAACTGAACCGACGCTTCGGCCTCCCGATCGAGCTGGTCGACGAGGCGCTGAGCAGCCAGGCGGCCGACGAGCTGGGTGGGCGGCGCAAGCCGCGCTCGGCACAGGAACGACGCGACCAAGCCCGCAGCGGCGAACGGGATTCCCGCGCGGCCGCCGTCCTGCTGCAGGATTACCTGAACAGCCGCGGGATCGGCGCGGTGCTCTGACATGGGCAAGCCGCTCAAATCCATCCTCCGGCCCGAACGTTTCCTCGCGACGATCGCGTACGACGGCACCGATTTCCATGGCTGGCAGGTCAACCCGAACCAGCGCACGGTGGAGAGCGTCATCGAGGAAAGACTTTCCCGCATCTTCCGGACGCCGATCGACGTGCACGGCAGCGGTCGCACCGACGCCGGCGTCCACAGCGTCGGCCAACGCTTCCACTTCGACGCCTTCTGGCCGCACCCCGCGAAGCACCTCATCTCGGCGATCAATTCGTGCGAGCAGGAAGGCCTCCTCGTCACCGACCTACGCCGCGTGCCGGCGGACTTCCATTGCCGCCATTGGGCCAAGGGCAAGCGGTACCGCTACGAGATCTGCCATGGCTGGCCGCCCCCCTGGGAAGCGCGCTACTGCTTCGGCACCGGCAAGCGGGTGCTCGACGCTCGCCGGATGCGCGCCGCCGCGAAATTGCTCCTCGGGACCCACGACTTCCGGGCCTTCAGCGGGACCCACGCCCAAGGGATGGACCTGGAGAATCCGGTGAAGGACCTGCGTCGGCTCGATGTCGCCCAGCACGGCGAGCGGATCACGATCACGACCGAGGCGAGCGGCTACCTCTACAAGATGGTGCGCCGGCTGGTCGGCGGCCTCATGCGCGTCGGCGAGGGCAAACTGCCCCCGGAACGGCTCGCCGCCTACCGCGACGAAGGCGTGATCACGGCCGAGATCCCGACGGCCCCGGCGCGCGGGCTCTTCATGGAGAAGGTCTTCTATGACCCCGCCGACCTCAAGGCCGGGCGGCGACCTTAAGCGGGGATTAAGCCGGCGGAAATAAACCCGCGCACTGGTCGCAACTCGGCCGTGGCCGCGGTTTTAATCCTGACGAACCCTCCGCCATGCGCCACCGAACACCGTCCTGCCTCGCTTCGCTGCTGGGCGCTTTTTCACTGTTCGGCGCCGAGGCCGCCCAGGCCCCCGGCCCCGGGGTTCCCGACGTCGCGGCCCTCTTCGACAAGCGCGCCTTGGTCAAACCGATCACCGAGCTCGAAGGGACCCTCACCGACGGCTCCAAGTCCGTCGTCTACAAGATCGTCGTCCGTTCGCTGCCGCCGGACCATGCGATGGGCCCCTGGGCGCCCGCCACCTTGAAGGACCAAGGCGGTTTCTGGGAGGACACCGTCGACAAGAAACTCCACCGCGTGGACGCCGACTACCTGAAGCTGCTCAACAAGCGCGGCTGGGACATGTTCGAGGCGGACGGCACCGTGCACCGCACCAAGGACCGCGCCGAGTTCGACAAGGTCGCCCGGCAGGAACTGGGCGGCTGGACCTTCGAGCAAGCGAAGGAGAACGGCGTGGTGAACGCCGTCATCGAGCTCAAGCCGCTCGAGCAGATCGTGACGATCTTCCTCCCGAAGAACCCGCAGGCTTCCGCGAAGGCCACCCCGCTCCGCCAGGCCAGGTTCTCCCCCCGCTCGGGCCTCGGCCTGAGCGTCAACGGGATTCGCTTCTTCCCACCCGAACCGGTCGACCGCATCACCGCGTTCCACAACATCGCCCCGCTCGACCCCCAGGGCGGGCACACCGGCTTCGGGCATGAATACCATTACCACCGCGCGCCCGCCGTCATGAACGACGACAAGTCGGGCCAGATCGTGGGGTTCGCCCTCGACGGTTTCGCCATCCGCGGCCCGACGGAGACCGACGGCGGCAAGCCGAAGAACCTCGACAGCATCAACGGCCACGCGCACGACGGTCTGCCCTACCACTACCATGTGAGCGACCAATGGCCCTACGTCGTCGGCGGCTTCAAGGGGCCGCTCGGGACGGCGGGCCTCGGCGACCTCGACAAGTGCGACGCCACCCAATCCTCCGGCGGTCCCGGCGAGGGCAAGGGCGGCAAGGGGGCCAAGAAGGGGCCTCCGGGCGGCGGCAAAGGCGGTCCGCCCGCCGGCGGCCCTCCCGGCGGACCCCTTGGCGGCAAATAACACTCCCCCACGATGCGAACTTTCCTCCTCTGGATGCTCGGGCTGATCCCGGTCGTCGCGCAGAAGGCGCCCGGCCCGGTCAACGTGCTGTTGCTCGTGGCCGACGACCTGGGCTGGAACGGGGTGAGTTACCACAACCCGAGGATGACGACGCCGGCGCTGGCGAAACTGGCGAAGGAAGGTGTCCGACTTGAACGCTTCTACGGGTACCCGGTCTGCAGCCCGGCCCGCTCCGCGCTGCTTTCCGGGATGATGCCGCGCCGCTTCGGCGTGGTCGACGTGGTGGGGCCGGGCCAGCAAGGGATCCCCAAGGGCACGCCGACGCTCGCCTCCACGTTGCAGAAGGCCGGCTACGCGACGTCGTTGATCGGGAAGTGGCACCTGGGCACCAACCCCGGCCCGCTCGGCTACGGTTTCGATCATTTCTACGGCTTCACCGGGGCCGAGCTCGACTACTTCAAGCACCTCGACCCGCGCGGCCGACCGGACTGGTGGCGGGACAACCAGCCGATCGAGGAGGAGGGCTACGCGACCACGTTGTTCGCCGACGAGGCGATCCGGCAACTGAAGAAGCGCGATCCGCGCAAACCCTTCTTCCTGGAGGTGGCCTTCAACGCCCCGCACACGACCTTGGCGGCGCCCAAGGAACTCACCGACAAACACCAGTCCGATGGTCTCTACAACGCGGTGGTGGACGGGCTCGACCAGGGGATCGGCCGGATCCTGGCGACCCTCGATGAGCAAGGTCTCCGCGAGAACACGCTGGTGATCTTCTGCTCCGACAACGGGGCGCCGCGGCGGATCAGCCCGAACACGCCGCTGAACAGCGGCAAGGACACGGTCTTCGAAGGCGGCATCCGCGTCCCCGCGATCGCGCGCTGGCCGGGCCGCCTGCCCGCCGGCACCGTGAGCCAGCAGCCCGTCGCGATGCACGACCTTTTCCCCAGCATCCTCGGCGCCCTCGGCCTCGCCCCCTCCAAGGAGCCGCTGAAACTCGACGGTAGCGACCAATGGCCCGCCCTGCTCGCCGGCAAGACGCTGCCTCGCCCCGCCTTCCTCATCGCCTCGCACGACATCGCCTGCCTTGACGGCGATTGGAAACTCATCGAGACCGGCGACGGGAAACGCGCCCTCTTCAACCTCGCCAAGGACATCGGCGAGGAGCAGGACGTCGCCGGTGAGCAGCCCGAGGTGCTCAAGACCCTCGGCACGAAGCTGGACGAACTCAAGAAGGGCCTCCCCGCGGCCGCCGAGCGGCGCGGCGGCGGTCCGGGCGCCGGCAAGGGACCGGGCGGCGGGGCCGGCAAGGGCCCGCCGGGCAAAGGCAAGGGCTTCGGCAAATGACGGGCTTAATCTTCCTTTAAGGCGCCATCGTTTATCCTTCTTCCATGCTCACGCTTCGCCGCTCGTTTCACCTCACCCTCCTCTGCCTGGGGACGCTCGGGCTCGCCGCGGCGGAGGAAGCCCGTGGCAAAGGCGGCAAGGGAGGCAAGGGAGCGGAAACCCCGAAAGGGGCGATCGACCTCGTCGCGGCCGCGAAACCATCGCCCAATCCGGCCCCGGCTTTCTCGCTCACGAGCCCGGTCGTCAAGGATGGCGCCGCGCTGCCGACCGAGTTCACGGGGGATGGCGCCAGCGCCAGCCCGCCCTTGGCCTGGAGCAACGTGCCGAAAGGGACCGTGTCGCTCGCGCTGGTGATGCATCATCTTGATCCCGAGGGCACGACGAAGGTCTACTGGCTGGTGACCGACATCGACCCGAAGACGACGCTGGTCGCCAAGAACGCCACCGACTTCGGCCGGCTCGGCCTGAGCACGGTCCATCATCGCGTCGAATACGCCCCACCCCACTCCAAGGGTCCGGGCTTGAAGAAATACGTGATCACGCTCTTCGCGCTGTCCGCCAAGCCCACCCTCGCCGACGCCGCCAAGCCGGTCGACCTCGAGGCCTTGTTGCCGGCGATCAAAGGCAAGATCCTCGGCGCGGCCGACCTGACCGTGACCTACACCCGGCCGGCCGGAGCGGGCGAGGAGGAGGAGAAGCGCCCGCCCCGCAAGGGCCCGCCGCCCCCGGCGGGCAAGGGCGAATAACCTGTCGCTTGCGGGTTGCCTGCGTCCGCCCCGGCGGCTACTCACCGACCGTGACCTTCCTGCGTCCGGCTTTCCTCGCCTGCCTCGCACTCCTCGCGGCTTCGCTGGACGCCCACCCCGAGTGGAAGCAGGCCTACTGCGTCGGGGTGATCGACGACGACTACCGGTTCGACCTGACCATCAAGTTCGACGTCCCTTCATACCTGGTCGGCAAGCACCCCAAGGACGCGACGGTCAAGGAGCTGGACGACCTCATGTTCGACGCCGGCCGGCTGCCCGCCGCCTACGAACGCGGCCCGGCCGACTTCCTCAAAGGCACGCGCGTCTTCGTCGACGGCGCCGAGGTGCCGGTCGAGTTGCTGGCCTTCCCCTCGGCCGCCGAGGTCAAGGTCCAGTCAGCCAAGCAGGGAGAGGAAGACCGCTACCCGGTCCTGCTCAACGCCAAGCTCCGGACCCGGATACCGCCCGACACCGGCAAGGTCGAGGTGGTGTTTCCCCGCCCGCTGGGGGCCGTCCTCACCAACCTCCGCCGCGGCATGGATTCGCAGGTGCTCATGACGGTGCCCCCGGGCGAGCGAGGCGAATTCATCATCGGAGAGGTGCGCCTGACCCTGGGTGGCTTCGTGCGCGAGGGCTTCGCCCATGTGATCCCCGAGGGCTGGGACCACTGCCTCTTCATGCTGGCGATGTTCCTGGGCGCCGCCTCGCTCGGTCAGGCGCTCACGCGCTCGCTTATCTTCACCTTGGGCCATAGCGTGACCCTGTCGCTCGTCGCCTTCGGGCTGCTCCCGCCGGTGGGCGGCTGGATCGAACCGGTGATCGCCGCGACCATCGGGCTCGGCGGCTTGCTCGCCTTCCGGGGCCGGTCGTCCAACCACACGCTGTTGCTCGTCCCGCTCAGCTTCGGCCTGGTCCACGGGCTCGGCTTCGCCGCCGCGCTGACCGACAAGCTGGCCGAGTGGCGCCATGCGCAGGTCGTGCAAGTGCTCATCGGCTTCAACCTGGGCGTCGAGTCCGCCCAAGTGGGCGTCATCCTGGCCTCCGCCGGCCTGCTTTGGCTCGTGGTCCGTCTCCGCGCCGACGAACGGATGATCCGTCGCGGGCTCTGCGCCGCCGTCGCGATCGCCGGATTCGGGGTCCTGGCCTGGCGCCTCTGGGAACTGCTGAACGGCGAGGGCTGACTCAGAGCCGGCCGACCGGCCGCTTGCCCGCATCCAGCGCGGCGCGCTCCTTGGCCGCGAGCTCCTTCAAGGACTGCACGACCTCGGGATGGGCCTCCTTCACGTCGAGCCTTTCACCCGGGTCGGTCTCGAGGTCGAACAAGGCGAAACCGATCTCCTTCTGCTGGGTCTTCATCGGGGCGCCATCCTGCTCGGCGGGCTTCATGTCATCGTAGCTCCGATAGGCGTGCGGCAGGTGCAGCTTCCACTTGCCGCGGCGGATCGCCTCGAGGCGGTCGCCATAATAGTAGGTGAACACCTCGCGGGCGGTCGCCTTCTCGCCCTTCAGCAGCGGCAAGAAGGATTGCCCGTCGATCGGGCGACGCGGGCCGGCCGCTTCGCAGGCGGCGAGGATGGTCGGCAGCAGGTCGAGGTTCGCGGCCAAGGCCGGGGTGGTGACGCCGCGCGGCACCTGGCTCGGCCAACGGACGATGCAGGGCACGCGCACGCCGCCCTCCCAGGTCGTCCCTTTGCCTTCGCGGAACCCCCCGGTCACCCCCGCATGCCGACCGAAGTTCAACCAAGGGCCGTTATCGCTCGTGAAGATCACCAAGGTGTCGTTCTCGACGCCCTTCTCGCGGAGGGCCGCGAGCACGTAACCGACGACATCATCGAGGTCCGCCAGCGTCTCCGCATAGGGCGTGGGGCCCTTGCCCTTGAAATCCCGGGAAGCGCCGAGCGGCGTATGCGGCATGGACGTGGCCAGATAGAGGAAGAACGGCCGGCCCGCCCCCGCGTTGTCGCGGATGAACTTGGTCGCGCGGAAACCTTGCATCACGGTCAGGTTGTCCATGTCGGCCCAGTCGTCGATCGTCCCGAACGGCACGCCATCGACGATCCAGCGCAGCTCGGGATACATCTTCCGGCGCGACGTGTCGCCGACGAAATAGCCGACGGGCCACATGTCGTTCGAATAAGGCACGATCAGGGATTCGTCGAAACCGTGGGCGGGCGGCAGGAAACGCGCGTGGTCGCCGAGGTGCCACTTGCCGACGATGCCGGTGCGATAGCCCGCCGCGCGCAGCAAGGTCGCCAACGTCTGCTCCTCGGGGTTGAGGCCGATCTTGGAGGCGGGCGGCAGCGCCGTCCCGCCGAGCCCGAGGCGATTGGGGTAGCAGCCCGTCAGCAAGGCGCAGCGCGAGGACGTGCAGACCGCCTGCGTCGCGTAGAAGCTCTCGAACTTCATCCCTTCGCGGGCGAGCCGGTCGAGGTGCGGCGTGCTGTTCTGCTTCGAGCCGTAGCACCCGAGGTCGCCCCAACCCATGTCGTCGGCCACGATGAGCACGACGTTCGGCTGGGCGCCGAGGAGATAGGTGCACAGGAGGAGGCACAAGGTCGGGGTGAACCTCATACCTGACTTCTTAAGTAAGCCTGACGGGATGGCGAGCGCCGAATGGAGATCCGGGACCGGGCTCAGACCTGCAGGCCCAGTTCCTTGCAGACCGCCGGGTGCTTCCGGGCCTTGGCCTTGAATTCGTCGACCGAGAAGTCGGCGACGATGAAATCGCCGTACCGGAAGCTCGGGCACTTGGACTGGCCGGTCAGGGCGACCAGTTGCCGCATTTCGTGCATGTTGGCGAGGACGTCCCGGACGTCGAGCCGGACCCCTTGGGCCTCGAAGAAAGCCAACGCCTCGGTGCACCAGGGGCACCCCGGCTTGGTGTAGAAGATCGGCAAGGGCTGCGGCATAGGTCGGAGGGAAACCAACCGTCGCCGGGAAGCAAGCCGGGGAAAGGCTGGCGCGTTGACAGCCCCGACCGCCGAAGGCAGACAGGACTTCCCTCCCCATGGAAACCATCCACGGCGCCCCCTCCTTCGTCCTCCGCACGCCCGAGGTCGAGCTCGCGGTGACCCGCACCGCCGGTCACCTCGCCCCCGTCCGCTTCCACCTCGGCGCGCTGACCGCCGCCCCCTGTTCGCTCTCGCCCTGGACCCCCGACCAGATCGACCAGGGCTTGCCCAACCTCCTGCTCTACCTGCGCGGCGACTTCCTTTGCCTGCCTTTCGGCGGCCAGGTGCAAGGGCCGCCCCACGGCGACGTGGCCAACGCCGATTGGTCGCTGGTCGAACAGACCCCGCGCAGCCTGCGCCTGCGCCAGGTCGGCGCGGACACGGGCGCCACGGTGACCAAGACGCTGTCGCTGGTCCCCGGCCACCATGCCATCTACGCCGAGCATCTGATCGAGCACCTCGAAGGACGCTGGAACTACGGCAACCACCCCGTGCTCGACCTATCGCACGTCCCCGCCGGCACCGCCCGCGTCGCGACCAGCGCCTTCCGCTTCGGCTCCGTGTATCCCGCCGAGTTTTCCAACCCCGCCAACGGCGAAGCCGGCGCCCTGCGACCCAACGCGCGCTTCACGGATCTCACGGCGGTGCCGACCAAGTCGGGCATGGACACCGACCTGACCCGCTATCCCGCCCGTCCCGGCTTCGACGACCTCATCATGCTGGTGAACGCGCCCGCCACCGCGGAACAGCCGTTCGCGTGGACGGCCGTCACTTTCCCGGGCTACGTGTGGTTCCAACTCAAGGACGTGACCGACTTCCCGGCGACGCTGTTCTGGCTCTCCAACGGCGGGCGGCCCGGGCATCCGTGGGAGCAGCGCCACCTGGGTCGTCTCGGACTGGAGGAAGTCTGCTCCCACTTCTGCGACGGCGTGGACATCGCCCGCGAGGATCGCCTCGCCGCGGACGGCGTCCCGACCAGCCGGCAATTCGACCGCGGAGTGCCCGTGCGCCTGGCCATCATCCAAGGCGCCGCCGCGGTCGGCCAGTCCTTCGGCCAGGTCCGTTCGATCACCCCGGCCGGCCCTTCGGCGGTCCGGATCGTGGGCGAAAACGGCCAAACCCTCGAGGTCCCGCTTAATTGGGGCTTTTTGAAAGCCTGAGGCCTTTTACTCAATTCTTGTCCCGGCCCGCTTAGTCCCCTAAATCCCCCCTTCCTCCCCTTTCCCCTCCCTCATGTCCTCCCCCAAGATCGTCCAAGACTTGACCACCAAGAAGAGCGGCGTCGCCCCGCTCGTGGCCAAGGAACTCGCCCGCACCGGCGGCCTGCTGCGCCTCGCCCCGTGCTGGGTTCCTCGCTCCTTCCTGCAGCCGGGCAAGCGCCTCAAGCTCCATCCCGACGACCTCTACGCCTTCGGCCTCAGCCGCGGCGGCATCGACGAACGCTGGTTCGCCTCCACCACCGAGGCCGCCAACGACAACCGCACGCCCGACGAAGGCCTCTCCTACGTCGTCATCGGCGGCGTCCGCTTCACTCTGCAGCAGGCCGTCAAGGAATGCGGCGCGACCCTCATCGGCTCCGCCATCTGGAAGAAGTACCAGAAGTGGCCCGTCTACTCCAAGTTCTTCGACAACATGGGCCCGATCCCGCACCACATGCACCAGAACGCCAAGCAGGCCAAGCTGCTCGGCCTCGAAGGCAAGCCGGAGTCGTACTACTTCCCGCCCCAGCACAACAACGTCGGCAACAACTTCCCCTACACCTTCATGGGCTTCGAGCCCGGCACGACCAAGGCCCAGGTCCGCGAGTGCATCGCCAACTGGCACAAGGGCGACAACAAGATCCTCGCCCT
>Ga0222712_10001169_pt1 | contig 33463 bp, 35 predicted proteins | sample C33_657DmetaG_FD_165043 | JGI IMG/M metagenome (GOLD analysis project Ga0222712, IMG submission 165043) | Estuarine water microbial communities from San Francisco Bay, California, United States - C33_657D | ecosystem: Environmental > Aquatic > Marine > Unclassified | place: USA: California...
GCGTCGGCCGCGTGCCGTCTTACTCGGTGGTCGTCCCCGGCGCGCGCCCCGGAAAGCCGCTGCCCGATGGCACGCCCGGCCCCAGCCTGTCCTGCGCCGTTATCGTAAAGCGCGTTGATGCCCAGACGCGGGCAAAGACGGCGATCAATGAGTTGCTGCGGGATTGAGCTTGGCCTCCCTTTGCATCGTCACCCTGAACGTGTTTCAGGGTCCATGCCTCACAGGCGGGGCCCGCGCTCTGGCGGCATGGATGCTGAAACAAGTTCAGCATGACGACTTAGAAGGAATAGTAAGCCAATGACCAACACAGCCGACTTCATCGTCATTGGCGGCGGCATTGCAGGACTTTCGGTCGCCGCCCGTTTGGCCGAGCATGGACAGGTTGTCGTGCTCGAAGCCGAAGACGCCGTCGGCTATCACAGTTCCGGCCGAAGTGCGGCCTTCTACCACTTCGGCCTCGGCAATCCGCTGGTGCGCGGGCTGACGGCCTGGAGCCGCCCGTTCTTCGATGCCCCGCCCGAGGGCTTCACCGACGTCCCGCTCGCGACGCCCAAACCTGCCCTGTTCATCGCCACGCAGGAAATGCTGCCTGAACTCGACGCGCTCGGCACCGAGATGCGGCGGTTTACGGATACCGTGGAAGATGCCGACGAAGCCCGTATGCGTGCGCTCTGCCCACTGCTGCGCTTTGGTCCCGACGCCATCGTTGCAGGTCTGGTCGACCATGGCGGCCGCAGCCTTGATGCCGATGCACTGCTGCAGGGCTTTGCGAGGAAAGCGCGCAGCCATGGCACCGTCCTTGTCCGCCACCGCGTTGCCACCCTCACCCACCAAGGCAGCGACTGGACCGCGACCACCGAAGCGGGCAACAGCTACATCGCCCCCATCATCGTCAACGCCGCAGGCTCATGGGCCGATCGGATTGCGGGACTTGCGGGCGTCCAGCCCATCGGCCTGAGCCCCAAACGCCGCACGATCATCGTCTTTGATCCGCCCGAAGGCACCGACGTGCGCGACTGGCCGTTCATCAAGACGCCGGGCGATGTCTTCTACATCCTGCCGCAGGGCAACCGCCTGCTCGCCTGCCCCAATGATGAGACCGACAGCGAGCCGTGCGACGCGCAGGCCGAGGAATATGATCAGGCCCTCGCCGCCTGGCGCGTCGAACAGTTCACGACGATGCCTGTTCCGCGCATCACCGGCCGCTGGGCAGGCCTGCGTTCCTTCGTGAAAGACCGGATGCCCGTCGCAGGTTTTGCGCCTGACGCGCCGGGCTTCTTCTGGCTCGCCGGACAAGGCGGGTTCGGCTTGCAGACGTCGCCTGCCATGTCGGCGCTGGCCGCTGCCTTGGTCACCGGAAGCGGCTGGCCGGAGGGCATGGTCGAGCTGGGCGTGACGCCGGAAAGTGTGAGTGTTGAACGGTTGCGAGCCTAACCCGCCAGCCCCGCCAGTTCCTTCAAAAACTTCGCCGCAACAACAGCGGTCATCCCATTGATATCGCGCGTGGGATTATACTCCACGATATCCGCGCCGATGATCGGCCCCTTGATGCGGTGGAGCACATTGAGAACATCCCGAACCGACAGGCCGCCCGGCTCATGGTGCGACACGCCGGGCGCGAAGGCCGGGTCGAGCGCGTCGAGATCGAGGCTTACATAAAGCGGTGCATTCGGGATCGGCACCGTGCCAGCCGCGAAGTCCAGCATCTCGACCATCTCCGTGCCAAAGCGCTTCGCCTGCTCGCGGCAATGGGCATTGACAGTGCGCAAGCCGACCTGAACGAGGCGGCGGGCATGACCGCCTTCCATGATCCGCGCAAAGGGCGAGGCGTGGCTCAGCGGATCGCCTTCAAAATCGTGATAGGTGTCAGGATGGGCATCAAAATGCAGGATATTGACCGGCCCGTGCACGGCCGCCAGTCCCTGCACGATCGGGTTGGTCACCATATGATCACCGCCGAGGAAGATTGGAGAGGCTCCCGCCCGCGCCGCCGCTTCCGCTGCCGCGCGGATCATCTCAAAATCACCTGCGCCTTCGGTTAGCGGTAGATCACCCAGATCCTCGAACAGGATGTCGACGCCTATCTCGCGCCCGCTTTCCGCGGCCATGTTGCTGTGGTCAGAGCGCAGAGCCGCGCGGATCAGGTCCGGCGCCTGTGCTGGGCCACGCAGAAAAGACGAGTGCGAATCCGTCGGTAGGCCGATCAGGTGAACCTGTGCCAAGTTACGCCCCAAAGGCCTCTTCGATCAGCTTTTTGGACACGTCATTGTCCCATTCCGCCCCGCCGACCATGCGCCAGATTTCCTTGCCGTCCTTATCGTAGAGGATCGTCGTCGGCAGCGCGCCGCCGCCCAGAGCAAAGCCAAGGTCCGCCTTCTTGTCGACATAGGGCTGGAGCGTCTTGAAGCCTTGGGTGTTCCACCATTTCTCAACAGCAGGGCGGCCCTTCATATCCTGGCTGACCGCCAGCACCTGCAGCCGTCCCGCCTCCCGCGCCGCCAGTTTCTCGATGGTCGGCATTTCGGCGATGCAGGGGCCGCACCATGTCGCCCAGACATTGACGAGGACGGGCTGTCCCTTGAACGCGGCGAGTTTCACCGACGCGCCATCGGGTGCTTCGAACGATACGTCGGGCATCGCCTCACCCTTATGGCTGCGGTCGATGGTGCCGGTCAGTTCCTTCGCGCCGGAAAGCTCCGCTTGGGGCTGTGCAGGCGATGATTGCGGCGCTTCGCCTTGCGGCTTGGGGTCGGATTGCTTATCGCAGCCCGCAACCGTCAGGCCGAGCAAAAGGACAGTTGAGATTAACAGCCGCAAGTCAGACTCCAATTCCATGTGGGGCGGGCGCTTTGCCGAGGGTCCGGCCGCCGTCATGCGTGAGATAAACGCCTCCATCCCTTTCGACAAGCGGTTGTGGCAGCAGGACATTCGCGCGTCCAAGGCGCATGTCGCCATGCTCGCCGAACAGGGGATTGTGAAAGCAGAGGATGCGGCCACGATCGCGCAGGGTCTCGACACCATTGCGGCGGAATATGAAGCGAACGGGGTGCCAGTCGATCTGGCGCTCGAAGACATCCATATGGCGACGGAGGCGCGGCTCGCAGAGCTGATTGGCCCGACTGCCGGACGCCTTCACACCGCGCGCTCCCGCAATGATCAGGTGGCCACCGATTTCCGGCTTTGGGTCCGCGATGCCATCGATGCGGTGGAACTCGGCCTCATCGAACTGCAGAAGGCGCTGGTCACCCGTGCGGAGGGACATGCCGACGCGGTGATGCCCGGCTTCACCCACCTCCAGAGCGCGCAGCCCGTGACGCTCGGCCACCATTTGATGGCCTGGTACGAAATGATCCGGCGTGACCGGGATCGCTTTGCCGATGCGCGTCGTCGGTTGAATGAGTGCCCGCTAGGGGCCGCCGCGCTTGCGGGAACGGGTTTCCCGATTGACCGCCATGCGACAGCATCGGCCCTCGATTTCGCCAAGCCGACCGACAACAGCCTCGACAGCGTGTCCGACCGGGACTTTGCGCTCGATTATCTGATGGCGGCAAGCCAGTGTTCGCTCCACCTTTCCCGCATGTCGGAAGAGATCATCATCTGGGCCTCACAGCCCTTCGGCTTTGTCGCCTTGCCCGATCAGTGGTCGACCGGCAGCTCGATCATGCCGCAAAAGCGCAATCCCGATGCGGTCGAGCTTGTCCGCGGCCATGCGGGGCGGATCACCGGCTGCCTCAACGCGCTGATGATGACGATGAAGGGCCTGCCGCTGGCTTATTCCAAAGACATGCAGGACGATAAGCCGCCGGTGTTTGAGGCGCATGATCTCCTCGCCCTCTCTATCGCGGCCATGACCGGCATGACCCAAAGCGTCACCTTCCGCACGGACCGGATGCGTGCGCTGGCGGAAAGCGGCTTTGCCACCGCAACTGACTTGGCCGACTGGCTGGTGCGGGAAGCAGGTCTTCCCTTCCGTGAGGCGCATCATGTGACCGGTCGTGCGGTCAAGCTCGCTGAGGAAAAAGGCCTGGCGCTGGCCGCTCTGCCCTTGGCTGATCTTCAGGCCATCAACCTGGCCATCAACGACAGCGTCTTTTCCGTCCTGACCGTCGACGCCTCGGTCGCCAGCCGGATGAGCCATGGCGGCACCGCGCCGGCACAGGTTCGGGCGCGCATTGCTGATGCAAAGACGCTATTGGGACTCTCATGATTCGCGCCATTGCCCTTGCTGTTTCTCTGTCACTGGCCCTTTCGGCCTGCGGTGGCCGCGTGAAGCTCAAACCTCAGGATGGGCAGAGCATGCCGGTTAAACCGGAGGATGTTCGGACCCAGCCAACCGTTGAAGAGATGATTGCACCTTCCTCGCAGGCCAACCCCAAACGCAGCGACGAGCTGTTGAGACGCTCGGAAGAACGCCGCGACGACAAGTTTGACCTCCCGCCGAAAGGCTAAGAATTCCATGGACCATTTTCAGATCAAGAACGGCATCCTCCATGCCGAGGACGTCCCGCTGACCCGCATTGCCGACGAAGTGGGCACGCCCGTCTATGTCTATTCCCGTGCGACGCTGGAGCGACACGCACAGGTATTCCGCGAAGGCATTGCGCCGGTTGGTCGTTCCCACATCGCCTTTGCGATTAAGGCCAACCCTAACCGCGCTGTCCTGCGCGTCCTCGCCAAGCAGGGCTATGGTGCCGATGTCGTGTCGGGAGGTGAGATTTCACGCGCCATTTCGGCAGGCATGAAGCCGGAAGACGTTGTGTTTTCGGGCGTCGGCAAGACCCGCGCCGAGCTGGAACAGGCGCTTGATGTCGGCATCGGCCAGTTCAATATTGAGCTGGAGGAAGAAGGCGTTGTCCTCGCTCAGATCGCGGCGTCCAAGGGCAAAACTGCGGTCGCCACCCTGCGCGTGAACCCCGATGTTGATGCTGGCACGCACGCCAAGATCTCGACCGGCAAAAAGGAAAACAAGTTCGGCGTCGCTATTGATCTGGCGCCCGGCATCTTTGACCGGTTGGCCAATCTGCCCGGCCTTTCCATGCAGGGCGTGGCACTTCACATTGGCAGCCAGCTCTTCGATCTTGATCCGCTGGAAGCCGCTTATGGCCGCATCGGCCAACTCGTCGGCGACCTGCGCGGCATGGGCCACAAGATCGAGCGCGTGGACTTGGGCGGCGGACTTGGCGTGCCCTATAAGACGGATGAAAATCCGCCCTCGCCCGCCGATTACGGCCAGATGGTCGCCCGCGCGACCAAGGGCTGGGATGTCACCCTCATGTTTGAGCCCGGCCGCGTCATTGTCGGTAATGCGGGCGTCCTGCTGACCAAGGTCATCTGGATCAAGCCTGGCGTGATCCGCCCTTATGTTATCGTGGATGCCGCGATGAACGATCTCGCCCGCCCGGCCATGTATGATGCCTGGCATGACTTTGCCGCCGTGCAGCCAACGGGTGAACGGATGAACGCGAACATCGCCGGGCCGGTCTGCGAAAGCGGCGATACCTTCGCCATGGGTCGCGATATTGATGCAGTTGCCTCAGGTGATCTCGCCGTGTTCCGCACGGCCGGGGCCTATGGCGCGACGATGGCCAGCACCTACAACAGCCGCCCACTGGTGCCGGAAGTGATGGTCGATGGGGACCAATATGCGGTTGTCGCAGACCGGATTGCCGCCGAAACCATCCTTGATGCGGAGCGCATTCCCGACTGGCTGGCGTAAATACGGGCGCCCTCTGCCCGCACATCATGGAAATGATCCAGTTGAACGCAATTCGCAGCCAATATGGTTGCTAATGCGTTAAGACTGGTTCATGTTGCAACTGCGAACAAACGATTCCCCTCCAAGGGAGTGCGTTGCGACCCTCCGCCTAAAGGACAGTTCCATGAAGATGCGTACAATGAAAACAACCTTCGCGCTTGTTGCGCTGGCAGCCGCCTCCCCCTCTTTCGCGGCGACCCTCATCACCAATGGTAGCTTTGAACTCGGCAATACGAGCGGCGGCTTTAGCACCGTAGCCGCTGGCGGAACGGACATCACAGGATGGACCGTTGATACAGGCTCGGTCGACTATATCAGCTCCTATTGGGCAGCCTCTGATGGCGTCCGCAGCATCGACATTGCCGGCAGCGCGATCGGTGCGCTTTCGCAGTCCTTTGCCACAGCGGCAGGCCAAGCTTATACCGTGAGCTTCGATCTTTCGAGCAATCCGGACCTTTCAGGTCCACGCGATCTGCTCGTGTCGATTGATGGCGGCGCGCCCAGCGTCTTCACGCACCCCGGCGCGACGGGCAAAGACGCAGCGGGCATGAACTGGACGGCACAGTCGTTCACATTCCTTGCCGGTGGTCCGTCCACGACGATCACCTTCACGACCAATGGCACTTCGCAAAGCTTCTTTGGCCCGGCGCTGGACAATGTCGCGGCTCTTGCAGTGCCTGAGCCCGCAGCTTGGGCCCTGATGCTGGCCGGCTTCGGCTTGGTTGGTGGGGCCATGCGGCGCCGTCCGCGCAGCCGGACCGTGCTCGCCTAAGGCAGCATATTTCTGGCCGTCACGCAGCATCTGGTCTGCGTGACGGCCAATGATCTTACCCCCGACCGATAAGCTTCTGCGCCATGCGGTCGGCGACCTTGGCAGGATTGTCGCCGGTCGCAGCACTTTCATCCCAGACAGCGTTCAGCCGGTCGGGAATTCCAGAAATCTTGGCATCCACAGTCGCGCGGTCAGCCCCGTCCAGATATTCGAGCGCAACATTGATGATGCCGCCTGCGTTGATGACGTAGTCTGGCGCATAAAGAATGCCGCGCGCCTGCACTGCATCGCCATGTTCCGGTCGGGCCAATTGATTATTCGCACCGCCTGCGATGACCGACGCCCTCAGGAGCGGGATGGTCTGGCTGTCAAGGATGGCACCCAAAGCGCAGGGGCTGAGGACATCCGCCTCCACCTGAAGGATCGCATCGGCATCAACCGACGTGCCGCCCAGTTCGGCCGCCAATGCCGCCGCCTTCGCAGCGTCACGATCCGCCAGAGTGAGCTTCGCGCCGGAGGCCGCCAGATGCCGGGCAAGTCCGCCGCCAACGCTGCCGACGCCCTGAATGGCCACGTGGACGCCGACCATGTCATCCTTGCCGAGAGCGCGTTTGACGGCCGCCTTGACGCCTAGGAACACCCCCAGAGCTGTTGACGGCCCCGGGTCTCCTCCTGCCCCGCCATCCTTGGGGGGCAGGCCCGAGACGAACTTCGTTCCCTTGGAGATATCAAGAATATCCTGCGCGCTGATGCCCACGTCCTGCGCCGTCACATAGCGCCCGCCAAGGCTATCCACAGCGCGGGCAAAGGCGGCAATCAGTTCGGGGGATTTGGTCCGGTCGGCATCGGCCAGAATAACGGCTTTGCCGCCACCCATCGCAAGCCCCGCCATGGCGTTCTTATAGCTCATCCCGCGGGAAAGGCGCAGTGCATCGGTGATGGCCGCCTCCGGCGCGGCGTAATGCCAAAAGCGCGTGCCGCCGCCGGACGGGCCGAGGTACGTTGAATGGATGGCGATGATCGCCGTCAGCCCAGCTTTGGGATCACGGAAGATGTGAAAGCCCTCATGATCATCGAAATCAGGCAGCATCCAGGGGGCGGTCATCGCAGGCTCCATTGGCAATAAAATTTCAAGCACGCGCAATAGTCTTATTACACGCGATTCGCCAGCAATGGAGGAGAATGGGGCGACCGACGGGATCCGAACCCGCGACCTCCGGTACCACAAACCGGCGCTCTAACCAACTGAGCTACGGTCGCCACAATTTGAGAGCGCGCCTCTAAGCGACTCCTCAACTCAACGCAAGTGCGTTGCAGCGGGTTTCAGCGCACTCTATCGCAACTGCATGCGTATTGCTCCTGCCCTCCTTCTCCCCTTCTTCCTTTGCGGCTGCGTGACCCAAATCGCGGCCGACGTCGTGACCGCCCCGTTCAAGGTCGCGGGCGCTGTCATCGATGCGACGACCACAAGCCAGTCTGAAGCCGACGAAAAGCGCGGACGGGAGATGCGCAAGTCGGAGGAACGTCAGCGCAAGGCCGAGAAAAAGGCTGCCAAAGACGCACGCGAACAGGCCGAAGCGCGGAACAACGACTAGTCCGACTTGCCTCCCCCCACGATCCTCTGCGAAAGAGGCCCTCGACAACCGGGAGAAAGAAGCATGACCATGGAACGCGCCGTCCGCATAACCGAACAAGGCGGCCCTGAGGTCATTCAATGGGTCGATGTGGAGCTGCCCGAACCCGGTCCCGGCGAAGTGCGCATGCGCAACACCGCCGTTGGCCTCAATTTCATCGACACCTATCACCGTGGCGGCGTTTACAAGATGGCGATGCCCAGCGGCCTTGGCGTTGAGGCGGCAGGTGTCGTCGAAGCCGTGGGCGATGGCGTGTCCGACTATAAGGTCGGCGACCGGGTCTGCACTTTCGGGCTGGCCGTCGGCGCTTACGCAACCGCGCGCAATCTGCCGGCTGCCATGCTGTTCCAAGTGCCCGCCGACATTTCAGATGAGATCGCGGCCGCTGCTCTCCTCAAAGGCTGCACGACAGAATTCTTGGTTGAGCGCTGCGCCACGGTGCGCGCCGGAGATGCTGTCCTTGTTCATGCAGCGGCGGGCGGTGTCGGGCTGCTGCTCGTCCAATGGCTCAAGCATCGCGGCGCGACCGTGATCGGCAGCGTGAGCACAAACGAAAAGGCGGACATCGCGCGGGCTGCGGGGGCCGACCACATCATCAACTACGCAACCGAAGACACAGCAGCCCGTTGCCGGGACCTGACAGGTGGCAAGGGTGTCCGCACGGTGTTCGATGGCGTTGGCATGGACACATGGGAAGCCTCGCTCAAATCCTGCCATCGGCGCGGTCTTGTCATCAGCTATGGCAATGCCAGCGGCCCCGTGACCGGCGTTGATTTGCGCGCTGTTGCCAATGCCGGGTCGCTCTTCATAACGCGACCCACGCTGTACGACTATTATTTCGATCCCGCTGAACGTGCAGCGGGGGCGGCCATGCTGTTCGACATGATCCGCAAGGGTGTGGTGAGCGTCGACATTCGTCAGCGCTATGCCTTGGCCGATGTCGCGCAGGCGCACCATGACCTTGAAGCGCGAAAGACGACCGGCTCGACAATCCTTCTGCCCTAGGTGAAACCAAAGGCGCGGCGCCCTTTCGCCAAGCCCCATGCTCGTCTAGGCCAACGGCTATGCCATCCTCCTTTGCCTCCTCCAACGGCCCCGGCCGCGTCGAATTTGTCATCCTGATTTCGGCGATCATGATGATCGTGGCCTTTGCGATTGATTCTATGCTGCCCGCCCTTCCGGCCATCGGGCATGGACTGGGCGTTGGCGATGCAACGCGGTGGCCCTTGGTCATTTCCTCCTTCCTGTTCGGCTTTGCGATTGGCCAGTTGTTCGTCGGCACCCTGTCCGACGCTTATGGCAGGCGCGGTCTGATGCTCTGGTCAATCTTTGGGTTTGCCGTCGCGAGCCTTGCTGCTGCGCTTGCACCGTCCTTTGACCATCTGCTGATCGCGCGCGTGGTTCAGGGCCTTTTTGCCGCCGGAGCGCGGGTCATCGTCACCTCCACAGTCCGCGACAGGTTTGAGGGTCGCGACATGGCACAAGTGATGAGCCTGTCGAGCATGATCTTTATGGCTGCTCCCATCCTCGCGCCCGCCATGGGGCAGGCCATCCTGTTGATCGGCCCCTGGCGCTGGGTGTTCGGCGCGCTGTCTGCCATCGGCCTGGCGGTCTGGATCTGGGTCTTGTGGCGCCTGCCCGAGACGCTGGCCGATAGCAACAAGACTCCCATTGAACGCGCCTCTGTGTTGGCCGCCGCCAGGACTGTCATGACCGACAGGATGTCAGTCGGCTACAGCATCGCCAATGCCATGCTCTCCTGCGCCATCTTCGGCTTCCTCATGTCGATCCAGCAGATCTTTGAGGTTACGTTCAAACGGCCCGATTTCTTGCCCGCTGGCTTTGCCATCATGGCGACCGGCATGGCCATCGGCTCGCTGGCCAATGCTGCGGTCGTGAAGCGCTTTGGTATGCGCATGATAGGCCATGGGGCACTCTTCGTGCTGACAATCGTTGCGGCGATCCATGCCCTGATTGCGCTCTACAGCCATGAATCGCTTGCGACGTTCATCGCGCTGCAGATGCTGATGATGATGTCTTTCTCCTTGGTCGTCGGAAACTTCGGGGCAATGGCGATGGAAAACATGGGTGGCGTTGCCGGCATGGCAAGCTCTTTACAGGGATCGCTCGGCAATCTTCTGGGCACGGTGTTCGGAACAATCGTCGGCCAGGCCTTCAATGGTACGACGGCCCCCCTCTATATCGGCTTCACCATTGCCGGGACAGTTGCACTCATTGCCGTTTACGTGACAGAGGGTGGACGATTCTTCGTCGCGCGGCACGAGAGCGCGTAGGTCGGCGAATGAGGCTTGGGGAGCAGAATATGGCCTATTGGCTGGTGAAGTCAGAACCGCATAAGTACAGCTGGGACATGATGGTGACGGATGGCCGCACCCATTGGGATGGCGTGCGCAACCATCAGGCCGCCATCAATCTGAAGGCGATGGCGGTCGGCGACAAGGCATTCTTCTACCACAGCAATGAGGGCAAAGAGATCGTCGGTATCGTCGAGATCGTCCGCACCGCCTATCCAGACCCAAGCGATCCCGCCGGACGCTTCGTAATGGTCGATGTGGCCCCCATCCGCCCGGTGAAGCGCGCGGTGACGCTTGCCGAAATGAAGGCCGAACCGAGCCTTGCCGACTTGGCCCTCATCCGCCAGTCGCGTCTCTCAGTCGTGCCCGTCAGCGATGCACATTGGGCCATCATCTGCGGCATGGCCGGAGAGAAAGCATGAGCGACGCCATCCTGATCGAACAGCGCGGTGGTCTGGAGATCGTGACGCTCAATCGGGGTCAGTCACTCAACGCGCTGTCCGAAGAAATGACGATCGCGCTCGTCGACTATTTTGACGGGCTCCACAAAAGGCATGATGTCCGCGTCGTCATCCTGAAGGCAGAGGGCAAGAATTTCTGTGCCGGGCTGGATTTCAACGGCTGGCCAAAGTCGGGCGACGAAACACCCGTTCTCGGCACACTTCGCACCCAGACGATGATCGGCAACATCTACCGCCGGATGCGCAGTTGCCCGCAGCCGATCATCGCGCTGGCCCAGGGTGCTGCGTGCGGCGGCGGACTCTCCCTCCTCTGCGCCTCCGACGTCCGCTTCGGCACGCCCGACTTCCGAATGAACGCCGCCTATATCCGCATCGGCCTTGGCGGATGTGATATGGCGTCGAGCTATTTCCTGCCCCGTCTCGTCGGTACCTCACTCGCGTCCGAGATGATCCTCACCGGCCGCTTCATCAAAGCGGAGCGGGCCGTGTCTTCGGGTTTCCTGAGTGAGATTGTCGAACACGACGCCCTGCTGACCACCGGCATCGCGCTGGCCGAGGAAATGCTGGCCACGTCGCCCTGGGGACTGCGCCTGTCCAAACAAGCGCTCAACCTCAACATCGACGCGCAGGGGCTTGAGGCGGCGATGGCGATTGAGGATCGCCAGCAGGTCATTCTCGGCCAGACGGAGGATTACCGGGAGGCGTTTACGGCGTTCCTTGAAAAGCGGCCGCCGGAATTCAAGGATCGGTAATGTAAAACACCGCTTGCCCTGAGCTTGTCGAAGGGCCGTCCTTTTGTGCTCCTGAGAACAGCAAGGACAAGGCTTCGACAGGCTCAGCCCAAACGGGTGATAGCGGACTACCCCTCGAGAATCGCCGCTGCTTCAAGCAGGCGATTGCCATGATCGGTCTCTTCCCGCCCATTAGCGCGGAGCAATTCCGCCGCGCCGTCATGGCCGATGCTGGCCGCCCAGTTTTCATACAGCTTGTCGCCTGCAAATTCGCTCTCTGCGGTCTTGCGCAAGCCTTCAGGCGTGATGGCGGCAACAGGGATATGGCCGGTCAGATAAGGATTGTCAGCAGCCGCAGGCGCCGGAAAATCTTCGCCGGTCAGCAGCTTCACCACTTCGGCCGCACGGCGGGCGTGCTTCATTTCTTCATGACCGTTCTCGATCAGCAATTCCTTCACGCGCGGATGCCCAGCCACTTCGGCGCTCTTTTCATAGAGCGTCTGGCCGGCGGCTTCGACGAGGACCATGACCTTAATGTCCGTAACTGTCGGCGCGGTGACGGAATTGATGCGGGCAAAAGCCTCGCCAAGTGTCGCAGGGGCGCCTTCCGGCAGGGCGATCATCATTTCAGCAGGATCCTCAATCGTTTATCTCTGTCCGCTCTTTGTCCAGCAGTGCCCGCTTGCGGTCAAGCCCATAGGCATAGCCGCCAAGGCTGCCGTCTGAGCGGACAACCCTGTGGCAGGGGATGAGAACAGAGATCGGATTGGCGCCATTCGCACTGCCTGCCGCGCGCACCGCCTTTGGCTTCCCAACGGCGGCGGCCATCTGCGCATAAGTCCGCGTCTCTCCGGGCGGGATGCGGCGCAGTTCGGCCCACACGGCCAACTGGAACGCCGTGCCTGCCACATCGAGAGGAAGATCGGGCATGCGCGACGGTGTTTCAACGGCCATCACGGCACCTGCGACAAGTTCGGACAAGGCCTCTCCCCCCGCCTCGATACGGGCATTGGGAAACCGGCGGACCAGCGCGCTCTCGTCTTCGTCAAACGACAGACGGCATATGCCCTTCTCCGTAGCCGCGACCAACATCGGACCCAACGATGTGCATGCAATCGTCCACCGGATGGTCACCCCCGAGCCACCCCGGCGCCAAGCAGTAGGCGTCATGCCAAGGCGCTGACCCGCCTCTTCATAGAACCGGCTCGGCCCGGAATAACCTGCATCATAGATGGCGTCGGTCACGCGCGCCTCGGAGGTGAGCGCAGCCTCCGCCCGCTGCGCCCGCAATCCGCGCGCATATTGGGCCGGGGAAACCCCTGTTGCTCTTTTAAAAACTCTCCGAAAATGGTGGGGGGCGTACCCAACCTCGATAGCCAGAGCCTCCAGCGCGGGTGGAGCGTCCTGTGAAAGAAGGTCAATGGCCTGCCGCACCGCGACCTCATCCCGCGCAAGATCGTCGGGCTTGCACCGCAGACATGCCCGAAGGCCTGCTGCTACCGCTGCGGAATCATTCTCAAAAAAGCGGACATTTTGCTTTGCCGGATGCCGCGCGGGACAGCTGGGCCTTCAATATATACCTGTGGTCAGCACGCCCGTAACGAAACGCCCATCAAATGCCCGATCGCGACGCAACACCGCTTCCCAAGCCGCCGCATCATCGATTGTCATGTCAGCTCCTGTCGATCCGCGCGGAGAAGCAGCCATGCGCTGCATTGTGCGCGTGGATATAGGATATCCGATCGTCCTCCAGCAATTCCCGGATCCGATTATCTGCCTGACCAAGAAGGGCAAGTGCGGCATTCACAAGCATGCCCTCACTGTTGAAGGCCCGAAATGCCATAGGACGACCCTCAAAGACCGGCGGCGTCTCATCCACAAAGGTAGCGGCAGCTGCGGCTGCTTCCCGCACGTATATTGCATAGGCAGACCGATAGGGCGTCGCGACATCATGGCTCAAATGATGGAGCAGGATCAGACTTTCTCCGACTTTCGCATCGAGCAGAGAAACGCGACATGGCCAGCCCATGTCTGCACCAGCTGTGACCCGACGCGCATGAACGCTTTCGAGACCAGCGGCATCCATGGCAAACAAACCGGCAAAGTTTTCAGGGTTCAGGCCTTCTATTCTATATGTCATTGATCGGGTCTCCTTGTTGACCCGTTTTAACTATGCCTAGACCGCGAGTTGCGCGTCCCGCTTCTTGCGCTCAAAACCGACCTCCCAAAATATCTTCAGCTCTCCAGATGAAGTGACGCGCTTATGCATCCATCGGGAGCTCACGAACCTCAACGGTGCCGCCGGACTCATAGACAGGATTTCCCTCCAGCCAGAGCCGCGCTGCGGCAAAGTCCACCGCTTCGACCTTGATATAGCCGGTCAATTGGCCGGAGACCGGCGCTGCGGCGCCCGATTTGCGAAACGGGCCTCCCGCCCCGATGGAACTGCCCCCCTTGAAGGCGCCACTCGCGTGCAAGCGCCCGAAATAGGCACCCCATGCTTCGTCGCTCTCTGGCGACGTCACGTCGCCGTGCATCAGGAGAAGGAACTCGGCCATATCAGCCGCCGCATGCCTTAAAGAGTGCCAGCGTGCGTTCCCGCGCCAGATCGGCGCTCTCTTCGTGATAGTCCTTGCGCCGGTCGGAGTTGAAGCCGTGATTGGCCTCATAGACGAACACCTGCGCTGTCGGGTGCGCTATCTCAATCAGCTTTTCCACCCCTTCTATAGGGATGCCCGCATCAAAGCGGCCGAAATGCGCGATCGTGGCGCAAAGCGGGGCTTCGTTTGCGAAGATCGTCGGCACCATCGATCCATAATATGACGAGGACGCGGCCAAGTCCGGACTGATCTGCGCCATGCGCCATGCGACTGACCCGCCATAGCAATAGCCCGTGATGAAGACGGGGCCTTTGTCCTTCAGCGCATCAATGCAGGTCTGAGCATCGGCAAGGCTCAGATCGAAAGGATGAAGTTTGCGCGCAAGTTCAACGGCGCGTTCAAAGTCCGGGCCGGAATAGCCGGCCTCAAATCCGGGATGCTCCCGATCGTACAAGCTCGGCGAAAGCACTTCATATCCATCGGCCGCATATTCATCGCAAAGATCGCGGATGTGATCGGTCACGCCGAAGATTTCCTGAATGAGGACGAGCCCGCCCCGCCGCGCGCCTTCCGCCTCGGCGTGGTAGACGGCAATCTCTGCGCCGTCCGACATCTTCATACGAATCGTCTCACCCATAAATCTCTCCCTTGCTTGCGGAAAATCATAAGCGGCGGGGCCCATCGCGCAAGCGCCGGAACCTGATGGTGCGCCTGAGATTTTAATCCAGCGCGTCGTTTGCGTTTCAAATCAGTGTCTATACGTCCTTTTCAGGGTAAGCCGACTTGCATTGGCCGCCAATCATTGCTAGCCGCGCCGCGACTTTGAAGGCGACTTTTAACGTCGCTGGTGGGTCAGCAGGCTCAATCCTGACTTTTGGGGAAATTACACGCGTGGAGAATTCCGGCGGCATTCAAGCTAGTCTAAGCGGGCGTTACGCGACCGCTTTGTTCGAACTCGCGCGCGATGGGAAGGCGATTGATTCGGTGGGCAAGAGCCTCGAATCGATCAAGGCCGCCCTCGCCCAGTCGGGTGATTTTTCACAACTGACGACCAACCCGCTTCTGTCGCGCGCTGCCGCGGCGAAGGCCGTGGCGGCCGTCGCAAAGTCGCTGAAGGTTGATGCCCTGACGACCAAGTTTCTGGGTGTTCTCGCCCAGAACCGTCGCCTCGGTGAACTGAATTCGATCATCGCGGCTTATGCAGCGCTCGCCTCCGCTTTCCGCGGTGAGGCAACGGCTGAAGTCACGTCCGCCCATGCGCTCGACAAGAAGCAGGTCGATGCGTTGAAGGCAAAGCTTAAGGCCAAGGTTGGCCGCGACTTCGCGGTTGCCCAGAAGGTCGATCCCGCAATTCTTGGCGGGCTGGTCGTTCGGATCGGCTCCCAGATGATCGATTCGTCGATCCGCACCCGTTTGAACACCCTCGCTAACGCGATGAAAGGCTGAACATGGATATCCGCGCCGCTGAAATTTCAAAGGTCATCAAGGACCAGATCGCCAGCTTCGGCACCGAGGCTCAGGTCTCGGAAGTCGGTCAAGTTCTGTCCGTTGGTGACGGTATCGCCCGCATCCACGGCCTCGACAACGTCCAGGCCGGTGAAATGGTCGAATTCGCCAACGGCATTCAGGGCATGGCCCTCAACCTCGAAGCCGATAACGTCGGCGTCGTGATTTTCGGCTCCGACGCTGAAATCCGCGAAGGTGACACCGTCAAGCGGACCGGCACCATCGTGGACGTTCCCGTCGGCAAGGAATTGCTCGGTCGCGTCGTTGACGGTCTCGGCAATCCGATTGACGGCAAGGGCCCGCTCAAGACCACACAGCGCAGCCGCGTTGAAGTGAAGGCACCGGGCATCATCCCGCGCCAGTCGGTGAATGAGCCGGTGCAGACCGGCCTCAAGGCCCTCGACGCCCTCGTCCCCGTTGGCCGTGGCCAGCGCGAACTCATCATTGGTGACCGTCAGACGGGCAAGACCGCTGTCGCCATCGACACCTTCATCAACCAGAAGGGCGTCAACGCCGGCACGGATGAGAGCAAGAAGCTCTATTGCATCTATGTCGCCATCGGCCAGAAGCGTTCAACCGTCGCGCAGATCGTCCGCGCTTTGGAAGAACAGGGCGCCATGGAATATTCGATCGTGGTTGCTGCAACCGCATCGGAACCAGCCCCGCTTCAGTATCTCGCACCCTACACCGGCGTCGCGATGGGCGAATACTTCCGCGACAACGGCATGCATGCCGTCATCGTATATGACGATTTGTCCAAGCAGGCTGTGGCTTATCGCCAGATGTCGCTGCTGCTGCGTCGTCCGCCGGGCCGTGAAGCCTATCCGGGTGACGTGTTCTATCTGCACAGCCGCTTGCTCGAGCGCGCCGCTAAGATGTCCGACGCAAATGGTGGCGGTTCGCTCACCGCCCTGCCGATCATCGAAACGCAGGCTGGCGACGTGTCGGCCTATATTCCGACCAACGTGATTTCGATCACCGACGGCCAGATCTTCCTTGAAACCGACCTGTTCTATCAGGGCATTCGTCCGGCCATTAACGTTGGTCTGTCGGTGTCGCGCGTGGGTTCTGCTGCACAGACCAAGGCCATGAAGAAGGTGTCGGGCTCCATTAAGCTGGAACTGGCTCAGTATCGTGAAATGGCTGCCTTCGCGCAGTTCGGTTCCGATCTTGATGCCTCGACGCAGAAGCTTCTCAACCGCGGTTCGCGTCTGACGGAACTGCTGAAGCAGAAGCAGTATTCGCCGCTCCCGTTTGAAGAGCAGACCTGCTCGATCTTCGCTGGCACCAATGGCTTCCTCGACGGTATCCCCGTTGCAGATGTCACGCGCTATGAAGAAGCGATGCTTGCTGACCTGCGCGCCAACCACGCCGACATCCTGAAGGGCATCCGCGACAGCCGTGACTTCAGCGACGACAGCAAGAAGGCGCTGGTGGCTGCACTCGAGAAGTTCACAAAGTCGTTCGCTTAAGCTGACTGTGCTCCGGCGCGAGCCGGAGCCCGGACCTCAATAAAGGGACTGGGTCCCGGCCTCGGTCGGGACACGTTAAGGGAAACAAGATGGCCAGCCTAAAGGCGCTCAAAATCAGGATCAACTCGGTCAAATCGACCCAGAAGATCACCAAGGCGATGAAGATGGTCGCCGCTGCCAAACTGCGCCGCGCGCAGGAAGCAGCGGAAGCCGCGCGCCCCTATGCCGAACGATTGGAAGCCGTCGTGTCATCGATTGCCTCCAAGGTTGAAAAGGGGCCGCAGGCACCAAAGCTTCTGGCAGGCACAGGCAAGGACGACGTTCATCTGTTCGTCGTTGCCACGTCAGACAAGGGCTTGGCCGGTGCATTCAACACCAACATCGTTCGTCTGGCACGCCGCCGCGCCGAAGAACTTCGCGCGGCCGGTAAGACAGTCAAGTTCTACACAATCGGCAAGAAGGGCCGCGACCAAATCTCGCGGACTTATCGCAGCGACGTTGTGCACGGCATTGAGCCGGGTGACCTCGGCAAGCTTGGATTTGAAGAAGTCCAAGGTTGGGCCGCAGACCTCACCGCGCGCTTTGACGCCGGCGAATTCGATGTCGCCCACCTGTTCTTCTCCAAGTTCGTGAGCGTCCTCACGCAGGAGCCCACCGAAATCCAGCTGATGCCAGTTGCTGTCGCCGAAACCGGTGCAGCCCCTGCAACGGCCGGTGCTTCGGTGGAATATGAACCTGACGAGGAGGAAATCCTCGCCGACCTGCTGCCGCGCAACGTCTCGGTCCAGCTGCTTCGTGCCCAGCGTGAAAACGCGGCATCGGAACAGGGATCCAAGATGACCGCGATGGACAACGCCACCCGCAACGCCGGTGACATGATCAACAAGCTGACGATCCAGTATAACCGGACCCGTCAGGCCGCGATCACCACCGAACTCGTCGAAATCATCTCGGGCGCCGAAGCGCTCTAATCAGACACGAAGGCAAGGAAGACAGATATGGCTACCGCCCCGAAGAAGACCGCAGCTAAGCCAGCCGCAGCAAAGCCGGCTGCAGCAAAGCCCGCCGCTGCGAAGAAGGCTGCTGCCCCTAAGGCCGCTGCTCCCGCAAAGAAGGCTGCTCCTGCAAAGACAACAGGCGCGACTGCGCTGAACATTGCGGGCGCCACGGGCCGCATCAGCCAGGTCATCGGCGCCGTCGTCGACGTGACGTTTGAAGGCCAGCTGCCGAACATCCTTTCTGCACTTGAAACAAGCAACAACGGCCAGCGCCTTGTTCTCGAAGTCGCCCAGCACCTTGGTGAAAACACCGTTCGCACGATCGCTATGGACGCAACCGAAGGTCTGACCCGCGGTCAGGCCGTTCGTGACACGGGCGCCCAGATTTCAGTGCCGGTTGGCCCTGCAACGCTCGGCCGTATTCTGAACGTTGTCGGTGAGCCGATCGACGAACGTGGCCCGGTTGCGACCGACATGCGCGCGCCGATCCACGCCAAGGCGCCGGAATTCGTTGACCAGTCGACCGAAACCGAAATTCTCGTCACGGGCATTAAGGTCATCGATCTTCTCGCGCCTTACGCAAAGGGCGGCAAGATCGGCCTGTTCGGCGGCGCCGGCGTGGGCAAGACGGTTCTCATTCAGGAACTGATCAACAACATTGCTAAGGGCCATGGCGGCACGTCCGTGTTCGCAGGCGTTGGTGAGCGCACGCGTGAAGGTAATGACCTTTATCACGAATTCCTCGACGCCGGCGTTATTGCCAAGGATGCCGACGGCAACCCGACGCCGGAAGGCTCCAAGGTTGCGCTCGTGTTCGGCCAGATGAACGAACCGCCGGGAGCACGCGCACGCGTCGCTCTTTCGGGTCTGACCATCGCTGAATACTTCCGCGACCAGGAAGGCCAGGACGTTCTGTTCTTCGTCGACAACATCTTCCGCTTCACGCAGGCAGGGTCGGAAGTGTCCGCACTTCTCGGCCGTATTCCTTCGGCCGTGGGCTATCAGCCGACGCTCGCCACGGACATGGGCCAGCTTCAGGAACGCATCACCTCCACCAACAAGGGGTCCATCACCTCGGTGCAGGCTATTTACGTTCCGGCAGACGATTTGACCGACCCTGCACCTGCAGCCTCGTTCGCTCACTTGGATGCCACGACGGTTCTTAACCGCGCGATTTCCGAACTCGGCATCTATCCGGCAGTTGACCCGCTCGACTCCACCAGCCGCGTTCTGACCGTGGCTGTCGTCGGCCAGACCCACTACGACACGGCCCGCCGCGTTCAGGAAACGCTGCAGAAGTACAAGTCGCTGCAGGACATCATCGCCATTCTCGGCATGGATGAACTGTCGGAAGACGATAAGCTGATCGTGAGCCGCGCGCGCAAGATCCAGCGCTTCCTGTCGCAGCCGTTCCACGTCGCAGAAGTCTTCACCGGCATCAGCGGCAAGTTCGTGGCGATCGAAGACACCGTGAAGTCGTTCAAGGCCGTCGTTGACGGTGAGTATGACCACCTTCCGGAAGCTGCCTTCTACATGGTCGGCGGAATCGAAGAAGTCGTCGCCAAGGCTGCCAAGCTGGCTGCCGACGCCTAAGATTACTCCCCTCCCGTCCGCGGGAGGGGCATCAGGACACTAACGATGGCATTGCACTTCGAACTCGTCACACCAGAACGCCTCGTCCGCTCGGAAGACGTCCATATGGTCGTCGTTCCCGGGACAGAGGGCGATTTCGGCGTTCTTGAAGGCCACATGCCGGTGATGTCGACCATCCGCAGCGATGCAGAGGTCGAAATCTACGCAACGGCTAGTGCCGCTGCTGAGCGGATCAAGATCACGGGCGGCTTTGCCGAAGTGAACGACAAGGGTCTGACGATCCTCGCTGAACACGCCGCCTGATCCTTCTGGACATTTAGCGATTTAGAGACGCCCCGGCCCAAAAGGCTGGGGCGTTTTGCTATGCGCCGCGCTTAGGCGTCGCACTGCGCCATAGGTAGAGCCCTGATCCCACGATAAGGGCGGAACCAAACATCGACTTCAAGTCCGGGAGGTCGCCGAAAACCAACGCACCAATGATCAGCGCAACAATGAGTTGCGAATAGGTCATTGGCGCAATCGTCGCCGCTGATGCGCGGGTGGTGGCCAGAAAAATCAAAGCATGGGCGCAACTGGCCGAGACCGCGACAATCGCGCACCTTAGGATGACAGACCAATGCGGCCACCCGACATCCAGGCCGGGCAATCCTGACAAATCGCCAATGGCGGCCGCCGCAATCAGCATAGGCGCAGAGAGTGCCGCGATGTTGAATTGGAGGGCAAGCACAGATGCAGTGCCAGCCGCCCTGCGGTTGAGCAGGATGAGGACCGCCATCCCAATCGCAGAACCGAGCGGAAACAGCGCGGACAACCCAACCTCCGCGACATTCGGCCTCAAAATCATGAGGACTCCGACAAAGGCGACCGCCGTTGTCAGCCAGGTTGCCCGGCTTGCCTTTTCTCGGAGCAGCACAGCAGAAAGCATCCCCGCAAACATGGGCATCATGAAAGAAATCGCTGTGGCTTCAGCCAGCGGCATGAACTTTACGCCCATGAAGAAGCAGACGGCCGAAAAAGACACGGCAGCGGCACGCCCCAGATGAAGCAAAGGGTTGCTAAGGACGAAACCGGACCGCCCTTCCTTGGCAAGCAAGAGGATACCAATGCCGACTGCTCCAAGAAAATATCGAAGCGCAGCTATCGCCGTTGCGGGCCAGATGGGGACCATTGATTTGACGATGGCATCGCCCACAGCCAGCATCATATAGCCGCAAAGCGCGAACATTAGCCCTTGGGCCGCCAAAGGCGCATCGTGTTTCACGTTCATGGCCATGCCCCGCGCATCCATGAAAATCAGCCATCTCGCAACCCAAATCATTGTGGTTAGGAGATTGTCAAAGTTTCCATCCTATTCACCCTCTCTCACTGCACGGGCTTAACCGTGCAACATGGATATGGGTGGAACATGGATATGGGTGGAACATGAGCGCTTTCGGAAAAAGGGGTGGACCTGGGGGCTTTGGCGTCAATCGCCCGGCCTTTGGCGTGGCCAAGCCGATGAGCGGGCCATCACCCGTTGCGCCTGCTTTGCCCGCAACGCCGTCCGAAACCTCTGGCGGAGCTCAGTTTCCGCCGGTTGAAGCGGCGCCGCTGCCGGGCGCTGTTGCGCCCTCTGCACCGCCCATGATGGATGCCATGGCGCGCCTCGCCGAACGCGAGTCTGCTGTCCATGATTCCAGTTCCAAGGTCGAAGGCTTCGAAGCCTCGGTCCACCGGATCAAGGAACAGGTACTTCCGCGCCTGCTGGAACGAATCGATCCAGAAGCCGCCGCTTCGCTGACCAAGGACGAGCTGGCAGAAGAATTCCGCCCGATCATCGGCGAAGTTCTGGCTGAACTGAAACTGACGCTCAATCGTCGCGAACAGTTTGCGCTGGAAAAGGTGCTCGTCGACGAACTTCTGGGCCTTGGGCCGCTTGAAGAGCTGCTGGCCGACCCGGAAGTCAGCGACATCATGGTCAACGGCCCGCTCCAGACCTACATCGAAAAGAAGGGCAAGCTGCAGCTCGCGCCGATCCAATTCCGCGATGAAGCCCATCTTTTCCAGATTGCCCAACGCATCTGCAACTCGGTCGGGCGCCGCGTCGATCAAACCTCGCCGCTTGCCGACGCCCGTTTAAAAGACGGTAGCCGCGTGAACGTCATCGTGCCGCCGCTCTCGCTGCGCGGCACAGCGATCTCCATTCGTAAATTTTCCGCCAAACCAATCACGCTCGATATGATGGCCAAAGGCGGCTCCATGTCAGAAAAAATGGCAACCGCGCTGAAGATCGCAGGGGCCTGCCGGTTCAACATCGTCATCTCCGGCGGTACCGGCTCAGGTAAAACGACGATGCTCAACGCCTTGTCGAAGATGATCGACCCGGGTGAGCGCGTGCTGACGATCGAAGACGCCGCCGAACTTCGCTTGCAGCAGCCGCACTGGCTGCCGCTTGAAACGCGCCCGGCCAACCTTGAAGGACAAGGCGAAATCACGATTCGCGATCTCGTCAAAAACTCGCTGCGTATGCGACCGGACCGGGTGATCCTGGGGGAAATTCGTGGATCGGAATGTTTCGATCTGCTCGCGGCGATGAACACGGGCCATGATGGCTCCATGTGTACGCTCCACTCCAACTCGCCACGCGAATGCCTGGGCCGTATGGAAAACATGGTCATGATGGGCGATATCAAGATGCCCAAGGAAGCGATCAGCCGCCAAATCGCGGACTCGGTCGATCTTGTCATTCAGGTGAAGCGTCTCCGTGATGGCTCCCGCCGGGTCACCAACATCACTGAAGTGATCGGGATGGAAGGGCCTGTCATCATCACACAGGAACTCTTCAAGTTCGAATTTCTGGATGAAAGCGCAGACGGCAAGATCATCGGCGAGTATCGGTCGCAGGGTCTGCGGCCCTACACGCTCGACAAGGCCAGACAGTTCGGCTTCGATCAGGCGTTCCTCGAAGCCTGTCTCTGACGATTAGCGCACATTAAGTGCGACGGCGGCGAACACTGCGGACGCAATCATCGCCAAAATCATGATGAGCGGCCAGGGCATAAACCCGACCGCATCAAGGTTTTTGCGGTTCGCGCGCCTGCGGTCTGCCCATGCAGAAAGCGCTGCCAATCCAAGCGACATTGCGCACCCTGTCCAAAGCGTCACTTGCAATGCTTCGTTTCCATTCCCATCATGCCCTTACAACCCATGAGAGGAACCCCCATGCGCGCCAAAGCCCTGTTTCCTGTCGCCGCCGTAGCAGCGATCGCCGTTCTCGCCAGCCCGATTATTGCCGCCCCCGCCAAACCGTCCAAGGACATTCAGGCGGCCGCCGCAGCGCCCAACCGCACCGACGCCAACAAGCTGCGTGACACATATCGCCACCCCGCAGAAACATTGGCGTTCTTTGGCCTGAAGCCAAACCAGACCATCGTTGAAATCTGGCCGGGCGGCGGTTGGTATACTGAAATCCTCGCCCCCTTCACCAAGGATAAGGGCCGTCTGATCGTCGCTGCCCCTGAAGGCCGGGCGACCGAAGGCATCACCAAATTCCTCGCCACCAACCCTGATGTCTATGGCAAGGTTGAAAAGGTGAACTTCCCCACGCTGCTCGGCGGCACCGGCGTCGCCCCCGGCACCGCAGATGCGGTCGTCACCTTCCGCAACGTCCATAACTGGCGCATGGGCAGCTACAAATCCTACAATGCCGATTACAGCGTGGACGCCTTCAAGGAACTCTACGCCATGCTGAAGCCCGGCGGCGTGCTGGGCATTGAAGACCATCGCCTGCCCGAAGGCGCCAGCGAAGAACGTGAGCGCCAGAGCGGCTATCTCAAAGTCTCGACCGTGCGGCGTCTGGCCGAACAGGCCGGCTTCAAGTTCGCCGGATCATCAGAGATCAATGCCAACCCCAAGGATACCAAGGACTATCCCAAGGGCGTCTGGACCCTGCCCCCGCGCCTTGCCGAGGGTGACACGGACCGCGCGAAGTATCTGGCGATTGGTGAATCGGACCGAATGACGCTTAAGTTTGTGAAGCCTGCGCGTTGACTTTCACGCGGCGGGCGGTGCTCGCAGGCGGGATGGCGGCCTTTGCTGCCACCGCTTTGCGCGGCGCGACGCCCAATGATGTGGACATCGTCCGCCGCGCCTACACGTTGCTCCATCCCGGCCTGCTGCGGTACAACACACCCCGGCAGATGGAGGCGCAGTTCGGTCGCTTCGCCTATGAATGGGGCAGATCCAACGCGCTGGCCCCGAAGTATCTTGCGCTGACGCGTCTGCTCGCCAGCATCAAGTGCGGGCATAGCTATGCGAACTTCTACAACCAGAGTGACAAGGTGGCGGGCGCGCTGTTCAGTGCGCGCAACCGCCTGCCATTCCGGTTCCGCTGGATCGGCAGCGAGATGGTCGTCACCGACGGAGACTTGCCCTGCGGCACCGTGGTTCGATCTGTAGACGGGCGCCCGACCGCGATGATCCTCAACGCCCTGCTGCCGCTTGCCCGCGCCGACGGCGCAAACGATGCCAAGCGCCGCCAGCTGCTCAGCGTCACCGGCGTCGATGACTATGAGATGTTCGACATCTATTACCCGCTCCTCTTTCCGACATCGGACAGCTTCCGGATCGAAGCACGCGCACCCGGCGGACAACCGATCCGCGCCACGCTATCCGCCATTGACCTACAGACGAGGCAGGCAGCGCGCGCCGCCGCCATGCCGACCGACAAGAACGCCCCGCAATGGACAATCGCCCACGAGGGCAAGACATCGGTGCTGACGATGGACGGCTGGGCGCTCTACAACAGCAGTTGGGACTGGAAGAGCTGGCTCGACCAGAGCTTTGCCGAGATGGACCGGCGCGGCACAGACCGGCTGATCATCGACCTGCGCCGCAACGAAGGCGGACTCGATTGCGGGCATGAGATCATCGCGCGGCTGATCGACACGCCGCTCATCCTCGAGGGCTTTGCGCGGCGCGTCCGCTATCGCCGCGTCCCCGATGACCTCCTGCCCTATTGCGACACCTGGGACCCCAGCTTCAAGGATTGGGGTGCCGACGCCACGCCGTATGACGCGACCTTCTTCAACCTGAAGGGCGACGGCGATGGGCTCGCCAGCATCGCGCCAAAGGGGCCGCGCTTTGAGGGTCGCGTCTTCGTGCTGATTGGCCCCGAAAACAAGCTCCGCGACCTTCCAGTTCGCGAGCCTGATCAAGGCGAACAGGCTCGGCACGCTTGTCGGCGAACCGACCGGCGGCAACCAGCGCGGCATCAACGGCGGCGCCTTCTTCTTCCTGCGCCTGCCCGAGTCAGGGTTAGAGGCGGATATCCCGCTGATTGGCTATTTCCCCGACAAGGCGATGCCCGATGCGGGCATCACGCCGGATGTGCTGGCGCCCGTCACCGCGCGGGACATTGCCTCTGGGCGGGATGCCGCGATGGAACGGGCGCTGACGCTCTAGCGCTCGTCCTTGGCCACCTGCCCGCCCTTCATGACGAAGCGGACGGACTTCAGCACCGTCACATCACTCAGCGGATCACCGGACACCGCGATGATGTCTGCCGCCTTGCCCGGCTCCAGCGTGCCGACATCTGCCGTGACGCCGAGAAGGTCCGCCGCGTTGACCGTTGCGGCCTGAATGGCGGCCATCGGCGACATGCCGTGCTTCACCATCAATTCGAATTCATCAGCATTGCGGCCATGCTTAGACACGCCGGCATCGGTGCCAAAGGCGATCTTCACGCCCGCGGGGTAGGCCTTTTCAAGGCTCTTCCCCGTCACGCCGATGCGCCACTTCACCTTGGCCAGAACGTCCGGCGGATAGGCATTCGGATCAACCTGCAGACGCGCGATATAGCCGTTCACGGTCGAAAGCGTGGGCACGTAATAGGCGCCTGCTTTCTTGAAGAGCTTGATGCTTTCGTCCGTCAGCATGGTGCCATGCTCGATGGAGTCTGCGCCTGCCGCGAGGGCCGCGTTGATGCCGTCATCGCCATGCGCGTGGACGGCGACCTTCTTCTTGTAGAGGTGCGCTGTATCGACCAGCGCCTTCACCTCATCATCAAAGAGCTGGCGGCCAAGGCCTGCACCAATGCGGCTGTTGACGCCACCAGTGGTTGCAATCTTGATGACATCCACGCCGCGCCGGATCTGCATCCGGATGGCGTGACGGCAGGTTTCCAAGCCGTCGCACAGATTTTCCTGATTGATGGCGCTGTGCAGATCTTCGCCAAGGCTGAGCGTTCCATCCATATGCCCACTGGTGGTGGAGATGGAGCGACCTGCATCGACAATGCGCGGGGCAAGGATTTCACCCGAGGCGGCGAAGTCACGCAGCGCCAGCGTCGCACCCGTGCCGTCGCCAAGATTACGGACCGTTGTGAAGCCCGCCATCAGCGTCTTCTTCGCATTGCCCAGCGTGCGATAGGCCGAGGTGGCATCGCTGCTCGTTAGGCCTTCCAGCATCGCCGCATTGCCACCGGCATCCGAATCCAGATGGACGTGGCTGTCGATGAGACCGGGCAGAACGAACTTGTCGGACAGGTCGATGATCGTCGCGCCCGCAGGCCCATCGACCTTGCCCGGCAAGATTTCGACGATGCGGCCATCGCGCACGACAAGCGTGGTTGGCCCGCGCGGGGCCTGACCGGGCTTGTCAAGCAGGCGACCGGCCTGAATGACGGTGATGGGGCTGCCCGTCTGGGCGGCGGCGGGGGCAGCGACAAGTGCCGCTGCGCAAAGGAAAAGAGCGTTCTTCATAACGCCCTTTGTTATCGGCTTAGCCGAGCTTGTCCACCTTCGCCTGAAGCGAGGCGAGCTGCGCCTTCAGCGCGGCAATCTCATCGTCCTTCTGCGCGTTTGTTTGCGGCTTGGCGGGCTCCGCCTCTTCCTTCTTGGCACCCGGCGTCAGGATGCCGGCTGCGGCCTCAAACATCGCCATGTTGCGCTTGTGCAGCTCTTCAAAAGGACCGCCTGTAAACGCACCTTCGAGCATCTGGCGGAACTGGGATTGGTTGCGCTGGAACGCGTCCATCGACGCTTCGAGATATTGCGGGACCATAGACTGCATCGAATCGCCATAAAGCGAAATGAGCTGGCGGAGAAAACCGGCGGGCAGCATGGCTTTGCCGCGGCCTTCCTCTTCCATGATGATCTGGGTCAGGATGTTGTGCGTGATGTCCTCATTGGACTTCGCATCAACAACACGGAAATCGCGGCCATCGCGGATCATCTGCGATAAGATGTCGAGCGTGATGTAGCTGGAGGTTTCAGTGTTGTAAAGCCGCCGATTTGCGTACTTCTTGATCGTCACCGGGCCTTCGCCCGCGCCTGCCTTAGCCATGTGATTCCATTTCTATCCCAAGAACAAATGCTGCATAGCACCACGGGCTATTGCACTGCAACATTTGGTCATGCTGCGCAACATCTGCGCAATATGGATTAGTGCCAGATCTGCTCAAATCGACGGCCGAGCAGCGTCAGCAATTCATATTGGGACAGGCCGGAGACAGCGGCGGCAGACGGCAGATCATAGTCGATGTCGACCCAGTCCCCTTCTGCCGTGTCGGGCGCGGTGCTGACATCAATGGCGATCAAATCCATCGACACGCGCCCGATGACGGGGAAGCGCCCCCCGCCTGCTGTGCCCTTGCCCGAAAAGGCGCGCAGATAGCCATCGGCATAGCCGATATTCAGGATGGCCAACTCCATCGGCTGATCGGCGGTGAAGGTCGCGTTATAGCCCACGCTCTCGCCCACCTCGATGCGGCGACGCTGGAGCACTTCGGCTTCGACGGCGATCACCGGACGGATGTGGCCCGTCGCCTCGCCGCGTGGAAGACCTCCGTAAAGCGCGAGGCCGGGCCGCGTCAGGCCGAAATGATAATCCGCCCCAAGGCAGATGCCGGCCGAATTGGCGAGGCTGTACCGCTGCGCCGCAATCGTCGCTGCCGCATCGCGAAACAGCTCCAACTGGCGCCCATTTTGGACCACATCCTGATCGGCAGAGGCCAAATGGCTCATCAGCGTGCGGATGTTGAGCCCCGAAAGACCAGCGCCGGACGCGAGGCCCAACCGGTTCATGCCCGTGTCGATCATGACATCACAGGCGCGCCCTGTCGGCTTCCAGCGGACCACCTGTTCTGTCGTGTTCAGCACCGGCCGCGCTTGGGAGGCCAAAGCTGCCGCCATGTCCGCTTCCCGCACCCCGTGAAAGACGGAGAGGCTCGCGTCCTCCGGCAGGAGCGGCGCGACCTCGGCCGCCTCTGCCCAGGTCGCGACGAAGAAATCACGGCATCCCGCAGCGAGCAGACGTGTCGTGACATCCACCGCCCCAAGGCCATAGCCATTGGCCTTCACCGCAGCGCCGCAGGCCGCCGCACCACCTGCCGCCTTTAACCAGCGCCAGTTATGGACAAGGGCATCGCCATCAAGGCGCAATCGCAGGGGAGCAGTCATCTCCGGCGCAATAGCCAAACCGCCCGCCTCAGTCCAAATCTTCCTTGCCCGACGTTTCCGGAAGCCAGATGGCCGACACGATAAACGCCATCGCGACGACGCCGACGGTGTACCAAAGGCCCATGAAGGTCCCACCCGTCTTCACCACGATATATTGCGAGATGAAGGGCAGGAACCCGCCGAAGTAACCGGCCCCGATATGGTAAGGGATCGACATGGAGGTGTAGCGAATACGCGCCGGGAACATCTCAACAAGGATCGCCGCGACCTGGCCATAGGTCATCGCAGACAGGGCCACGAGGACGGCGACCGCGAGGATGATCTTGAACGGCTGGCGTAAATCCGGGTCCGACTTGTCGGGATAACCCGCAGCCTCCAGCGCGGCGACATAAGCCTTTTCATCAAAGCCCGCGACTTCAGATGATCCCACTTTCAGCGCCACACTCTCCCCATCTGCCTTGGTATAGCTGATACCGCGCTTTGACAGGAAGGCGAGCGCCTTGCCACATTCCGTCGTCTGCTTGCTGGCAAAGACGCTGAACTCACAGTCCGGCGAAACGAGCGTGACCGGAGAGGATTGCGTTGCCCGCGCAAGTGCCGGATTGGCCGCGTCCGCCATCATGTGGAACAGCGGGAAGGTCAGGAAGATGGTCAGCGCATAACCGATCAGCAGGATACGCTTGCGCCCATAGTGATCGGAGAGCCAGCCCGCCGCCACGTATAACGGGGCCGCAAGCAGCGCACCGACCGCCATATAGGACAGCGCATCGGTTTCCGGCACGCGTGCTGTGCCGGTGAGGAAGTAAAGCGTTCCGAACTGCGATGTGTAATAGATCACCGTCAGGCCCGCTGCGACGCCAAAAAGCGCCACAAAAATGCGCTTCACATTGCCCGGATATTGGAAGCTTTCGAGAAACGGATTGTGCGATGTTGTGCCCGCGGCCTTCATCGCCTTGAAGACCGGGCTCTCCGACAACATCATGCGGATGTAGAGCGAAATACCGAGCAGGAAGAGCGAGATGATGAACGGCACGCGCCAACCCCAGCTTTCAAAGGCTTCGTTGCTCATCGACGTGCGGGTCACGAGCACGACGATCACTGCCAGCAGGAACCCACCCGCAACCGACGCCTGAATCCAGCTCGTATACTGCCCACGCTTTCCCTTAGGCGCGTGTTCCGCAACGTAGATCGCCGCCCCCCCATATTCGCCGCCCAGCGCCAGACCTTGCAGACAGCGAAGGATCAACAGGAAGGCCGCCGCCCAAATGCCAATCGACTCATAGGTCGGCAAGAACCCGATCGCCGCCGTCGCGCCGCCCATCAGAGAGATGGTGATGAGGAACGTGTATTTCCGCCCAACCTTATCCCCCAGATAGCCAAAGACGATGGCACCCAGAGGACGGACGCCAAAGCCCGCGCCGAACACGGCCAGCGAAGCAAGCGTGGCCGCTGTCGGGTTATCCGACGGGAAGAACAGCCGCCCGATCAGCGCGCCGAGGATGCCATAGACGAAGAAATCATACCATTCGAACACCGTGCCCAGCGACGAGGCGGTGATGACCAGCCGGTCCCGCTTTGCATCGATTACAATTTGGTCTTCTTCTGTCGCCATGACGCTCCCCCGGGGTATCCTTATGCCCCCTTCCTTAGGGGCAATCCCGCCTGCGGAGCAAGCGCATCGCGCCCGCGCCGACGCTCAAAGGTTTGGAAGTGGAGGAAGTTGAGGGCCTCGACGCCTTGAAAACCGGGGTTTGTAGGAAAGGTTCAACTTCGGAGAGGCAGCGGCGGCGGTCAGTCGCGGGCATGGATGGATGCTGGCATAAATTGTGGGCTGTAGGAAAGCGAAAAATGATGTGCGGGGGGGGATAGGCGGAGGGCTCCCCCTTAACCCATCGTCATCCTGAACTTGTTTCAGGATAACGGCTCCGTGACCGCATATCAGGCGATAAGACGCTCCACCCGGTTATGCTGAAACAAGTTCAGCATGACGAAGAGAGGGAGTTTTGCGGAGGCGCAGAGGACCCAAATCCTCTGCGCTCTCTCCGTCTCTGCGCGCCGAACCCCTTACCAAACCCGCGCGCGGTCTTCCGGTTTCAGGTAGAACTTGTCGCCCGGCTTCACGCCAAAGGTGTCATACCAGGCATCGAGATTGCGCACGACATATGGGCGGAACTGGCCCGGCGTGTGCGGATCAGTGGTGAGTTGCTGGAGCAACACCGCCTCGCGCTGCTTGTTCTGCCAGATTTGGCCGAAGCCCAAGAAGAAGCGCTGATCGTCGTTGAAGCCGTTCAGCACCTTGGGCGTCTTACCGGCAAGCGACAGCTTATAGGCATCATAGGCGATGGTGGCGCCGGCCAGATCGGCCATGTTCTCGCCCAAAGTCAGATCGCCATTCACCTTCTTGCCCGGCAGAGGCTCATATTGGGCGTACTGGTCAACCACGCGCTTGGTGAGCGCTTCGAACTTCTTGATGTCGTCCTTGGTCCACCATTCGACCATGTTGCCCTTCATGTCGAACTTGCTGCCCTGATCATCAAAATGATGGCTGATTTCATGGCCGATGACAGCGCCGATGCCGCCATAGTTGACCGCGTCGTCGGCATTCGGATCAAAGAAGGGCGGCTGCAGGATGGCCGCGGGGAAAACGATCTCATTCATCAGCGGATTGGCATAGGCGTTCACCGTCTGCGGTGTCATGAACCATTCGTCGCGGTCAACGGGCTTGCCGATCTTTCCAATCTGCCGGTCATACTCAAACTCAGTCGCGCGCACGACATTGCCCCACAGGTCACCCCGGTCGACCTTCAGCGCGGAATAATCCCGCCACTTATCAGGATAGCCGATCTTCGGGCGGAAGGCGGCGAGCTTTTCGCGGGCCTTTTCCTTGGTTTCCGGCGCCATCCACTCCAGCTTGGCAAGACGGACATCCATGGCCTTGATGAGGTTCTTGACCAGCTCATCGGCCTTCGCCTTGGCTTCGGGCGGGAAATAACGGGCGACGTAGATTTCACCGACGGCTTCGCCGAGCGACCCGTTGACGAGGTCCACACCGCGCTTCCAGCGGTCCTTCAACTTTGGCGTGCCAGTCAGCGCCTTGCTCCACTGGAACCGCTCATCAACGAACGCCTTGGACAGATAAGGCGCAGCATCGGCGATCAGGTGGAACTTCAAATAGTCCTTCCAGACCGAAAGCGGCTCCTTGGCAATCAGTTGCGTCGCGCCCTTGATGGCGCTCGGCTGCGTCATGATCAGCGTCTGCTGGCCACCCAGATGGGCCTCAGAGATGTAACGCGGCCAAGCCAGGCCGGGATAGGCCTTGGCAAGGTCCTTCACCGGCATGGGGTTGTACATCTTATCAATCTGACGCGATTCCGCAGACGTCCAATGCGTCTGGGCGATCTTTGCTTCCAACGCGTAGACGGCTTCCGCTTTTGCCTTGGCCTCCGCTTCGGGCACGCCGGTCAGGCGGAAGAGGTTTGCGATGTGCGCCTTGTACTTGACGCGCATGTCCTTGAACCGGTCATTATCGACCAGATAATAATCGCGGTCCGGCATGCCGAGGCCGCCCTGGCTGACATAAGCCGAATATTTGGTGTTGTCCTTCAGGTCCTGCTCGACGCCGATTGCGACGGGAGACCCGATGCCAAGGCGGATCGCCTCACCAAAGGCGCGGGCGAGATCGCTGCGGGATTTGATGGCGTCGATCTTCGCCAGTTCCGGCTTCAGGGGTGCCGCCCCGCGTGCTTCAATGGCGGCTTCGTCCATGAAGCTGGCGTAGAAATCACCCACCTTCTGGGCAGAGCTGCCCGCTGCATTGGTCTGCTTCGACACATCATCAATGATAGCGCGGGTGCGCGTGTCCGACAGGTCGCGCAAAATGCCAAAGCCGCCCCAGCTTGACTTATCTGCCGGGATCTCCGTGCGCTTGGCCCATGCGCCGTTGACGTAAGCATAGAAATCATCGCCCGGCTTTACGGCCGTGTCCATGCCGGTCAGGTCAACGCCCCAATCCCCAAGCTGGGGTTTGGCAGCAGGTGCCGAGGCAGGCGCTGGTGCAGCGACGGTTTCAGCAAAAGCATGCGTTGCGGCCGCGGCACCCGCCAGCAGAGCAAGAGCGGCAACACTACCGAGAAAACGATGAGACATGGAGGACTCCCAAGATTAAGTTGGGCGTTTCCTAGACCGCAATGCGCCGCAGGTGAAGCGGGCGGCGTGCGTTTGTCGAAAAAGGGATGGGGTCGGTCGAAGCCCCTACCCTGCCCGCCAGTGGATCAGGCCGTCCTCGCCCCGCGCCGTCTGGCCCGACGCACCGACCGGTTCCACTTTGCCATCCGTCAGAAACGCCACCATCGCTTCGTCCGCAGCATCCACCCGCGCCAACACGCGGGCATCTGCGCTGGTCCGCGCGATGATGGTGCCGAACTTCACAGAGCCGTCGCGGTTGTAAAAGACGGTGTAGCTTTCAATGGTGGCGGGGCCTTCATAGTCCTCATCCGCCGCGGGGACAGCCCCACGCTTCGCATCGGCCAGCGGGTTCACGTCATAATCATGCGGGAAGGTCGCCTCCGGCAATGGCTCTGCTGACAAGACGATGCCATGAAAGTGCGTGGCATAGCCGCCATTGGCGAACAGCATCGCCGTGCCGCGTTCGGCGCGGAGTGTATCCACCATCGAGGCGATGGCGTGGCTCATATAATTGCCGATGGGCCCGCCGCCGAAGGTTAGGCCGCCAAAAGCGGTGATCGGCCTATCGACCGGCCAGCCGAGGATGCGCCGCGCCATTTTGGGCACGCAGGGGAAGCAGGAATAGAGTTCGACATGGTCGAGGTCCGCCGCCGTCAGGCTGTTGCGCTTGAGCGTTTCCTCGATCGTCACGACCATGCCTGCGGGTTGCACATATTGATCGCGCTTGAGCATATTGTGCGTTTCGTGCGCGGCCGCACCCATGCCCACATGGATGATGTTCGCCTCTGCCACACCCGCCGCACGGGCAACGGCGAGCGACGTGACAATGAAGCCTGCGCCCTGATTGACACTGGAATTGGCAACCATCCGCTTTTGGTAGGGGAAGGCGATCGGGCGGTTGTCCGCCTCAATGCTGGTGATGGCCTCTGCCGTTTGTGGCTTTCGGATCCAGGCGTTCTCGTTGGCGGCGGCCACCGCCGACATGCCTGCCCAGATCACGCCG
>Ga0222712_10001170_pt1 | contig 33456 bp, 24 predicted proteins | sample C33_657DmetaG_FD_165043 | JGI IMG/M metagenome (GOLD analysis project Ga0222712, IMG submission 165043) | Estuarine water microbial communities from San Francisco Bay, California, United States - C33_657D | ecosystem: Environmental > Aquatic > Marine > Unclassified | place: USA: California...
GTTTTTTTGTCCTGGGCCGATAATGCGGATACACATATTGTTAAAAGCAAAATTGAAAAGCATCTCATTTTGTTCTAATTTGGTTTCATTGAAATTAAGCATTTATTCCATCTTACATGCACCAGTCGATATCAGTTTTCGATATGTTTAAAATCGGTGTGGGGCCTTCCAGTTCACACACCCTTGGACCCTGGAAGGCTGCCATACAGTTTTGTTCATTTCTTGCATCAAAAGCACCTATTGAGCAAGTGATTTCTGTTCGAGTCATCCTTTATGGGTCTTTGGCAAAAACCGGAAAAGGGCATGGAACGGATGTGGCAGTTCAACTGGGATTGTCAGGTGAAAACCCTGAAACATTTGATGTGGTTAACATCAGGGACCGTATTCAAGACATCCAAAAAATGAAACGGCTGGTCTTGGCTGGTCAACATGAAATTGTTTTTGATCCCAAGGAGGACATTGAATTCTTCATTACAGAATCCTTGCCATACCATCCCAATGGAATGGGTTTTTTGGCCGAGATGAACAATGGTAACCATATTTCCCAAACCTATTATTCTGTGGGCGGAGGATTTGTTGAACAGGAAAACCATAAACCAGCAGATACCTTTCAAATCCAACTTCCTTTCCCTATCAATACGGCAAAGGACCTTTTGCACTGGTGCATGAAAACCGGCATGTCTGTGAGTGAAATTGTTCTGGAAAATGAAGCCAGCTGGCGTCCTGAGGTGGCAACCCGGGAAGGGGTCATCAGGATTTGGAATACCATGAACCAGTCTATTTTTCAAGGCTGCCACCACGATGGAATTCTTCCAGGTGGCTTGAATGTGCGGCGCAGGGCGAAAGATCTTAACCAGCGGATGATGGGCAATGCTTTATATACAGGTCGTCATGAATGGTTGGCTGCCATCGCCAAAGGCGGTAGGGACTTTCGGTATACCATTGATTGGGTAAGTTGTTTTGCGCTGGCAGTGAATGAGGAAAATGCTTCTTTTGGTCGGGTGGTGACTGCGCCGACGAATGGTGCTGCAGGGGTTATTCCTGCTGTATTGCAGTACCTGATTACTTTTTGTGAGAACAATGCAGAAGAGAAGGTAGTTCAGTTTCTGCTCACTGCATCGGAGATTGGCTCAATTTTCAAGAAAGGGGCAACCATTTCCGCGGCAATGGGTGGGTGTCAGGCTGAAATAGGGGTCTCCAGTGCCATGGCTGCGGCTGCATTGTGTGAGTGCCTTGGTGGCACACAGCGCCAGGTGCTGATGGCTGCAGAGATTGCCATGGAACACCATCTCGGACTTACCTGTGACCCTATAGGAGGACTGGTGCAAATTCCTTGTATAGAAAGAAATTCAATGGGCGCAATAAAAGCCATCACTGCAGCGCAGCTGGCATTGCAAAGTGCACCCGATTTTGCAAAAGTATCATTGGATGCAGTGATCAGCACCATGTGGGAAACCGCAAGAGACATGAGTGCCAAATACAAGGAGACTTCCGATGGGGGATTGGCCCAGCAAATTCCACTCAGCCTGAGTGAGTGCTAGGGTTGGGATTCAATATTCATTGACTACATTGTACAATGTATCACGCTCTACCGGCTTTCTGCCCACTTGTTTGATCAACCCAACCAGTTCTTCTGTACTAAGACTTGGGTGCTGCTCTTCACTTCCCGCCATGGAATAGATCTTTGTAGAGTCATCAATGGTCCCATCCAGGTCGTTTACTCCAAATGAAAGGGTGAGTTGTGCCTGTTCCCTTCCCAGCATTGGCCAATACGCCTTGATGTGTGGAAAGTTGTCCATATAGATCCGAGCAATCGCATACAATTTCATGTCTTCGATGGCGCTCACTTCAGGAATATGACTCATTTCGTTGTCAACATTTCTGAATTTAAGGGGGATGAAAGTATTGAATCCTTTGGTCTCGTCTTGTAAGTTTCGCAATTTCTCCATGTGATCAATCCTGTGTTTGTATTCTTCCACATGACCATATAACATGGTTGCATTGGTATGCATGCCCAAACGATGGGCTGTTGCATGGATATCAAGCCATCCTTCAGCGTCAACCTTGTCTGCACAAATTTGCTCCCTCACAGCAGCATCAAATATTTCTGCTCCTCCGCCTGGAAGTGAATCCAGTCCTGCCTGATGCAAGAGGTTCATTCCATCGACCCTGCTCAGCTTTGCCTTTCTGAACATATAATCCAACTCCACAGCAGTAAACCCTTTGATGTGAAGGCTGGGCCTGTAAGCCCTGATTTTTTTAATCAGTTCTTCAAAGAAATAGATGTCCATTTTGGGATGAACACCCCCAACAATGTGTACCTCAGTGATGGGTTGCCCATCGTAGGACTTGACTTTTTCAAGCATCTCATCGATGCTGAGTTCCCAACCTTCCTCACGCTTTGAATACAGTTTTGAATAGGAACAGAACTTACAGGAAAAAACACAGACATTGGTTGGCTCAATGTGAAAATTCCTGTTGAAGTAAGTATTGTGGCCATGCATCCTTTCGCGGATATGGTTGGCCATTGTCCCCAGCATTGCCAATGGCCCTTTTTCAAAAAGCAACAGGCCTTCTTCAGGGCTGATTCTTTCCCTGTTGTCAATTTTGGATGCAATTGTTTTGAAAACAGGATCAAGTCCTGGTAAGTCTTTCAAATTGCTGGTCTGTCCACTCATTCTAATGAATTTTTGCAAAAATACATGCAGTTCTTGGTCTTACCTAAACCTGTTGAGCGATACGCCATTATTGCACCATCTTGACCAACTTTTCTACCGATGACCTGTCACGAAATTGAATTTTAAGGAAATAAACGCCTGCCGAAAAAGGAGCCAAATCAATTTCCTGTATGTAAACAACTTGTCCTTCCGTGTAGGCATATGTTTTGATGATGCGCCCCTTTGCATCTGTCAGCTGTATTGACCTTAGATCTGTTGAAGTCGGATGAAACCTTATTGAAGTGCTGGACATGGTGGGGTTCGGGTACAGGAGATACCCTTGTTCCTTCAACCTGTTGGGAAGTACCAATGCTGTAATTGTAATATTGTCCAGATAGATGTTGTTGTTGCCATTTCCCTTGTTGATGAACTTGATCATGAATTCGGGCTTGCCACTTAAAATTGTTGTCAGGTCGAGGTGTTCCTTTCTCCAGTCAGCAGTTCCAATGGGTTCAAAAGGCATGTTGTCATTTTTATTGGCAGTGCCAAGCGCTGTTCCCCATTTCTTGTAGATATTGGTCCAGTTTTTTCCGCAATCCCATGAAACAGCGAGCTCCAATGTATCGGGACGATTTCCGTTGTTTGTGTTTGCCCCAAGGTCAACATCAAGGTAAATGGAGTCTGGATTGTTGTTGATGAACAATGGCGAAATCATTTCTGAAACAAAAGAAGGCCTTTGAAAATTCTTGGCTGCGATCGCTGATCCTGCACCGGCCAGCGATACTTTTTGCCACTGATCAGCAGAATGCATCGGGGTGGTTGGCCATTTGCTGTTCATTTCAAAAGTCTCTTTGAAAGAGATTTCCATGGGCTTTAGGTAATGATGGATGGACAGAGCTGTGTCATTTAACCTGTTTTCGTCAACCTTGCCATTGGCACTTGCAACAACCATTTTGATGTTGTTAATGCCTGGTGAAAGTGAAATGGGAGAAAAGAATATGCCTGCTGTCGAATTTCTTGCAAGATTGCCAGTCCACTTTTTTGTCTCTGCCAGTATTCCATTTGACCATAGCTGTAGTTCAAGCGATTTTAAACTGTCTTTCCCCAAGGAGCTGAACCTTGCAAAGGGAACTGTGGTCTGCTCACATCCAAACAGGGTTGGTGCCAGGATGGAATCCATGCATACATCCGTTGAAAGAAAGTTAATGCCCAGGACCTGAATATTGTCAATATACATGTTGTTGCCGTACCGATTGATCCCCCTGATGCTGATTTGAATGTCTTTTCCGGCAAAGGCACCAAGACTGATTTTTTCTTTTCTCCACTCGCTCTGAACAGGAACATATGCAGTATTGGTAAATCCTGTTTTAGTGGCAAGCGCAGGTCCCCATTTTTTGTAAACAGAAAAAAATGTTTTGCCACAGTCTGCTGTTGCCAAGACCTCCAGGGTGTCCTGGTTGATGCCGTCATACAATGCAGCCGCCAACATGAATTCCAGCGCAATGGAATCATGGATGCTTGTTTTGAGGACTGGGCTGATCAGGTCTGCATATTTGTCTTTTTCATCATTGTTGAAATTGTCAAAAACATAAGACCTTGATCCTTCAAATGCCGCCTTGTTGGTGTTTTTCCAGCCAAGTGTGCTGCTGCCGTTGGTTTGGAAAAACCAATCAGTGGGAGGCATTGTAGCAGCTTCTGCTGTTTCAAGCAAGGGCAAATCCTTGATTCCCTTGATTTCAATTTGAATGCTGTCAGCATTGTTGGAGGGCTTCTCGTCATCTTTTCCATTGGGCAAATCCAACACCAGCTTTAGCATGGTTTTGCCTGCCGGAATGGTCAGTTGTGACAATATAACGACGGATTCTTCTGCATATCCAAGATTGCCAGTCCATGCTTCCTCCTTTACTGGGATGCCGTTCAAAGACATGTTGATTCTAATGGATTTCAATGCTTCAATGCCATTGTTTCTTATCGTTATCCTGGGTTGAAAGGAACCAGAACAGACAGGTTCGCAACTGTTGGGAAATGAAATCGAGGAAAGCTTTGCATCCAAAATAAAATTGCTGCGCAAGGCTAACGCAGCGACAGTAGTGCTCCAGGTGTTGGCCGTTTTTCCTGACATACCAGTGAACCAAAATATGGAATCGTTGGAAGGATCTGTTGCAATGTCACTGTAATCTCCCCACCTGCTGGCAACAGTTCCATAACCCGTTCCTTTCTTGATCAGGGTTTCCTCAAAAGCCATCAGGTTTGATGGGTCATTTTGGTTTCTGCCTGTGAAAGCCAGGGAAGCATCATCTTTGTTGCTGCTGAAATTATAGGCCAATGCAATTTGTCCATTTCCATTTTGCATGATTGAACCCATAAAACGATGAACAAGCTGGTTGGGGTTACAGGCAGACGCGTTCTGTGGTGAAAATGTTCCCTGCTGTTTTATGTCCCATGTACTTGTATGTCGGATTTCGTACCAACGGATGCCTGAAAGACCATTTCCATTGACATCAACTGTATGGTTGGCAACAATGCTCTGGTAGCCGCCAAAGTTCCTGTAGCTGGGCTTGTGCATGATCCTGTTGCTCACCACATCGTAACCCTGCCCAGTTGCTGAAGGTGCACAATTCCTGCTTTCACAAACCATACTGCTAAAGGCTGCCACCGGGAAATTTCTTTCGGTTTTTACCAATGATTTAGTGGGGTCTGTAAAATCCACCTTGAAGCTGATCATCCCAATGCTGTCCTTGTCTGCAGCTGAAGCGGTCAGTTCGTCGTCGCTGTAATAAAGGAAGATTCCGGGTGTTCCCAGTGGGGGTTTTTCTGTTCCTGCGAGGGTAACTGGTACCAGTGCATTGTATTTGTTGTCGGCATCCGTCATTCTCAAGCGCTGCAGGGTAGGATTGGATGTACCAGCAATCATTTTGGCTTTGTCAAATGCCCATACCGAATTTCCGAGGTATTGGTCCGAAAAATCCCTTGTCACTCCATACCAGGCATCATGCCAGTTTCCATATTTGGGATAATCAGGGAAAAATGAATCACAATAAAATTCATATACATACCATGAACCTGTTGGATCATTCGTTACCGATACTGCAAAAATCAGCGTATTGATCTTGATGCCTGTTTTGGATGAATCACCAAATTCAGTCATCACAAACCGATCAGAAAGTTGGTCATACCACGCAATGCAATCGCCTCCGCCATTGTAGCTGCTTCCAGGCATTTGGTCCATATAATTTTGCGGGGAAACCTGGTTTCCAGATTTGTCGAAGATGCTGAAAAGGGCACTTCCATTTGGGCCATTGATCATTTGGATGATGTGGTTTGGGCCAACAGCAATGCTGGGATCAGCAGGATTGATGTTGCTGAATCCCTGACCATCCAAAACCCTGGTGATGTTTCCGCCATTTTTTTCAATGGGATTGTTGACCAGCGGTGCATTCCTCAATTGTTGGATGGGGAGCATTGGAAAACCCTTGCCATCCTTCTGCCAAAGCAAATCTTCCTCCCTTTTTTTAATCCCATATTTTTTGAAAACCAACGGTTCGAGGTCCTGGGCATGTATCAATCCTTTTTCGTCCCTTGTTCTGATTTTTAGCGTTGGATCTGCGCTGTCAGGCTTCCATGATCTGATGGCAGGGGTCGTTGCCGTTAACTGTCCTTGAATCACTGACACGGAATGCTGCCCTTGAGACGACAGTGCCAGAAAGAGAAATGCTATTGATGATATGAAACGTTTTCCGACCAATGACATGGGATACCTGCACAACGTTCAGGAGAACATAAAGTTAGACCCAAAATTGTAAAAGTTCCATTAAAATCGATCTGCATCCTAGCCCAGGGCTCCTGCGATACAGGCACACATCAGGCAAGCAATGGTTCCGCCAATCAATGCCTTGAATCCCAGCCCGGTGAGGTTTTTCCTTTGGCCTGGCGCCAGCTGGCTGATTCCACCAATTTGGATGCCGATTGAGGCAATATTGGCAAACCCGCACAATGCGTAGGTGGTGATAAGGATTGATTTTGGATCTGTGATCAGGTTTTCCGCCTTCATTTTGCCAAAGGTGATATAAGCCTGAAATTCATTGATGATGGTTTTTTCACCCAACAACTGACCTACAGAAACCATGTCGCGTTCACTGACTCCAATGAGCCAGGCAATGGGGGAGAAAAGGTATCCCAATATCATCTGAAACGATAGGGCATCATAACGTCCCTTGCTGATATTTGCCACCAGACCATTGATACCTGTATAGTATCCAACTGATCCCAATACCCAGTTAAGGACATACATCAGCGCAGTGAAAACGATCAGGATTGCACCAACATTTACTGCAAGTTTAAGACCATCTGTTGTTCCAAGCGAAATGGCATCAAGGGCATTTTCCCCGAATTTTTCTTTGGAAACGACAATGCGCTCATCGATTTTTTCAGTCTGTGGGAAGAGAATTTTTGAACAAACAATGGCTGCGGGTGCACTCATGATGGATTGACTCAACAAATGCAATGCAAAAAAATGCTGTTGTGCCGGATCATTTCCTCCAAGAAAGCCGACATATGCGGCAAGAACGGATCCTGCAGTATTGGCCATTCCACCCACCATGATGCAAAGGATTTCGCTTCTGTTCATCTTGTCCAGAAACGGCCTTACCATCAATGGAGCTTCGGTCTGGCCAAGAAAGATGTTTGCCGCTGTGGATACACTTTCTGCACCGGAAACTTTTAGTTTGCTGAGCATCAATGCGAAAAAATAAACGATTTTCTGGAGTATACCCAGGTAGTAAAAAAGTGAGGATAGCGCTGCAAAAAAGATGATGTTGGGGAGGGCCTGAATGGCAAAAGTATATCCCCAGCTTCCCGATGCATCCGCCAGATTGCCAAACATGAACTCAATCCCTTTGTGTGAAAGGTTGATGATTTCCACAAACTTGTCCGAAAACCATTGTATGACAATCCTGAAAAAGTTGTATTTCCCCTTGGAGAGAACTCCGATGGCAAAACCAATCTGGGCAATGATTCCCATGAAAACCAATTTCCAATTGATGGCTTTTTTGTTGTTGCTCAACACATAACAAAGGCCAATCAAGAACATCATTCCCAGAAGTCCCCTGCTCAGATTTTCCCACAGCATATGCAATCAGTTTGGTTTATTGGGCAATATACAATATTAATCAAGACCTCGAGCGCGCCAGTTTCTTTCTGGCCATGGCGTAGAGTTCAGTAATATCGGGTGAAATATTGAAGCGTATGATAAAGTATGCAAAAGCGAGAATGAAAAAAAGCGATTTCAAAGCAAGGTTGATCCAAATCATTTCATGGAACTCCAGGAGATGCAAGGCTACTGTCAGCGCAGCCGCTACAATCAGGGTCAATCCGTTTCTCCATGAAAAGGGCTGCAGTGCATAAATTCTTTTGATATAGTAGAAACGTATAAAGTTGAAAAGTACAACAGCAATCAGGCTTCCTGCTGCAGTTCCCAAAATACCATATTTTCTGGTGAGCAGGTAGTTGAGTATGATGGAGACAACCACAAATAACATGTTGGTGAGCAAGTCAATTCTCCAATGTTTCGAGAGTTGCAGAATTTGTGTATTCATCCCTGTTCCAAGATCAATCAACTTGGATACTCCCAGGATCAGCATCAACATCGACATGCCGGCATATGCAGGTCCCAGCACATGAATGAAAGCCGGAATATTGAGGACAACAATTCCCAAAATCCCAGATGCGACGATCAGCAGGTTCAGCGCTGTTTTTTTATAAAGCCTTTCCAACTTGGCAAGGTCCTTATCTTTCCAAGCCTGCGCAATTTGTGGAGTTGAAACTGACACCAGGCTTCTTTGGGGTACATCCATTACTGTGATCAGATAGGTTGCGATGGTAAAAATGGCAGCATCAGCAAGGCCTCCTGTAGATTGGGATGCGATGATGATGGTGTCATTGGTTTTGGCCACTACATTCAGGATATTCCCCAGGAAATAGGCGCCTCCGAACCGAACCATCGTACCGGAAAGCTTTTGGGTAACATTGCTTTTTTTGAAAACCAGGAGAAAGGTTTTGCTCCTTATGATTACCCATGCCAATACAGCAATGGGAATGAAGTAGAGATAAGAATAAATACCTATAAAGAGATTGTAGTTCTTTATCAGGCCAAACACCCACGCAAGAATCACGAGGAGCACTACAATCCTGAACAGGAATTCTTTTAGGAAATTTGCAACGATTGTCTTGCCAATGATCCATGCAAAAACTTCCAGCATGGACAGTGCCACCAGTGATATGGTCAACGGAATCACCAATTTCAAATGATGCACCAGGATAGGGGAGCGGGCCGCAAATTTTTTGAGGGCAAAGGGTTCAATGTAGGGGAATGCAATCCAAAGCAAGAGGCACATCATTGCTCCAATTGACAGCACAAGGGTGATCAAATCATTTTTCTCTTTGGGCAAATAGTGTTTGTAGAAGGGATAAAATTTCAATGCTACCGGCAATGTTCCTGCTGTACAAATCATCGAGAAAATCATCGCAATGTCCATCAGTATCCTTGTGAGGCCGAACTCTTCCGGGGTAAAGAACTTTGGGAATAGAAACAAAACATTGAATGCTCCAATCGCAAAGCCTGCGTAGATGTATATGGATGAGTAGATGCTTTGTTTGCGAATGGTTGCCATAAAAACAAAAAAACCGTCACAGGGTGACGGTTTCAAAAGTAATGAAATTGCGGTTTACAGGTGTGATTCTATCCGCTTAATAAAATTGTGCTTTGGTTGTGCTCCAACGAGCTTGTCTACCACCTGACCATTTTTAATGAAAAGGATGGCAGGGATGGATGTAATACCATAGTTCATGGACAGCTGTGGATTGTGGTCCACATTGACCTTGCCAATGTTAACCTTTCCTTCAAATTCCTTTGCGAGTTCCTCTACAACCGGTCCGATTGCACGGCAAGGCCCACACCATTCAGCCCAAAAATCAATCATAGAGAGCTTATCCGAGTCAAGTACTTCAGTCTGAAAATTGCCGTCTGTAAATTCTTTTGCCATGTATTTGGATTGTATGTTAGATAATCAGGTGAAATGCAAAATTAGTTCCAATTTTTAATATTACATAAAAAGTCATGATTCATTTAGGCTGTGTCAACATGTACCTCAATCAGGGGGTTGTTTTCGAGGAATTCAGCCATTTCGTCATTCATTTCAAATCCTTTTTCAGTCGTTTTCATCTGCACCCTCCAACGTTCCACCTGGTCAATCATGACCAGTTTCAACCTGGTTTTTCCCGGATTCTTTTTCAGGTTGGCATGTAAAAACGATGCATAGGCCTCAGTGATGGCGCCTGCCTGCAGCGTCAGTTGAACCTGTCGTGTAAAAGCCCTTTTGATGGTTTCCAGCAAACAGATCTCAGAAACCCTGAAATTCCATTCATTGCGGCTTTCCCATTTTTCAAAATTGCCTTTTACATGAATGCAGCTTCCTGCAATGAAATAGTTGGAGAACTTCACATACATGTCGCCAAACAGGGTGATTTCCACCTTGCCTGAAAAGTCTTCTATGGTGATGCTGCCATATTTCTTGCCAGCCCTCGATATTTTGTGCTGTGCTGAAGTTACAAGGCCTGCCAGTTTTAGCGGTTGGTTGGGGCTTTTCTGCAGTTCTATCCCCCCTTTGAATTCATTGTAATCGTTGATGGGCATGATCCCGTAGTACTTCAATTCAAAACGGTAATGGTCCAACGGATGACCACTCAGGAACATCCCCGTAATGTCCTTCTCTTTTTCGAGCAATTCAGTCAGCGACCATGGCGGACAATCCGGAACTTTTGGAGGCGGAATCTCCTGAACCAGTGAAAGGTCTCCAAATAGGGTATTCAAGTTGGAAGTGGATTGGCTTTGCCAGATGTTGCCGTATTTGATGATTTTTTCAAGTCCGTTGGATGTATCTCCAGTTGGCTGAAAAAAATACTGGGCACGGTGCAATTCAGGGAAGCAGTCAAAAGTGCCGGACATGGCAAGGCTTTCCAAAGATTTTTTGTTGACGGTACGTTGGTTGACCCTTTTGACCAATTCATAAATAGAAACATAAGGCCCATTTTTTTCCCTTTCCTCTATGATGGATTCCACTGCCGCTTCACCTACACCTTTCAAGCCGCCCAGGCCTATCCTGATTTCTCCTTTTTTGTTCACTGCAAAACTTTGGAGGGACTCATTGATGTCGGGGCCAAGAACATTGAGCCCCATTCTTTTGCACTCTTCCATGAAAAAGGTGATTTTTTCGATGGAGCCGGCGTGGTTCAATACTGCCGCCATGAATTCAGAGGGATAATGGGATTTTAGATAGGCCGTCTGATAGGCAATGAATGCGTAGCAGGTACTGTGTGATTTGTTGAACGCATATTGTGCAAATGCCTCCCAGTCTGTCCATATTTTCTGCAATTTCTCTTCCGCAAATCCTTTTTTCAGGGCATTGCCAATGAATTGTCCTTTCATCTTGTCCAGTACCGACTTTTGCTTTTTACCCATCGCTTTGCGCAGCACATCTGCATCCCCCTTGCTAAAGCCCGCCAGTTTTTGGGCAAGCAGCATTACCTGTTCCTGGTAGACGGTGATACCATAGGTTTCCTGCAGGTATTCTTCCATTTCATCCAGGTCATAGGCAATGGCCTCTCTTCCGTGCTTCCGGTTGATGAAATTGGGAATATATTCAAGCGGTCCGGGTCTGTACAGAGCGTTCATCGCAATCAGGTCCTCAAACTTGTCCGGTTTCAGGTCGCGCAGGTATTTTTGCATGCCAGGACTTTCGAACTGGAATGTGCCAATGGTTTCGCCAAGTTGGTAAAGCCTGAATGTTTTTTCGTCGTCAAGGGGGATTTTGTCGATATCGATTTCAATCCCATAATTCATTTTGATGAGTGCAAGGGATGTTTTGATGACATTCAGGGTTTTCAATCCCAGAAAGTCCATCTTGATTACACCGGCATCTTCAATCACGCTTCCTTCAATCTGCGTTACCCACATGGGGGAATCCTTGGCAATGCATACCGGCAAGAGGTCAGTCAGGTCCGTTGGGGCAATGATGATGCCTGCAGCATGAATACCGGTGTTTCGGACAGACCCTTCAAGAATTTCGGCCTCATGCAGTACCTGGCTCCGGATATCTGTTCCTGCGTAAATGTCACGCAGTGCCTTTGCATTTTCGATGTCATCCTGGTTGAGGGTTTCCTTTTCAACCAGGCTTTTTTCACCACTCAGGGGTGCATGTAAAAGGCGTTTGAGTGAAATGCCCGGCTTTTCTGGAACCAGTTTGGCAAGGATATTGGATTCCATCAATGGCAGGTCCATGGTTCTTGCCACATCCTTGATGCTCATCTTGGCTGCCATTGTGCCGTAAGTGACAATCTGGGCAACCTGGTTTTTCCCATATTTGTCAACCACATAGTCAATCACCTTCTGTCTTCCTTCGTCATCAAAGTCCGTGTCAATATCGGGCATCGACTTTCGGTCTGGATTCAGGAAACGCTCAAACAGCAATTTGTATTTGATGGGGTCGATATTGGTAATACCGATGCAGAATGCAACAACACTTCCTGCAGCTGAACCCCTGCCCGGACCGATGAATACACCCAAATCCCTGCCCGCCTTGATGAAGTCAGAAACAATGAGAAAGTATCCTGCAAATCCCATGGTACGGATCGTAAAAAGCTCAAAATTCAGCCGCTCTTCAATTTCTGGAGTGATGACATCGTATCTTTTTCTGGCCCCTTCACGGGTGATGTGCTCTAAGTACTCATCCTGTGTGGTAAAATTCTTAGGAACAACAAAATGGGGGAGCAGGATATCCCTCTTGAGGTCAAGGACTTCCACCTTCTCTACAATTTCATTTGTGTTGTCGATGGCTTCTTCAAGGTCATGGAACACCCCCGACATTTCAGCCGTGGTCTTGAAGTAGAACTGGTCGTTGGGGAAGGCGAACCTTTTGTTTTTTATGTTCAGATCGTCATCGGAAAATTCTCTTGCCGCCGGAGTAGCCACTTTTTCTCCAGTATTGATGCAAAGCAGGATATCGTGAGCATTGAAATCCTTTTGGTCCACATAGTGTGCATCATTGGAAGCAATCACTTTCACATTGTACTTCTTTGCAAACTTCAACAATACCTTGTTCACTTTTTCCTGTTCTTCCATGCCATGGCGCTGCAACTCTACATAGTAATCGTCCTGAAAAATATTCAGCCACCACTTGAACTCATTTTCACCCTCCTGCTCACCTTTTCGCATGATGGTCTGCGGTACCAGGGCGCCAAGACAACAAGTGGTTGCGATAAGGCCTTCATGATGCTTGTGAATCAGCTCTTTATCAATTCTTGGATACTTGCTGTACATACCTTCAATGTAGCCGAGTGAAGTGAGTTTTACCAGGTTTTTGTAACCAATATCGTTCTTGGCCAGGAGAATCTGGTGGTGGCGGGGGTCTTTTTCTTCCTTGGAAAATGACTTTCTGTGACGGTTTTCTGTGATGTAAAATTCGCACCCAACGATGGGTTTTACTTTCAAAGGACTATTTTTGTCGTTCGGATCGGTGTGGTGCTTGTGCGCCTCTGCAACGAACTGAAAAACGCCAAACATGTTTCCATGGTCTGAAATGGCCAATCCAGGCATGTTGTCGCTCATGGCTTTGTTGTATAGTGCGCCGATACTGGCAGCACCATCCAGCAAAGAGTACTGGGTATGAACGTGTAAGTGAGAGAAACGCGACATGTTGATGATGTAGAAGGAAAGAATTCAAATTTCGTAAATAAACAGCAAAAGCCGGAAAGGGGTTTTCCACAAATTGAATGGTATTCAAGCGCATCCATATCCTATTTTTCATTGTTCTTGTCGGAAGTTTGCAATCCTGTGCGCTTTTCAGGCCGTCTTCGGCAAAAAACATCCGCGTCAACAAATCTCCCTTTTTTGACAATATTTCAATTTCCCTGAATCCCAAAGGCCCCAAAACTGGCCAGGTCCAGGAGCGGAATGCTGGTTCCATCAATTTCATTGAAGACAGAGCAGAAGCTACCTATCTCAATGATTTGCAAGGAATTGAATACATACCTCCGGTCATATTCAGGTATGCCGTTTTGTTGGACATTGAGGTGGAGAAACTAACCAATAAAAAACTGATCGAGTATGTCCACAATTGGTGGGCTGTTCCATACCGCATAGGAGGTAACTCCAAGGAAGGTGTAGATTGTTCGGCATTTGTCAAAGGCCTCACCAGCGAGGCGTATGGATTATCCCTTCCCCGAACTTCAAGAGAACAGGCAGATTATTGCAAGGAAATTTCCAAGCAGGAATTGAAGGAAGGTGACTTGGTTTTCTTTGCTGACGGCAGATCCATTTCGCATGTGGGAATGTACATTTCCAACAATAAATTTGTTCATGCATCAACATCTATGGGAGTGGTTATCAGTGATTTACATGAGTCTTACTGGAGTAGAAGATTCGTTAAGGCTGGGCGTTTGAATTGATCCCAGATCTATTGCAGCACCGCAAATCCAACAAAAAAATTCTTATCGGGTTCTACCTTGCTGATTTTTTGTTTTGACTTGAACTCCTTCCATTCGGTTATGGGTTCCAACCATTTTGTCTGACCATCGACAAGAACCCTGATGGGTATGTTGAAATTGCTGTTGCAATCTGCCCAGCGGTATTTCAATTTGTTGCCTTTGTTGCTGATCTCCAGGGTCGGGATCTTGGTGGTCCGCAAATATTGGTCAAACAGGGGTGAAAGGTCTCGTTTCAATTGTTCTCCCCAAAATTTTTCCACTTCAGCGGAGGTCGTTGTTTTGTGATAGAATCTTTTGTTCATTTCCCTCAATGCTGACCTGAATTTTTCATCATCGTTGAACAGTTGGCGGATCAGGTGCACAAGGTTTCCTCCCTTGTAATACATGTCTCCTGAGCCTTCCTCGTTTACTCCATACTTTCCAATGATAGGAACATCATTCTGTACAAGCTTTCTTGTGCCTTGGACATAGGCATCACCCGCATCCTTTCCATAATGGTGGTGGGTGAAAATGGTTTCAGAATAATTTGTAAATCCTTCGTGCACCCACATGTCAGCCACTTCTTTGGTGGTGATGTTGTTGCCAAACCATTCATGTCCACTTTCATGCACGATGATGAAATCCCAGTTCAATCCCCAGCCAGTGCCAGAGAGGTCCCTGCCCCTGTACCCATTTTGGTATCCGTTGCCATATGCTACAGCACTTTGGTGTTCCATGCCCAGGTGCGGTGCTTCAACAAGTTTAAAACCATCCTCATAAAACGGATAAGGACCAAACCAGTGTTCAAATGCCTGAAGCATGGGCTTGACCTGGGCGAATTGTTTTTTTGCCTTTTCAAGGTTGTAATCCAGCACCCAATAGTCGCAATCCAGCGATCCTTTTTCACCAGAAAAATTTTCATTGAAGGCAACGTATTTCCCGATATAAGGGATAATGTTGTAATTGTTGATGGGGTTTTTGACCTCCCATGTGTAAGCAGTCCATCCGGGCTTGTAGCTTTCCTTGGCAACCAACCTGCCATTTCCAACGGCCATCAAAGAATCAGGAACATTGATCTTGAGTGTTGCGCCTTGGTCTGGTTCATCACTCTGGTGGTCTTTGCAGGGAAACCATACGCTTGCGCCCAATCCCTGACAGGCAACACTCATCCAAGGCCTTCCAAGCTTGTCTTTTGCAAAGATCCATCCTCCGTCCCAAGGTGGACGTTTGGCAACAGTCACATTCCCTTCAAATTGAAGGGCCAGGGTGAACACGGAATCTTTGGGTAGGACGGTGCTGATGTCGATAAAAAATGCATTTCCCTCCCTGCTGAATTTCATGGGTTTGTCAGCGATGTACGCTTTGCCCAGCTGCATGGGCTCCTGAAGGTCGATTTGCATTTTTTTTCCAGGTGCAAGGACCTTGAATTTTATGTCGACTTTACCCCTGATTGTTTTATTGCCATGGTCAGGCTCTACATACACGGCATAGTGCATTACATCCCACCAGTTTCTAGCCTCGTTCAAAGACCCTCTCAACGTGTCTGCCCGCGTATACGACTTTGCCTGGCTGTTCAGCTGGGCTTTCAATGTTGAACCCATTGCCATATGCAAGGCAAAAACAATAAAAAGCTGGGATATTTTTTTCATGCCGTTCGGTTATTTTTTCATTTTGTCCTTGAAGGCTTTTTCAAATTTTTCCATTTTGGGCCTGATGACAAAATAGCAATAAGGTTGGTTTCCATTTCTGTTGTAGTAATCCTGGTGATAATTCTCTGCAGGATAAAAATTGCTGAAAGGTTCTATGGTGGTTACAATTGGTTTTCCAAATGCACCGGCCTCATCCAGCTTTTTCTTGAAGAATTCAGCCCTTTCTTTTTGTGTTTCATTGTGGTAGAAGACAACACTGCGGTATTGGGGACCAACATCGTTTCCCTGCTGGTTAAGGGTGGTTGGGTCATGGGTTTGCCAAAATATTTCAAGCAAATCGTCAATGCTCACTTCAGCCGGATTGTATTCTATTTGTATCACCTCCGCATGTCCGGTATTTTTCTCACATACCTGTTCGTAGGTGGGATTTTCAACATGACCACCACTGTAGCCACTGGTTGATTTTACAACACCTTTCACTTGCTGAAAAATGGCTTCGGTACACCAGAAACAACCGTTTCCGAAGGTTATTTTTTCTGTATTCATCGTGGTTGCATTTGTTTTTTTGCTTGAAGCAGTTTGTTTTTTTGATGGATTTTGGGCACATGCAGACATGATGAGTGATGTGGAGAGCAGCAGCTGGAACAGAACTTTCATGTATGACAATTGTTGATGAGGAATATGGCCCTAAGTTATAACGAAATGAGATTGGGAGTGTTTTTAAACCTAATTTTACGTTCAGTTTAGCATTGGTTTAACATGAGATTGTATCCAGCATCAGCATCCGTTCAGCTTGAATTTGACAAGGTCAGGAACCTGCTTGAAGAGCAGACCCGAACCATTTTTGGGAAAGAGCGCGCCAGCACCTTGCGCATCCATACCCGAAAGGCATTCATCGACCTGGAGTTGCGGCAATCCTACCAGTACCTTCAACTGCTCTCTGCCGGCCAAACCTTCCAACACGATCAGGCTTTCAATTTGTCCAAGGAACTGAAGCTGTTGTCCATTCCAGGGGCAGTGCTCGCAGGTGAAACCTTCATTCTTTTCAGAAACCTTGCAGAAAACATCAAAACCATTTTTCGCTGGTTTGATGAGGAGCGGACCAGCAACTTCAGTGCATTGTTCCAGGTCATCAACCAAACCCATTTTGAGAAATCCATTCCGGAAGAGATTGACCGTATCATAGGTGAAGACGGAAGGGTGGTAGACAGCGCCTCGGCTGACCTTGCAAGAATCAGGATGGCACTTTATCGCAAACGCAATGAACAACGACGCACTTTTGACAGGTTGTTGAGCAAAATGCAGAAGTCAGGATACATTGCTGATATCGAAGAGTCATTCCTCAATGGCAGAAGGGTGCTTGCCATTTATGCAGAACACAAGAGAATTGTGAAAGGCATATTGCACGGGGAAAGTGATACCCGGCGGACATCTTTCATAGAGCCAGAAGAAACGATTGAGGTGAACAATGAGATCTTCTCCCTGGAAAATGATGAGCGGGAAGAGGAATACCGGATATTGCGGGACCTTACAGCGAGGTTGTCTTATCAAAGCCCCTTGCTGAAACAATACATGGAAATCCTGGGTGAGTATGACTTTATCAGGGCCAAGGCAAAACTTGCCCAAATGATGGACGCCCATATTCCACAGGTGAATGACAATGCAGGAGTCAAGTTGGTGCGTGCATATCATCCATTGTTGTTGATTTACAATAAAAAATCCGGTAAGCAGGTTGTTCCATTGGACCTTACCCTCGACGAGAAAAACAGGATTTTGCTGATTTCCGGTCCAAATGCCGGTGGTAAAACGGTTTGCCTCAAAACAACAGGATTGCTTCAGATGATGGTGCAGTCTGGACTGTTGGTACCGGCTCATCCGGATTCCACTTTTGGAATATTCAAGCAGTTGATGATCCATATTGGGGACACCCAAAGCATAGAATTTGAACTCAGCACCTACAGCGCCCATCTCATGAACATGAAGCATTTCATGGAAGATGCCAACGGTAGAACCATGTTTTTTATTGATGAGTTGGGCAGCGGAAGTGATCCCAATCTTGGAGGTGCTTTTGCAGAAGTGTTCCTGGAACAGTTGTTGAAGAAGCATGCTTACGGTATTGTAACCACCCACTACCTGAACCTCAAGGTGATGGCCAGCAAGACTTCCGGCATCGTCAATGGCGCGATGGCTTTTGATGAAAAAACCCTCTTGCCCATGTACCGGCTCAATGTTGGCAAGCCCGGCAGCTCTTACACCTTTGCCATTGCAGAAAGAATCGGCCTTTCCCATGAACTGATCAACCGGGCAAAAGCGTTGGTGGATGAACATCATTTTACCCTTGACAAATTGTTGAACCGCACTGAGCAGGACCTTCGAAAAATTGAGGACAGGGAAAAGGAGTTACAAAAAATGATCAAGGAAAATGAGGTCTTGAAAAAATCCCTCAACCAGCAATTGGAAAGAGAGAAACACAGCCAACAGGTAGAGTTGCTCAAGCACCAAAACCTTCTGTCACAAGAAAAGCTGGTCTATTTGAAGGACATGGAGCGGAAGCTGAAGCAGATTGTTTTTGACTGGAGAAGGTCTGAATCTGACCAGGATAAAAAACAGTTGATGAAGAACCTCCATGCCTTGCTTTTTACCCAAAAGGAGAAGCAGGTCACCGAGAAGAAAAAGAAAAAGCTTGACAGTCGATACATGGAGTCTGGAAAACTCCCTGTCCCTGGAGATCTTGTCCTGATGAGTCAGAATAACAAGGTGGGTGTCCTTGCTTCACTCAGGGGCAAGAAAGCCATTGTCAACCTGGGCGCCATGCCCCTTCAGGTCAATTTTGAAGACCTGGTTGCAGTAGTTGAAAAACAAGTGGACGGCTAAACCACTTTGAAGGAAAACCTAAAACTCAGATCCATGCAAATCAATCCAATGAAAACCTGCTTGTTGTTCATCATGCTGTCCATCATGAACACCACATCCTTTGCCCAGCAAAAAACCAATGACGATTCCATCAGGCAAAAAATGGAATGGTTTTCAGATGCCAAGTTGGGAATTTTCATCCATTGGGGAATCTATGCCGTGGCGGACGTTTCTGAAAGTTGGAGTTTCCACAACAAGCAAATCAGCTGGCCCAATTACATGAAACAAGCCAACAGCTTCACTGCATCAAAATACGATCCGGCAGACTGGGCTGCATTGATTGCAGCCTCAGGCGCTAGATATGCTGTCATCACAACAAAACACCATGATGGCGTTGCGTTATGGAATACAAAAGAAAACCATTACAGCACTGTAAAAAGTACCCCTGCAAAACGTGACCTGTTAACTCCCTTTTACCAGGAATTGCGGAAGCGTAACATCAAGGCTGGAGCTTATTTTTCCTTGATTGATTGGAGCCATCCAGATTATCCTGGTTTTTTGAAAGACAGCAGCCGGTACAAAATCAACGATGATCCAGCCAGGTGGGAAAGGTTCAGGAAATTCTATCAAAACCAGTTGAACGAGGTAACAACCCAATTCAATCCAGACTTGTATTGGTTTGATGGGGATTGGGAGCATTCCGCCGATGAGTGGGAAAGCCAAAAGGTTCGTGCAGGCATTCTCAGCAGCAATCCCAATGCCATCATCAATGGAAGGTTGATGGGATATGGCGACTATGAAACACCAGAACAGAACATACCTGTCAGCCGCCCAAAATACAATTGGTGGGAACTTTGCATGACCACCAACAACAACTGGGGATACCGCAAAACAGATACCGCTTGGAAAACACCCTATGAAATTATTGCGTTGTTCGCAGATGTGATCAGCACAGGTGGGAACTTCCTGTTGGACATTGGGCCGAGAGAAGACGGGACCATCCCCAAGGAACAGCGCCTTATCCTCACTGAGCTTGGCGCTTGGAACAGGAAACATGAAAAGGCCATTTTTGGCACCTTGGGTGGCATTGCGCCAGGCCATTTTTATGGTCCCACCACCATTTCCAAGGATTCAACATCGCTTTTTCTCTTTTTGCAAGGACAAACTTCTGGAACCATCATGGTAAAAGGTTTGAGCAATCAAATCAAGGCGATTAGCGTTGTTGGAAATGGAACCGAACTCAAACACAAGGTTGTTGGAAAGATTTCCTGGAGTCCTGTGCCTGGCTTGGTGTACATAGATGTTCCAAAAGGGGTTCAGGACAATTACATTACTGTACTTGAGCTCACATTGGACAAGCCTGTTCAGTTATACCGTGGACACGGTGGTTTCCTGACCAACTGATCTACGAGAGGGGTGGATCTTCTCCACTAAAAGCATTCGGTTCAATCAGGCATCGCAAAGATCTGGTGCATCAGCACCCATTTCTCACCGGGTTTCGCCCATGGAATCCGCTGCTGGTATTTGTCCATGAGGGCTTCCCATTCCTGGACCTTTGCATTGGATGCATCTGCCTTCCCTTTGGCTTCAAAACTGAAGTTGTCTTCAGTTGTCATGATCATGAAAAGCCGGTTGCCTGTTCTGAAAATGTCCATTGACAGGATGCCGCTGGCGCGAATTCCTTCAATGTTTTCAGCCCAGACTGCCCGATGGTGTTGCTCGTATTCCTCAATCAGTGCTGGGTCGTCTTTAAGGTCATTGGCGAGACAATAGGTTTTCATGCTGCAGTTTTTTGGGGTTGATGTCCCTTTATTCCAAAATACAACACTACCAAGAAGCATACCATTGGTACTGTATAGCCAATTTGTATATTGTCGTTTGCACCATCAATGATCCTGCCCATGATCACAGGGAAGATGGCGCCACCGATGATGGCCATGACAATCAGCGAAGACGCAGGCTTGGTGTTTTCTTTCATGTCTTTGATCCCCAATGAGAAAATGGTGGGGAACATGATGGACATGAAGAACCCCAATCCGCCGAGGGCCAATACAACATATTGCCCATCTGCATAAATGGCAACAAGGCTCAATAAAATGCACGCAACACTGTACATCGAAAGCAGTTTTTCAGGTGCGATAAAACGCATCATGAAAGTTCCTGCAAATCTTCCTACCATGAACAAGAGCCCATAAATCCCCAAATAGTATCCCGCCGTTTTTTCATCCACCCCGCCACCTGATATGGCCATGCGCACAAAAAAGCTGGTAACACATACCTGGGCACCAACATAGAACAACTGGGCAACAACTGCCCAAACAAGGTGTTTGTGTTTCAATGCGTCGCCAAGACTGCCCGATGCAGTTCCCTCTTCCTCTTCCTTGAATTCAGGAAACTTGTTGACAAAGAAAAGTACGGCGATGGCCACAAGAAAAAATCCCAAAAGCATGTAGGGCATTTTCACCGAAGCCGCTTCTCCGCTGAGGTAGGCGATTTTATCCACCTCAGGCATCAGTGACATTTCTTCTTGGGTATATTCCTTTCCAGAAAGGATAAACATGGTGCCCATTACCGGAGCCAAAAATGCTGCCAATCCATTGAAAGATTGTGCAAGGTTCAGCCTTGCGGTTGCAGATGCCGGATCTCCAAGTTTTGTTGCATAAGGATTGGCGGCGGTTTCAAGAATGGTCAATCCGCATCCGATGATAAAGAGACCCAATAAAAATATTTCGTAGGTCCTGGAATTGGCGGCAGGGATGAAAAGAAAGGCACCAGTTGCAAAGACGAGCAGACCAGTGATGATCCCTTTTTTATACCCAAATTTCTTCAGGATAATTCCAGCTGGAATGGCAGCAAGGAAGTAAGCGAGGTAGACAGCCGTATCAACAAAGGTAGATTGCATGTTGGTCAGCTCTAAGGCTTTTCTCAAATGGGGAATAAGAATTCCATTGAGGTTGTTGGCAATCCCCCACAAGAAGAACAGGCTGGTGACCAGGATGAAGGGGAGGAGGTAGGCAGTTTTTTTGGTTGTCATGTGTTGGGTTTTATTGAAGTGCAGCCCTGTCTAGGTGAACATAGCCACCATCAACATGGATGAATTGTCCTGTTGTGTGTGAGGATTTGCTGGAAAGGAGAAATGTCACCGTATTGGCAATCTCTTCTCCCGTGGTCATCCTTTTCTCCAGCGGGATTCTGTCTGTTATTTTCTTTAGCGTTTCAGCAGGGTTGGGCAATGTCTTGATCCACCGGTCATAGAGTGGCGTATAGCACTCTGCAACGATTACAGCATTTACCCTTATGCCGTATTTTAGCAACTCAACTGCCCATTCACGCGTCAATGCATTGCGACCGCCATTTGCTGCAGCATAGCCAGAAGTGCCGCCCTGACCGGTCTCTGCCACTTTGGATCCGATGTTCACAATTGACCCCTTGTTGCGGATCAATTCCGGTAATGCAGCCTGTACAACCAGATAATAGTGGATGACATTGCTGTGGAGTGATTGAACAAACTTTTCATAATCACCCCCTTCCAATGATACTCCATCATTGACGCCAGCATTGTTTACTACTCCGTCAATTTTTCCATATTGCCTGATGACTTCTTCTACAGCAGCCTTGCATTGTGCAGGATCATTCAATTCCACCCTTACCTGTCCTCCCGTTCCAATTTGGGCCAAGAGGGATGTATTGTCGGCTTCACTTCTTCCGAGAATGACTGGGAATGCACCTTCGGCAGCCAAAACCCTTGTGATGGATTCACCAATACCTTTTGCTCCGCCAGTTACTATGATTACTTTATCCTTTAATTGAAGATCCATGGTTATATGTTATAAAATGCTGCAGCATTGGTTCCGAAAATTTTTTCCCTTTCTGTTGAATTGAGTTGTGCAGCAAACCGGTCTACAACATCATACACTTGCTTATAACTCCCAGCCAACAGACAAACCGGCCAATCTGATCCAAAGCACAACCGGTCAGTGCCAAAATACTCAGCTGAAATTTCCATGTAAGGCATGATGTCGTCGTAGGTCCAATGCTGATAATCTGCCTCTGTCAGCATACCACTCAACTTGCAATAGATATTGGGGTTGGAAGCCAGGATCCTGACCTGTTCTTTCCATTGTTTTATTTCCTTGTTTTTGATGTCGGGCTTTCCTATGTGATCCAGGATCAGCTTGTTGTCTGGCAGTTTGTCTGTGAAATGAACCAATGCCTCCATTTGCTTGTGAAACACCAATAGGTCGTAACTGTAATCATATTTGGAGAGCAGCTGAACATTCTTGTGGAAAATTGGATTTTTCAGGTATGCATCATCTTCAGCCCCTTGAATGATTGCACGAAAACCTGCCAGTTTTTTATGTGACTTGAGAGACTGCATTGCGCTTTCAGCATCATTTGTTCTCAGGTCAATCCATCCAACTACAGCCTTGATAAAGTCATTCTTGTGGGCAAGGTTCAATAGGAAATCTGTTTCAACCATGCTTTCATCTGCTTGAACTGCAACAGTTCCCTCAAATTTGAGTTCCTTTAAAAGGGGTGCCAGGTCACCAGGGCTGAAATCCCTGCGGATGACTTTCATGTCTTCACTGATCCAGAAATGTTTCACAGGATCATGGTTCCAGAAATGCTGGTGCGCATCAATCCTCATGGGCAACTGCAATTTGGTGTTGTTCTCCAAGCCCTTCAATCCCCAATTTGATGACATCTCCAGCTTTCAGGTACCAGGGTGATGGCTTTTGTCCTAATCCGACACCCTCTGGTGTTCCTGTGCTGATGACATCGCCCGGCAACAAGGTCATGAATTGTGAAATATAACTGACCAGGAACGGCACATTGAAAATGAGGTCTAATGTGTTGGAGTCTTGCATTCTTTTCCCATTGACATCCAGCCATAAGTGAAGCTGGTGAGGGTCTGCCACTTCATCCTCCGTAACCAGGTATGGTCCCATGGGGGCGAAACTGTCACAACTTTTTCCTTTCACCCATTGTCCGCCCCTTTCCAACTGGAAGGCGCGCTCGCTGTAATCGTTGTGCAGGCAGTATCCGGCCACGTAGTCCATTGCATCGGCTTCGCTTACATACGTAGCCTTTTTTCCGATGACCACGGCCAACTCAACTTCCCAATCGGTTTTCAATGATCCCTTGGGAATGATGACCGGATCATTGGGTCCTACCAAAGCAGTGGTGCTTTTGAAGAATATAATCGGTTCTTTGGGAATTTCCATGCCGCTTTCCCTTGCATGCTTGGCATAATTCAGGCCGACACAAATGATTTTCGAGGGTCTTCCAATACAAGAGTGGTATTTGATCTCACCCATGATCTCATCGCATCCTGTTCCATGGGTTGCAACCCAAGCCTTTAGCTTCAAGAGTCCATCGTTCTCAAAAAAGGTTTCCGTAAGGTCCATTCCGGATGCACTGATGTCGATGTTTTTTCCCTGCTGATCCACCATGCCGAGTCCTACAGCGCCGGACTTGTCAAATCTGAAAAGTTTCATATATATGTTCTAATTGTTTAAACGAATAAAACCACCGTCAATCGGGTAATCGCTACCCGTGATGAAGGATGCCTGTTTGCTGCACAGGAAGAAAGCCAATGTGGCAATTTCATCAGGTTTTCCCATTCTTCCAATGGGCTGGCTTTGGGAGAGTTTATGGAACATTTCCTGCTGGTTGCCTGGGTAATGTTTGTTGATGAATCCATCCACGAAGGGGGTATGCACCCTGGCGGGTGAGATGCAATTGCAACGAATCCCTTTTTTGATGAAGTCGCGTGCAACGCTGAGTGTCATTGCCAGGATGGCACCTTTGCTCATGCTGTATGCAAACCGATCAGTAATGCCCACGGATGCCGCTATGGAAGCCATGTTCAGGATTACACCCTCGCCCTGTTCCTCCATGAAGGGAAGGCATGCATGGATGCAATTGTATGCGCCCTTAACATTGACATTGAATATTCTTTGAAAGTCTTCTTCAGATGTATTTGCCGCATTGCCGATATGGGCGATGCCAGCATTGTTGATCAGGATTCCAATACCCCTTTGAATGGCAATCAACGACACAATTTCCTTGATCTGTTGTTGGTTGGTGATGTCTACTTCATGAAAATGAACAGTTTCCTTGTCAAGCTGCAATGATGCAATGGTCTCTTTGCCTGGCTTGTTCAGGTCCAGGACATCAACAATGGCGCCCTGTTCATGAAATAATTTTACAATGGAAAGTCCAATCCCACTGGCACCACCGGTAACAATAACATATGGATTGGCAAGTTCAAAAGGAGAAGCTGGCATGTTTGTATTGGTATTGGGTTAATGGCGACAATTTAGGATAATCTCCACTATTTATTTTTAATAAAAGCATATTTTTAGAAACAATTTATCCTGTAGCTTCAAATTTTCAAACCAATTTGAAGGAATTGTATATACAGCCCAAAATGTCATCAAAATATAAATTCAGCAACATGCATTTTTTCAAGTCCAATTTGCTCATCGTCTTTCTTTGTGCTTCCACATTCATGTTTGCACAAGCACCGCCAAAACCTTATGGAGCGTTGCCTTCAGCCAGGCAGTTGGCATGGCATGAGGTAGAAGTCTATGGCTTGGTTCATTTTACACCAACCACTTTTGAAAACAAAGAATGGGGCTATGGGGATGCAGATCCCAAAATTTTCAACCCTCTGCAATTTGATGCAAACAAGATTGTAGCAGCACTAAAGGCAGGAGGCTTGAAGGGAATGGTTCTGGTGGCAAAGCACCATGATGGGTTTGCCCTTTGGCCTACAAAGACCGCGGCTTACAACATCAGCAAATCACCTTTCAGGGATGGTAAGGGAGACATGGTAAAAGAGTTTGAACAGGCTTGCCGAAAAGCAGGTTTGAAATTTGGTGTCTATTGCTCTCCCTGGGACAGAAACAACTCTGCATATGGAACGCAGGAATATGTCAATGTTTATCGCCGTCAATTGACTGAGTTGTATTCCAACTATGGTGAACTGTTCATGTCTTGGCATGATGGTGCCAATGGTGGAGATGGATATTATGGGGGAGAAAGGTCAACAAAAAAAATAGACCGCGCCACATACTATGGTTGGGATACCACATGGGCCATTACGAGAAAGTTGCAGCCAATGGCAAATATTTTCAGTGATATTGGATGGGATGTAAGGTGGGTTGGAAATGAAAGCGGTTTCGCTGGTGAGACTTCATGGGCAACATTTACACCTGTTCCTGCAGTTGGGATGAATGCTGCCATACCGGGAAACTTAAACCATGAGGTGAATCCATTCGGAACACGTGGTGGTAAAAATTGGGTGCCTGCCGAATGTGATGTAGCCCTGCGTCCAGGTTGGTTTTATCATCCCGAACAAAAGGGGAAGTCCAAAACACCCGAACAACTTTTTCAACTTTATCTTAAAAGTGTAGGCAGGGGAGCTGCGCTTGATTTGGGTATTGCACCTGATACCCGTGGTTTGTTGGATGATGAGGATGTGCAATCATTGGAAGGATTTGGCAGACTTGTTGAAGAAAGTTTCAAGAATAACCTTGTTCAGGGGGCAGCGTTGCGTGTATCGAATGCAAGAGGTAAAATATACAAGGGTTTGAATGTTTTAGATAAGGAAAGGGAAACCTACTGGGCTACCGATGACGGTGTAAATACTGCTGAAATAGTCTTGACATGGAACGCAGACCAGACTTTTGACCTGATTCGGATGCGGGAATACATTCGATTGGGTCAAAGAATTGACCAAGTGGAAGTTGAAGCCATGCTGAATGGCAATTGGTCCAAGGTGGCAGCTGCAACATCCATTGGCGCTTGCAGGATCATTCAACTTGCTGCGCCATTGAAAACCAAACAGTTGCGAGTTCGCTTTTCTGCTCCCGTTTCCATTGCGCTGAGTGAATTGGGTGTTTATAAAAAAGCGGCTCTTTAGCAAAGCAAATACCCGTTTCTAAAAGTTCAGTATTCCCAAATCAACCAGAAAAACCATTTTTTAAACCTGCTCGATGACCAAGCACTAGTACGATTTTAATCCATTTCCAATAAAAAAGCCCCTCATTTGAGGGGCTTTTTTATTGGGCTAGCAACGACTGACACCAATTAAAATTAAACAATCTGTCCTGCTTTGGGTTAAGTAAAATTACTGAATAGTGCCATGGAGGGAAATTTTTAGGTTTACATCGAAACGGATTATTTGTGAAATTTTTGTTTCGGGCTGCTTAGGATGAAAAAAATTAAAATTGCAATTGCAGACGACGATGTGTTTTTCAGCAGTGAGCTGGAAAAACTTTTGAGTCAACATCCCAATTACGTAGTTGTCTCATTGGCCATCAATGGACAGGAATTGATTGAGCAGATAGCATCTTTCAATCCGGATTTGGCAATTGTGGATATAGCCATGCCTGTTATGGATGGCATCGAGGCTACAAGAATCATCGAAGAAGCTTATCCGGAAACAAAGGTCATTGCCTTTTGCATGCAGGTTGATGATCCATTTGTAATCAGCATGATGCAGGCAGGGGCCTTGTCTTATATTTTAAAAACTATAAACAGGGCGGCTATATTTGAAGCCATCAACCTTGTATTTTTACAGGGCCGTATTCATTTTCCTGCAACTGCTCCAAAATCCATGATCAATCTTTTCATCAAGGGCAACTATGAACCCCTTGAAAAGCTGATTGCTTTTTTTAGCGAAAGGGAAATAGAAGTCATTGGTCTGGTGTGCAATGATCTGACCATCAAGGAAATTGCTGATGTTCTTCGGCTTAGTCCACGCACAGTTGAGTCTCATCGCACCAGGATCATGCGAAAAATGAAAGTCAAAAGCGTTGCAGGAATGGTGGCCTATGCATTTAAAAATAATCTCTTGCTTGCAAATTGAGTTGATCTCAATGGTAATTCATGGTATGCCGCAAGACCACATAAAACTTTAGAGTGGTTTTGTTTATCTTTGCGCATTAAATTTCCCCATGACGCTTCAACAAAAACTCATTGTGCGCAACGATGGAAAATGTGAACTTTGCAATAAACCCCAAGGACTTGCAATCCATGAGGTTGCTGGTGCTACCTATAGCGATGCCGATGGATCCATTTTAATCTGCACCAAATGCCTTGCTCAAATCGATAAGAAAGAGGAATTGGATCCTGCTCATGTGCGCAATATCCGCCTTGTGCCAGACAATACTGATCAAATTGAGGGAAGAATAGAAGGTCAGCAGATTGTGATCCTGACCAAATTTGTAAGGAAACAAAATTGATACACCATTGCAAAGCACCATGGGCCTGATTTTCATTTCATTCCATCAATAGATTAAAATGAATCCAGAAGTTGATCTTTTTCTGGCAAAGTCCCAGCAATGGCAAAAGGAATTGGCTGCATTAAGAAAAATTATTCTTGAATGCGGCTTGGATGAGGATTTTAAATGGAAACAACCCTGTTATACCTTTCAACAAGCGAACATCATCATTATTGGCAACTACAAAGAATCCTGTGTACTCAGTTTTTTGAAAGGTGCCCTTTTGAAGGATGAACATTGCGTATTGAACAAACCCGGTGAGCACGCGCAATCTGCCCGGGTGATTCGATTTACCAGTGTCGAAGACATCCTAAAGATGGAGCCATTGTTAAAAGCGTATATCCATGAAGCCATTCTCGCTGAGCAGTCAGGGTTGAAAGTTGATTTTAAAGGAATTGAAGATTGTTCCATCCCTGAAGAACTTGAACGCAGGCTTAAGGAGAATCCGTTGTTGGATGCTGCATTTAAAGCACTAACACCAGGTCGTCAAAGGGCATATTATCTTTATTTTTCTGCGCCAAAGCAGTCCAAAACCAGGGAAACGAGGATTGACAAATATACCCAACAGATCATCAACGGTAAGGGGCTGAATGACTGCACCTGCGGATTATCCTTGAAGATGCCTTATTGTGATGGGTCCCACCGTGATTTAAAACAATGAAATGGTCCAGTGCAATGCATAAATTGCCGGCACAATTGTGCTGGCTTTTGAACTTGCGGAGAGAGGGGGATTGTCCTCGCTTCGCTCGGACATCGGAGGTATCCATCTCAAAAAACAAATGCCGGGCTTTGCCCTTTTCATTTTTCATTGCTGTCGCTTTGGGATTATTCCATGATCCCTTTTGGGGGGATTTCAGGTTCAAAAGCCATGCCACTTCGTGGCAATGGCTTTTTGTTTTGATTACTCGCTTGAACCTTCGGTTCAGACGCGTACAAAACAAAAAGCCAGCACAATAGTGCTGGCTTTTGAATCTGCGGAGAGAGAGGGATTCGAACCCCCGGACCTGTGACAGTCAACGGTTTTCAAGACCGCCGCATTCGACCGCTCTGCCATCTCTCCGGCGCAAAAGTAATTCATCAAAACCGAATTATAAAGAATTCAGCAAAAAAACATATAAAAACTCCTCACTGCACTTCGATAACTTTGCATACACATGCGTGAACTCAAGCAGCTCAATAAATATTTCTGGAAATACCGGTGGCGGTTCTTTTTGGGCACCCTGTTCATCATTTTGTCCAATTACTTTGGTGTGTTGGCGCCTCAATTGACCGGTTTCATCGTGGATGAAGTGCAGCGTTCGATCAACCCTGCAGCAATGCCGGCAGGAAAAGTGTTTCTAGACCCATTGGTTAAATGGTGCATTGAATTTTTCAAAAATGCTGAACTGTCTTTTTCCCAGCTGATCCTTGCATGTGGTTTACTCTTATTGTCGTTTGCATTGATCAGGGGTTTTTTCATGTTCCTCATGCGGCAAACCATTATTGTCATGAGCAGACACATTGAGTTTGACCAGAAGAACGATGTCTATGCCCATTATCAGCAACTGGATAGTCAATTCTACAAGGTCAACAGCACCGGTGATTTGATGAGCCGCATGTCTGAAGATGTTTCTCGGGTCAGAATGTACACTGGACCGGCACTCATGTACCTGATCAACCTCAGCATCCTCATCGCAATATGTCTTTTCTACATGTTCAGAAAAGATGCACTTTTATCAGCCTATGTATTGGCCCCTTTGCCCCTTCTGGCAGTTGCCATGTATTTTGTAAACATACACATCAACAAGAAAAGTGAAAAGATCCAGTCGGAACTGAGTGACCTTACCTCATTGGCCCAGCAATCCTATTCTGGAATTCGGGTCATCAAATCATACAACCAGGAAAATACATCTCTAGGTTTTTTTGATGAAAAAAGCGAGCAATACAGACAAAGTGGCTTGGCGCTGTCAACATTGGAAGCTGTTTATTTTCCTGCAATTGGCTTGTTGATTGGATTGAGTACCCTGCTCACCATTTATATAGGAAGCATATATCAGCTTCAACACCGCATCAGCGCCGGAACCATCGCTGAGTTTGTGGTGTATATCAATATGTTGACTTTTCCGGTTTCTGCCATCGGATGGGTCGTTTCCAACATCCAGCGTGCGGCGGCATCCCAAAAACGCCTCAATGAATTTTTAGATATAAAATCGAAAATTGTTGTTGAGAAAAATGCAGAAAAACCGACTCATATCAACCTGTTGGAATTTGACAAGGTTGATTTTACCTTTCCCCATACGGGAATTCAGGCGGTACGTCAATTTGATTTGTCCATTAAAAAGGGTGAAAAAATTGCCCTCATTGGAAAAACCGGTTGTGGTAAGTCGACGGTTGCGCAATTGATCCTGCGCATGTTCGACCCGCAAGGGGGGGAGATCAGCATCAATGGCCAAAACATCAAATCACTAGATCTTGAATCGCTGCGTTCGTTGATCAGCTATGTGCCTCAGGATGTTTTTTTGTTCAGCGATTCCATTCACCACAACATCAATTTCAGTACAGGCCAAGAGGATATTGAAATAGCAAAAAAAGCGGCTGAAAATGCGGTTATCCTGGATGAAGTGGAATCCCTTCCCCAGGGGTTTGAAACCATGATAGGAGAGCGCGGGGTCAATTTGTCTGGCGGGCAAAAACAGCGGATATCCATTGCCAGGGCCCTTTCAAAGAAAAATGAGTTGCTGATCTTTGATGATTGCCTCAGTGCTGTTGATGCAAATACTGAGCACAGGATTGCAGAAAACCTGAACAATTACCTCATTGAGAAGACAGCCATTGTCATCACGCACAGGATATTTCCATCTTTTAATTTTGACCAGATCATTGTGATGGAGGATGGAAGAGTGATTGAACAGGGTACCCACGAATCGCTTCTGTTGACCAATGGGTACTATGCAAACCTGTTAAAGTCTCAGCAAATGGGCCATTTTCAGGGATCAAATGTCAATTTTTAGGGTCAAAAAAACAGTTCCAAAAAAGAGGTGCTAAATTTTGACAATTCCAAAACAATGCTATCTTTATAGGAACCAACAAATTGCTATCACCAAAATCTTCAATTGTGGCGTACGACAACAACGAAAAAAGAATGGACAGCGTTTACAGCAAGCGCATCAGGGCAGGCAAAAGAAGAACGTATTTCTTCGATGTCAGGACCACACGCGGTAATGATTATTATCTGACCATCACTGAAAGCAGAAAACGTTTCAATGACGATGGATACGATCGCCACAAAATTTTCTTGTATAAGGAAGATTTCAACAAGTTTTTGAAGGCATTGAATGAAGCGGTAGATCATGTGAAAACTGAACTCATGCCCGATTTCGATTTCGATGCATTCAACCACGACTATGATGAGGAAGGTGGTGAAGGCGGAGAAGGAGGATATAGCGGAGGTTATTCCCATGCTGCATCGACTCCAGTTGCGGCGGTTGAAACCACTGAAGAACCTTCGGCAGAAGCTCCGCCATCAGCCCCTGAAGAAACTTCAACTCCCTCAACCTCTGATGGAGACAATGGCGCAGACGAGCAGGTAGACAAGTGGTAGTTACAATATTAATATTTTGTTGAAGGGTGGAATTTCCACCCTTCTTTATTTAGCATGGCTAAAAGATTCACGATGAAGTTTTATGTGTTTTTATTTGGCGCACTTCTTTTTTCACAGCATGCCATTTTCGCCCAGAACAATTCAAGCCTGTTTCTAGATGATTTGTCTCTTCAAACCTATTCGGAGGGCATCAGACCCGTGTCAGTAAAGTCCAATTACTGGAAGAATACCATCAAAATTCAGGGCGTTTCTTACGCCAGGGGATTTGGCGCACAATCTCCATCAGTATTGTCCTTTATGTTGAATGGAAATGCCAAAAGGTTTTTGGCTGAAGTGGGGGTTGATGATTCTTCGAATACAGCCATCCCCCTCACATTTTATGTGCTGGCTGATCAAAAGATCTTGTTTCAAAGCAAACCCATGCGTGTTGGGGATGCTGCTGTCAAGGTCGATGTAGACCTCACAGGAGTCAGGCAACTTGGCTTGTTGATGACCGATACAGTCGGTGGACTGGGCAACAAGAGAACGAACGGCAATTGGGCCAATGCAAGGTTGCTCATCAAGGATGGATTCGTACCAGGGTATGTGCAGAACGATGGTCCCAAAAATATTTTGACCCCAATTCCCAAGAAAACCCCGCAAATCAATACTGCCAAGGTTTTTGGTGCAACTCCAGGAAATCCTGTTTTGTTCAAGATAGCTACAACAGGCCAAAGGCCCATGCAATTCAGTGCTGCCAGTCTACCAAACGGTTTAAAGATATCTGCTGAAACAGGCATTATCACTGGTACTGTAATCCAACCTGGCAACTACGAAGTGATCTTGAAAGCAAAAAATCAATTGGGCGAGGCCACCAAAAAATTGATCATCAAAATCGGTGATACCATTGCCCTTACACCACCCATCGGCTGGAACGGTTGGAATTCTTGGGCTGCAAATATTGACCAGGACAAGGTTTTGGCATCGGCAAACGCCATGGTAAAAATGGGTTTGGCTGATCATGGGTGGACATATGTAAATGTTGATGATGCTTGGATGGGGGTGAGGTCTGGACCTGATACTGCCTTGCAGCCCAATGAAAAGTTTCCCGACATGAAAGGCATGATTGACCAGATCCATGCAATGGGTCTGAAGGCTGGTTTGTACTCTACGCCCTACATTGCCAGCTATGGGGGATATGTGGGCGCATCGTCAGATTATCCTACTGGCGGCGAAACCCATGAACTCTTTTTGCCCAATCGTCCGCCGTTCAGTCGCATTGGTAAATACAGGTTTGAAACCAACGATGCACGCCAGATGGCTGCGTGGGGAGTGGATTTCCTGAAGTACGACTGGCGCATAGATGTGGCTTCTGCAGAGCGCATGTCTACTGCCCTTAAGAATTCTGGGCGGGATATTGTTTTCAGTCTTTCCAACAATGCTCCTTTTGAAAAGGTAGCGGATTGGGTTCGGTTGTCGAACATGTACCGGACCGGGCCGGATATCAAGGACAGTTGGACGAGTTTATTCAATACCGCTTTTGCGTTGGACAAATGGTCTCCTTTTGCCGGACCAGGACATTGGGGTGATGCCGACATGATGATTTTGGGGGATGTCACCATTGGCCCACTGATGCACCCCACCAGGCTTACCCCAGAAGAACAGTATAGCCATGTGAGCATTTTCAGCCTGATTGCCTCTCCCATGTTGATTGGTTGCCCAATTGAAAGATTGGATGCATTTACGTTGGGCCTGCTATCCAATGATGAGGTCATCGCCATTCACCAGGACCCCTTGGGAAAAGCGGGCCGTTTGGTTTTGGATAAAGATGGGTTTCAGGTGTGGAAACGTGAACTGGAAAATGGCGAATACGCTGTTGGCGTTTTCAATATTGCTGGCTATGGAAAAACGCCAGCATCCTATTTCAG
>Ga0222712_10001171_pt1 | contig 33454 bp, 51 predicted proteins | sample C33_657DmetaG_FD_165043 | JGI IMG/M metagenome (GOLD analysis project Ga0222712, IMG submission 165043) | Estuarine water microbial communities from San Francisco Bay, California, United States - C33_657D | ecosystem: Environmental > Aquatic > Marine > Unclassified | place: USA: California...
TCGGCTAAACATAACGCCCTTGCTCTATAGGACGTTTGACCACCTTGCGCAAGAACTGACTTACTCGGGCAGCTATGAGCCAGCAGATCCAAGCTTCGATCCCGAGCCCGGTCTCCCCGGCGGTAGCGGCCCCGCAGGCGGCGCCCTCGGCGGACCAGGGCTCTACAGCCTACCCCCAGTGGGTAGCAACTACCCAGGGGGCACCTTCGGCAACTATGCCGCAAGCGCCGTCGCCGGCAACACCGGTTACGGCCCCTTCTACCAACAACCAGTTCAACCCGTCTCTGTCAACGTCCTCCCCGGCCAATCCGTGGGAAGCGGCAATGGGCAGCCTGGAACGGGTGGTCTCCCGTCTCTCCCCGTCCCCCAGCCAGACAGCATCGTATCCGCAGTACCAGACGGCGCCGCAGGATACTCAACTGTACAGTCAGAGTTTACAGGCCCAACCGTATCTTTACCAAGCGCCTACGGCTCAGCCGACCTCGTACAGCAGCGACTATACAACCCAGACTTCCTCTCCGACTTCTACGGAAGCTCAACAGGGTCTGCAGCTAAGCGCGGAAACCGCCGCCGTCGTTAATCACTTCGGTGTTGAAGCTCCTGGCATTCTGAATCAGTACGCCACGGTGCTTGAGGATGCTCTGATCCAACAGCACGGTGTTCTGGAGAACGTCGCTGCCCGTGGCGCTGCCATGGAGCAAATCCTGACTGATCCTGATCACCTGGCCGATTACACCAATCGGTTCTTCACCGAGGTTTACCCCGTGGATACCGAAGCTGATACCCAGAGCTACCAGCCTCGTTACGATCAACTTCCCGCCGTGCCTGCTTCGGCCATGGCCGGCGCTCCTTCGGCGGATACCGACACCCAGTGGCAAGGTTTTAGCGAAGCTATGAACCGCAGCCCCGAGCAAGCTTGGCGCTATCTGTCTCAGATGAGCCCCGACGCTTTCCGTGGCAAGCTCCTGTTCATGGATAACGCCTGATATACTCTGAAGGCGAAACCATGAGCCCCGTCCTCTGTGACGGGGTTTTTTTTGTCTATAGTTAATTAGAGTCGTTTTCCGTTATGCCGTTCGCAAGCGAAAGTCAAAGGCGCAAATTTTACGCGATGGCTGAGCGTGGAGAAATCTCCAAATCCAAAGTTGCAGAATACGAAAAAGAAACAAAAGGCGATTTACCCGAACGGGTAAAGGCGAAGAAAAAAGCTCAGAAGTATACTGAAGCTAAGAAAGGTTCTTGAAATGCCTAATCCTCTTGGTCGCCGCCGTGATGTTTCCGGCAGTCCCTCTGCTGAAATCGATCAGTTGAAAGCTGAGTTAGCCGAGCTGCGCTCCGCTTACGTGCAGGATATGAAGAATATCAGCGCGGACATGAGCAACCTGAACGAGAAGATTGAGCCCGCTACTCCCGTCGATACGGAAGTCGTTAGTTAAAATCTTATACTTGGTGTAGGCCCGCGAGTACCCCCGTGGTTTATACACCTCTTTCTAATTACAAATACGACACGGGTTTTCATCGGATTCAATCCGGTCCGAACCACGAAGGTTACATCGTTGTCAGTTCTGGTATCCAAGATACTGGAGCTGACCTCGGTATCATTGTCGCGGGCCCCCCTGATCACAGTTACGGAGACATTTATAACGAACAAATAACAACTTATTTAAATGTAAAAGTAGCTAATCCTGGGACAGGAAATATTTTTTACATTAATAATCAACCCCAAGCTGTTCTTCAATTGCGGCGAGGTCAGACTTTTATCTTTAATCAATCTGATCCGTCCAATTTAAATCACCCATTCCGATTTTCGACAACAAGCAACGGAACCCACGGTGGTGGGGTTCAATATACGGTCGGGGTAACGACTAGCGGAACACCGGGAAATCCAAACAGTTACACGCAAATCGTTGTCGCTGATTCCGCTCCTTCCCCTCTTTACTACTACTGTGCTGTCCACCCAAATATGGGTAGTTCCGCAGTGGTTTCAAACGTGAACAGCACGCAGTGGTATAAAAGCACTGCTTACAGAGCTGTTCCTCAGGCTGTTTCCGGTTACTGGGTCGATTATGAGAATAAAGATTATTTGCCTAGCGGATCGCTGAGTTCGTATAACGGGTACAGGCCCCTTAGTGTCACCACAATTGCGAACGCCAAAGTTGTTACCTCAGCTGGCCCAGAGTATGGCTTAAGAAACGAAGGCACTTACATTTATTACCGAGGTGTCGCCCCCTCGGATCAGAACTATAACCCCTACAACACACCGGAAAGTAATACGGCAGCGCAGGGCAAAACCGGCGGTGGTGTTACGCATAAAGGCTATGAGAGCACTCTGCTGACTAATTCTCTAGGAAGTCAGGGAACAGCTAATCGAGCTGAGTGGGTATACAACGCTCCTGTTTATTGTCAAACTTTTACAGAAACGGTTCGGTCTCAAGCTCCGGGTCTGATGTCTTCGGCTCTCCGGTACGTCTATCGGGGTAAGTCCACGCGTTATGCGTACAACTATGGCTCCGTTTATCTGCAGGGCTCGGAATCTGTGCGCAATATGGTACATCGTTTTAGTTCAAGCGTTAATTCGAGCAACCAAAAATCGATTTAACGCTATAAATGCGACAATAACAGTTTACTTTTACACACTCTTAGTTAAATTAAGTATGTAGTTCTTCGGAGGTTGACGCTTTGTTCGTCGACAATGATTTTCCGAAGCTGCTCGGTGCAGAACTCTACCGTCCGCATCCTGCGTACGTTGTAGAGATGGCTGCAGAGCCCGTGGTTGTGCACGATTTCTTGACCTGTTAAGGTCCGGGAACTTCCAGGCGAAATCCTGGTCGACAACTCCGTGAATTGCTGGAAAGCCGGACCCGAAAGGGAGGCCAATCAGCAGCCAAGCCAATCAGAAATGGTTGGAAGGTTCAACGACTAACACTGCTCGAATGCTCTCTCGAAGCGACCGTTCCTTTTTAAAAGGTTCTTGTTTGGGCGATGGTTGCCTTAGGCACCAAGTGACTTATCCGAGTCTCTATATCGCTCATTCCAAAAAGCAGTTTGAGTATCTTCGCTGGAAAGTGGGGAGGCTTAACAGAATTTTTGGGATAAAACAACCTATAAAAGAAAGGATATGCACTAATCAATTAGGAGAATATCCTGGTTGTCAGTGGTGGTCAAATCAACAAGAGCTGTTGCTTCCTCTGTATAAGGAGCTGTATCCGCAAGGAAAAAAGGTTTTAACCCCTGCATTTCTTCGCGATATTGGCTTAGAGGGTTTAGCTGTCCTTTATATGGACGACGGAAACCTCCATCTCCGCAAGCGTGGCCAATCCGCGCAAACCGGAGAACCTTACGTCAGAGAGCGCATTGTAGAGCTAGCTTTATACGTCCCTTACGACACTGCTTTATTTGTGTCGGATTGGATCGAAAGCTTAACCGGTGCCTCATTGACTCCACGAGAGCCGATGAAATCGAAGAGCCCCGATAAGTGGAATCTTCGCGGTAACGGAACTCAAGCTCGGTTATTCGTAGAGGCTCTTAAGCCCTATGGATGTAAAGCTATGGCTTACAAATTCGACCTCCGCTACGACACTCGAACTAATCGAGGTAAGTCCAAGTGGAGCGAGGCTGACCGCAACAAATTTGTTGTAGAAGCCGATAAGGTGACACGAGCGCGGAGCACCCAAACAGATCAATCTAATTGACGCTGTGGGTGATGATATAGTCTACTTACTACCGTCCTTAAGGTAGTATTACGTGAAGATAAAGAGCTTCACGGTACTCGATTGAGTATTAAAGGCGAAGCAACCCGGCCAGACCGTTCAGCTTGACCGTTATCGTTTCTGGGGCAACCCCGGCTCGAAAGAGTCTCGGGAGCGCACTGCTGAGCAGACCCTCGGTACTGCCAACAGCCGGAACATCGTCAAGGACAAGGTGCTCGTGACCCTCCGCGAGTACACCGGTCCTGCCGACCCGACTGACCCCACCCAGCCCAGCACCTTCAAGATTGCTCGCGAGACTCTGATCACCGCGCAGCGTCTTCTGCTGGACACCGGCAACCTGACTGCTTTCCACCAGTCCATCGGTTCTCTGACTCTGCTCGACGACTATCGTCGTTGGCGCGATCGGGTGTTCATCAACGAACTCCTGAAAGCTGTTTCCAAGGGTCAAGCTTCCGACAGCCAAGGTGGTTACTACTACCCCGGCAACCTGGCCGTCGGTAGCCTCACCTACACCAACGCCGAGCAAGCTAAGTTCGACGTTAAGGACGACCTGCTGCGCGTGGTGAAGAGCCTGCGTAAGCGTAACGTCCCCACCTTCCAGGATGGTTTCTATCGCTGCGTTTGCGATCCGACCTTCCTGATGCACCTGCGTCAGAACAGCGACTTCCGTGAAGTTGCTCGTTACCCCGGCAACGGTCAGATCAACCCCCTCATGTCGGCAATGCAGCCCAACGCTGCGCTGTACATGGGTCAAGGCTTCGGCCAAGCCACCTTCGTGGCTGGCGAGCCGATCATGCCCACCGGCTTCGTGTTCGAAGGCGTGCGCTTCTTTGAGTCGACAAACATGCCGTCTCAGAACGCAACCGCTTCCATCGGCGGTGCCTCGGCCTCTTACGAGACTGCGATCGGTATGTTCTTCGGTCCCCAGAGCGTTGGCGTCGGTATCGGCGGTAACAATGCTCAGGTGCTGCTGAACAATAATGACGACTTCAGCCGTTTCATCATGATGATTTGGAGCCTGTACGCAGGTTTCGAACTTCTGAACGCTGACTTCGCCACCGTCGCTTACTCCTTTAACGCTTGAGGAGGTAACTAACGATGGCTATTAATCCCGCTCAGATTGCAGTTGCCAAGATCTATCCTGGTAACTACACCAACGTTCTCCGCTACTGGCATTCCACCAGCAGCTTCAGCTTCCTGAACGAGAACGGCACTAACGAGACCTACACCAATCAACCGATTGGCGGTCCCGTCGGCGTCGTGTTCCGTCCCGGTTGGATTGCCCAGCAGGCTGTGGGCTACGTTGACCTGTCTTATCAGGCCAGCTCTAGCACCAACCAGCTGGATTACTACACCCAGCCTTATGGCTCGGGTCAGGCCAGCAACCAGCCCTTCAAAGCCGCTGACGTTATTATTCCGTCCCCCGACGCGTATAAGGACGTTCGCGCTGACATCACCGACGGCATCACCGTGCCTTCCGGTGCTTATGTGTATCGCGTGTCTGTCCGTCTCGACGGCGGCGACGTGATCAGCAGCGGTATCGCTGGCGCTCAGGCTGCCCCCGCTCTCGGCGTGGGTCCTGCTCTGTCCTCCGGTCTCACCACCGCTCCCAGCCCCAGCGGTTTCTTCGCGAACCTGGTGGGCTCCAACAGCCGTATCGAAAACGGCGCGTTCGTGTCCAGCAACGCCTGGAACGACGCCAACATGCACGTCGTTACTTCGGATACGAAGTACCGTCTGTACAGCACCGCTACCGTTCCTGGCTCCGGCCTGGGTCTGGGTTCCGGTGTGTACGACCCCCGCGCTCAAGCCAACAAACTGTCTGGCAAGAACAAAGCGCTGGGTATCTGCGAAGTGTGCTGGCTCATCCCCGACGAAGCGCCCAAGCGCGACGATCTGGCTCTGCAGCCCGCCGGCCTCGTGGAGTCCAACGTGTACACCTCCACCGTGCCCTCCTGATAAACTTGGTTTATCGGAGTCTCAGCCCCCTCTTCGGAGGGGGTTTTTTATTGTCGATTGTGCTATAACTAAAAACAGATCACTGTCTACATAATGACTGCGGTTACCTCGAAAGAGTTTACTTTCACACCCAACGGCGTAAAGATCGAAGTTCTGAGCGAGCACGACGACGGTGAATATAAGATGGTGCGTTCTTTAACCACCGGGAAGGTTTTCTTCGCTCACAAAAACCAAATCCTTGAGGAAGAGAAAGAAATCGAAGAAGCTGATAAGCCCTCGAAGCAGCGTCGTGGGCGTCAGATTGTTAAGCCGGAAGTTCAGGTTCATAACCGCGTCAACATCAACAGCGCTACTCCTCAACTGCTGACTCAAGTTCTGAAGGGAGTCGGTCTCAAAACCGCTACCGAAATTAAAGAGCTTCAGCAGTCGATGCCTGGCGAACGCTTCACCAAACTCGATCAGCTGCGGTCGATCACCCGTGTGGACTGGGACACCGTTTTAGAAGGGGATCACGTCTACGTTGAATGATTTAAGTAGGGTCTAGAGATTAAGAATTAGAATATAAATATCTAGTAGGCTTTAGTAGTGGCGCAGTTAACTACTCAAGAGCTTCAGCAGATACAAAGTTATCTGGCTGGGCAGGGTGTTGTATTTCAGCCCGATACAACTGACGCCACCAAGCGTGAAGTAATTTACGCGGCTATTAATCAGCTAACCAGAAACCCTGCTCAGGTTTTTGGTTACAGACTTGACGACTTTAACTTTAGTCGTACAGCGTATCACCTGGGTTATAACATAGCGACCGTTCCCGCTGGGGATTACGCCCGTCTCATGGAGGCGTGCAACTCGATTCCTAGTGAGTTCTATTACGACAAAATTGTTCAGCAAATCGAACGTTGTGAGGAAGCTGAGCGTTTAACTGAACTCGCCACAGGGCGTGCGACCAGTCGTCAAGAGACGATTTTGGGTGACGTTAGTCGTTCGATCAACATTCAGGACAAGCGCGAGACTGCAAGGATCTGGCGTGAAAATTATCTATATGAATGTGATCGTTTAGCGCACATGCTTTACGTCCCGAATTATCGAGATCCCGTGGCAGCTCGGTATCGCTTTGAGCGGAGTGGTGGTGAGTTTATTCAGGCAATTCCTGGGCCCCCCGATACTTCACGAGCTGACCGTTTGTATTTCTATGCGAACTGGCGCTAACATTAATAACAGAGATAGTCTTTTAACAGCGAGGCTCGCCCAACATGAGTTTACTTAAAATGTTAGGTGGGGGAGCTGCATCAGCTGCTGGCCGTAGCGCAGATGATATTTTGCGTCAAGTTGGACCCGCAGCGATGATGGCGGGCGGCGAATTTGCTGATTTAGTTCGACGTTTTGCTCGGCAAACCGGCCTCCTTCAACCGACTGTCCGTGAATCGGTGCAGGCTGGTGCTCGCGGCGCCTTTGAAGCCGGCCAAGCAGCATTGCGTCAAGGTCCTAAACAGGCTTACCGTTTAGGTCAAGAAGTTGCCGAGCAGGCTGCGCAACCAGTTCGTCGTGCTCAACCTGCAGTTAGAGGTATCTTTGAGGCGCCCACAACTCCAGCTCTTCGCACACCGCCGGCAGCGCAACCTCAGCGAGCCCCAGGTTTTCCTTCCGTAAAAGGAACTGTGGACCCAGCTGAAAACCTAAAGTTATATCAAGATCCTTCGGGTAGACAGTTTTACGTTGATGCTTTAGGTCGCGAACTATCACCGGCTGAGCTGACCACGGCCATGCGTACGGGCGTGGGGAACGCCCCAGTGGTCACACGAGTTGGAGATCAGATTGTTGTTCGTCCTGGCGGGGTGCCTTCTTTAGAAGCTCCTACCCCCGGTGTGCGTCCGCCCGTTCCTGAAGCTCCTGGTGCAACTTATCGGCAAACGAGTCTTTTTTCTCCCGCAGATAACGAGGCTCTCCAGGCTTTTTACCAACGCGGCGGTCTGCCGCGAGATATAAGTTATAAGAGCAAAGGTGGGTTGCCCGGCTTAGAGCCCGAAGCTCAGCTCGGGGCACGAGCTTTTGTTGAGGACGCATCGGGTCGTTTGGTTCCGAGTTCTTCACGTATTTTTCCTGGGGAAGTTGAAGGTCAGCTTCCTCTGAACATCTCCACACAAATTGCAAGCCGTTTAAGCGACGCTCCCCGTAATCTGTTAGGTAGCACCATTCGAAATTTATCTGGTTTTGTCAAAGAGAATCCTTTATTAGCAACCGGCATTGGATCCGGCGCTTTAGGCGGTGGTCTGTTGGCTGCCTATGTCATGCAGCAACAGGGAATCCAGCAAAATCCTGCTGCTCCCGAAGCGCCTCTGCAGACTCAGATGGGTCCAACCACCGAGAGCGCAGACGCTGGCGGCCTGGTTAACGATCCTCAAGCGGCTCAAAATCGTCAGGCTAGTATCGCCCAACAAATCGCAGCGGGTATGTCCCCCGGTGCGCGGGCTACACTCCCCGAGCCCCGCTACAGAGGCGCTGACGGACAAACCGTCATTATCCAGCGTGGTCAAGATGAGGGATTAACGGCAGCTAAGCAGCAGTACGTCAAACCGCAAAATGCTTTGGCTGCGGCGTATGCCCGTCGTCAACAGTATGCCGAAAGTCCCGTTAATAAAGCTCAAGTTATTAATCAACTAACCCAGCGCGGAATTCTGGATACCCCTGAGTTAGTCGCTTGGGCGGGCGCTAACCCCACTTTGGCTTACGACCTTTTACGTAAAGCTGCAGGCGGAAACACTTTACCGAGCCAGCAAGTTCCTCAGCCCATGCAGAAAGTTATTACCGCTCCGGCTGGTTCTAACACCCCTAATAACATGATCGGGAATACGGCAGCCACTGCCGAAACCTCAGTGGGCGGCACACAAGGTTCTTCCGATCTGCGTGGATTTACTTCCCCGCAACTGTCGGATGAAATTATGCGTCTTGATCCGGCTCTTATTTATGCCCTGCAGGGACGTAATCTTATCTGATTACGATTTTTCACCTAAACTTATAACAGCACGGGGGTAAGTTTTGACCGATTACAGCTCAATCTTTAGCTCTTCTGCGGGTGCGTTTAATCCTGCAGCTTTTACGGGGATGGATTTATCCCCGGCTGTTTCGTACAACACAGCCAGTCCGTCTAAACCCGGCTTCGACTGGATGGCTGCTGGTGCTGCTGCTTCAGACTTCATGGGCGGCGTCGGTGACTTAATCCGAGGCATCCGTGGTGATCAGCCTGTGTATCGGATGGCGGGCTCCCGCTTACAGGATTACCTGTCGTCTCAGAAACAAGACGCTTATTTAGAGCAGTTATTAAAGTCAATTATCGGTAAAAATACCGGGCTTTTCGAGGACTTTAATCCTAAAAAAAGTCAACCCCTCCAATAATACAGACCGCATCCAATGGCCTCGACTTCCACGAATAAGCAGCCTTGTCTTATTGACCGCCCGTTTCTTCGCGGGGCTCGCATCACCAGCGCTACTGCCACTTGCGATCCGACTAACCCCAATCTGACTGACCTGATTCAGTTAGTCCGTGTGGGCGATCTTCCCTCTGAGGATGCTGCCTTAGTCGAAGACATTACGATCGTCAGCAACGAAGACTATCCCGATAAAAGCGGCATCCGAACTGCCGACATCGGTCTCTACGTTTACGCCCCCAACCAAGCAGCTCCGTCTACTTCGGCTGCTTTGATGGTTGGCCGTTTTGAGGTTGGCTTGAGTGGCAGCACCTTTGGTTACCCGCTGCCAGTCCAGTTATTCGCGGTGAACGCTCCGGTGCCCAAAACCGGGGACACCGCATTGGTTGCTCCGATTCAGATCGGTAAGGGCGAGGGTTTGTATCTTGAGAAGGGCTACATCCTTTGCGCTGGCTACCTCGGTAATGGCCCGACTTCTGTGTCTGGCGGTCTCAGTTCTTCTGGTATCACGGTTTGGGCCCAAGGTGGGTTCTATTGATCCGTGGCCAGGAAAAAAGGATCCGATGATTTCGGATTCAAGAGTTTTAAAAGCAGTAAATCTGTAGAGCAACCCCGCGATGTTCGTGGGGCTGACAATACGAATGAGCTTATTAATCCGCTGCCTTTTAAGCGGCGGTTTCGTCCGGCCACGGGGACGAAGGACTTTAGTCTTTTAAGTGACTACGATTACGCGTCGCTTTGGGTTAGGTGGCGCCGTGGTTATGAGCTTGCGATGTATTCGCAACAGGCTTACGACGGTTTAACTTACAGCTTTAAATATTTCGTATCGGGTTCGCCTGGGGTGGGCACGTTCCTGCCCGGTATCGCTTTTATGTATCCGACTACCCGTGCAGACATGCGCATGTGGATGGTTGGTATTCGCCCTCGCGACTCCTTTAACTTCCTAAATTTTGGTTACTCGATTGTTTCTGTAACTGATTACGACGCGAATACTTATGCAGTGCGTTTGAGTTCCAACTTCGGTGCACCAGTTTCATTCTTTACAGGTGAAGTTTTATCGAACCGCTTTAATGCAGACGGTACGGAGAAGCAGTACGGATACAACAATTACACGGTCACAGCCGTAGGGATTAACGGTGTACCTGTAACTCCTGGTTTTGCCCCCATTTATAACACATTATTTCTATCGCACACTGATGCGAATAGCTGGAGCGTTGTTAACTCCACGACGATGGCTGTTCCGGCCACAGGTCCACCAGCCGTGGGCGAATACTTGACTACGGAGATGCGGTCGCAGTGTACGTGCCCGGATTTCCTTGCTCGCGAAGGTTTTAACCTTTATCAGGCTTCACTGCGAAGAAAATATCCGTTTACTCGTGTTCAGAACTTAGACCCTGGTTTTTATGACGCTGGTCCTACAGCGGACGTTCGTAGAGTTCCTTCCAGCGATGATCCTGGTTTCGCCAGGACTTTCGGTTTTATTTACTTAAACGAGATTTATAACATCCCGGACTACACCGAGGCTGTCTACTCAGACCCAAACGTTTTTTATTATCAACCACGCTGGTGTAAGCACATCTACGCGGCGATGTGGGACCTTCAGCTGCGATTCAATCAGACCACAACGACCTCGATGTGGTTGTCGCAGCCGAATGACGAACCGATGAACGAATACTATCGGGAAAAATTTGAGATCGATTTAGCTAAGCAAACTAACTTCTACCGCCGCGAGCGGAACCTCGTGTGGTGGCAACGATATAGTCCGGCAAAAAACGATATGCCGACCCACATGATGTACCCCGACATGTACAACATGATGGGCAAGACTTTGAATTTTGGAAATATAAATTCTATTACTGCGATGCAGGCTCAGAATTTTGAGATGTATACGATTGACGAATTCAACCCGTTTGCCCCGATTAACTTTGATCAATTAGATATTTACGATGGCGGTACATACGCAAACGGAGTCTTAGTCAGTCAACCCACTAACATTTTTGTCGGGGGTCAGTATGCTAACGGTACTCTGATACCGCCCGGCGGTTTCCCCTCACTGATTAACGGCGGCACGTACTGATCTGGTATGACTTCAACACCTGTTATTTTACTTTTAAAGCGTTCCGGTCAGGCTTCCGATAGACCCAGCGGCACCGTGGTTCAGAACGGTGAACTCGCGATTGCCGTTGGTGCTGCCGATCCGGGACTCTATTTTGAGGATTCGGCGGGCGCTATCCGGAAGATCGGTCCGTCTCATTACGGAACTACAGCCCCGAACTCCACCCCCGTAGGTCTAACAGGTAACTCTGTTGGAGAGTTATGGACCGACAGCTCTACTTCAGAATATTATTTAAAGGTTTGGACTGGTTCAGCCTGGCAAAAAATAGGGGCTTCGTTCGCTGATTCAGCAACCTCTGCCGGATCTGCTGTTACTGCTGGATCCGCTGTACTGGCATCGGGAGCGATCCTCGCGTCAGGTACCGTCCTGGCGTCGGGAGCCCGCACAGCAATATTGGCGTCAGGAGCGATACTGGCTTCTGGTGTTGTAAAAAGCGCAGATGTTGGCCTAAGCGGATTACCCAGCCCAACCGCTTACGGGTCGGGTTATATGTTCTACCAAATTCAAACGTCCGGTGTTTACCCGGCAGGTCTGTATATTCAGTTCTCTAACGCTTGGACTCAGGTTTAATCGCGAAGCGTGGCCTTCAGGAACCACGCCGCTTTGAACATCTGACCCACTAAATCAGCGGCGTAGTTTTCGATATCGGGAGCCTGAACCTCTTTTGCCAGCGTACCAATATTCTTGGCCAACATGCCGCCGGCTTCAAGATTCTTGGTATATACCGTCAGCATCTCGCGAGCGTCGTAAGACTTAACGCTCTTGAAGTTTTTGTATGCGCCTTGGAGCCCCTTGGCGCACATCGGCATCAGATAATCCATGGACCGCACAAACTCAGCGAGGGTATCGAACTGAGTGATGTGTGCGTCGTACTGCGTTTTTAAAAATTCGTGAATCGGTAAGAAAAGAGGGCCTTCGATATTTAAATGAATCAGGTGTGATTGTGTGTACAGCTGATTAACGTACGAACCCATGGCCACGAGCTGACTAATAAGTTCGTCAACCGTGGCCTTAGGCTGCACTTCCTGCTCTTCGATAACGACCATGCCCTCAATAGGCGCGGTCATTTGGGGTGTTTCGAAAGAGCCGGAAAACGTCATTTTCAGAAGGTGCAGGCAACTGCAACAGGCATTTCTTCTGTTTCTACTTTAGCGGTAGAGGAACTTTGGAGATATTCTTCGAGAGCAGTTTTGTTGACGCGGTACAGAGACTTGGCGCCATTGGGCTGCAGGTTCACGTAAACAGACTTAGGCCAACCGCCAGGCTGATTTGCTTCAGATAACGCAATGCGCTTACGGACAAAGCCGGAGCTGCAGTTAAGAAGTTCAGCGGTTTCAGCGATGGTAAGAAGTGCTTTACCGTCCGACATTGTATATGCGGAGAAGAAGTAACGGATTTATATTAGCTCCGTTTCTTCTGTGCGCAGCAAACTTAACGCGACTAAAGAAGTCTTTAATCTTTGTGTGAAGGAGGCGAATCGAGACGCGAACGGCTGTGTTTATGTTTTAACCCAAGTTCATTTTTAAGTCTTGATACTGTCGCAGAAGATGTTTTTAAAATTTTACAAATTTCTTTATTGTAGTATCCCTCTTTAAGCATATTTTTTATACTGTTGTACTTTTCAACATGTCTTTTTTTATGAGTTTGTTTAATTAAAAATTTAGTTTCATCTGTCGTTTTTTTACCTAAATGTGCTTTTACTGGGTTTTTATGCTTAGCTATTTTTAATTTAAGTTTATGGTTTTCAGATAATTTCCTTCCTTTTAATTTTTTACTTATTTTATCTTTAACACTTTTTCTTTTTGCGGGGTTTTTTTCTCCCGTTAATCCTCCTCTGCCTCCCTCAGCTATGTTATAGCTAGGTTTTAATTTACTTATCCAATACTTTTCTTTATCGTCAATATTATCTAAGGTTGTAAACTCTAGGACACCTTTAATACCTTTATTTTTTATTTTATTTGGTATAACACCTCCAGTATAATAATTTGATTTTGTGCCGCTACTTTTACCTACATATTTTATTTTGCCGTTATATACAATTGCGTAAATATGAGGCACAGAAAAAGTGTTGTTAAAATCGTAAGGGGAGCGCCATTTATGTCTAAGCTTAATAGGTGAAGGCAAATTTAAAATGTCCATACGTTTAGCGGGAGAGAGATTTCGTGATTTTAATGTACCAAAGCGTGACGTTCAGAGTGGCAAGGAATACTCCGTGGCAGCCAAAGAAGGTGATACGGTCCGCTTAGTTCGTTTTGGCGATCCTAATATGGAAAATAGGAGCGATGACCCTAAACGACGTGCAGCATTTCGCTCTAGGCATAGCTGTGATGAAAAGAAGAGTAAGTTAACTCCAGGCTATTGGAGCTGCAAAAACTGGTAATATAGAACTATTAAGACAATCTGTGCTCTGAGTTTCAGAGTCTTTTTTTAAGTAGAGCTAGACTTTAATTAGTCGGCTCACCGCGATGGCTTCACGTAAGTCGAATGAGTCTCAAAGCCTTAATTGTGGTCTGACTTTAGAAGACGAGTTCGTTCTGACTCGGATTCGGACAAAAGCGCACTCATTAAAAGACAAGGACCGCGATCAGTATTTGTGGGCGACGGTTTTTAAATTGATTTGTCGGGAGCGTGCTTATAAAACTGTTATGAATGAAGTTGGTATAGCGATGGACACAAATATGAGCCTTTTCGACGACGAATTAGATACTGACGAGTAATCCTGTTTAACGCAGATGCTCTAAAATTTATGTAAGAGCGACTGTTTTCGGTAATACCGCTAATGACCGAACGCGAATTACTAGAGCAGTTTCGTGGGACCCAGGAAGGTCAGCGATTACTGCAAGCAATTCGCTTTGCTGAGGGAACTTCGGGTCCCAAGGGCTACCAAACTATGTTTGGCGGCGGTACTTTTGCAGATTTAAGTAAGCACCCCGATACTATTGTCTCCAAAGGCGGCTACAAGAGTGCCGCAGCAGGTGCGTATCAATTTCTGCCCGACACGTGGTCTCGTCAAGCTTCCCGTCTTGGTCTGGGGTCGTTTGGACCTAAGGAACAAGATATCGCTGCTTTAGCACTGGCTCGAAATCGTTTGATGGGACTTGGCGGCTTGGCTGCTCTGCAGCGCGAAGGCTTAAGCCCCAGGGTGGCCGCCGCACTGTCGCCGGAGTGGGCTTCCTTCCCCATGGAATCGGGCAAAAGTTATCACAATCAGCCCGTTAAATCCCTTGAATCTATTCAAAAGGTTTACGGTCAAACTCCTGCACCTGTTATTGACGGGACCGATCCCTCTGCTGTTGCGGCTACTCCTGTTAGCCCTGTAAGTCTGCCTCGATATGACTTTCAGGGTGCGATGAAGAGCATCGTTCAGGATTTTGCTCAGAAGCTCGTGGCTCCGCCCACAGGCGATGACGCGTCCATTCAATATTTAGAGTTAGCGAATGCTCTGGAAGGTCAGGGGAACGCGGACCTTGCGGAAGAATATCGGAGCAAAGCTTTGATGGCGTCGAGTACAGGGTCAGCCTCGTCGCTGGATCCTATTGCGTTAGCGCAACAGGTTGTGGCCGCCAAGTTACAGGAAAAAAGCTACAACCAGCAGGTGCAGAGTCTCGAAGACCAGATAAATAAAGCTATCGGAGCGCAGCCTGCGCAACAAACAGGCGCAACTTTACAAGGCGGTCCCGGAGGAGCCATACCCGGCGTACAAATTACATCCGCTGTGGATACCTCAGGGGAGCCCGGCTTTGACTTTGTTATTCCGGGGGGACGCGGAGCAGCGTTCAAGCTCCCTTTCCAAGCTCAGGTCCTTAAGGTCGTCAGCGATCCCTGGGAAACAAACTTAGAGAAAGGTCCTGGCCGCCGTGGTTACGGTAATTACGTTGACGTTCGCGGCGTAGATCCGAAGACTGGTCAATCGTTTGATGTCCGGTTAGCTCATTTCGACAAGCTGAATCCAAACTTAAAGCCTGGCGCGGTTATTAACCCCGGTACGTTTATTGGAACTCAAGGTCGTTCTGGTTCTACGACGGGCGCTCACGTTTCTGCTGATTTCTATGATCCGGGTAAAACTACAACGAGTTCTGAAGTTCTTAGACTTCGTGATCAAATCCGCGATAGACTAGCAAAAGGACAACCCGTGCTGTAGAAATGGGCGCACGTCAATCACAATCAAGCGGAGGTTTTGGCTTTGAGTTTGGCAAAGCCCAGGACATTATTAACGCCGCTGTTCAGCGCCAACAGGAAGTTCAGCAACAATTAGAAGGTAAGGGCGCCACTTATATTGAACGCAGCGAAGCTTCTCAGCGTGCCCTCGATCAACTTTTCGGTCGTGGTGGAGCAGAGGCTCGTCAAGCGTATGAGACTAAATACGCCACCGAGTTACCGAAGCTCACTGAAGAATATAGAACCCGTCAAGAGCAGTTCAAACCCTCGATCTTAAACTTACAAGACCCCGAAAGTTCCTTTAATCTTCTCGCAAACGTTCTGCGTGGAAGCGCAAAAGAGTTTGCGACAGGTATGGATGAAGCAAGTACTCGTTCTTCTGCTCGTTTGTATCAAGCCTTAGCAGCGCCTGCAGCAGGGTTTGAAGCTATAGCTAATAAGCCGGCGTTTAATAAACTGTACGATCCTACGTATATGGAGTTAGCTAAAAAGCCTCCTACTGTTACCAGTGACGTAGACTCGTTTAAGTCTCTCTATACGTATAATGTCTGATTCCATAAGGGAATCTAGGCATGAGCGCAAGGTTCGTTTCCACGGTGAAGCGCCCTTCGCTAAGCACGACTATCGCTATCGGAGTCGTGATGTTATTCGACTGGCGGGGCAGGTTTGGGGTGAGAGCGGGAACGAACGCCAGCAACGCTTAAAGCGAGAGCGGACGTTCGCGAAGATGAAGAACACCCCCGTGGGCTTAGGGTTTGCTAATCGGGATAACTACGGTCCAGACGACACCTATAAATCTGTAGCTATCCTTAGCAGTACACCCGACCCAGTTGACTATATAGGTCAATAAAGTCCCCTATCCGTTCGTCGGTATTAAAGGGAGAGGGTAAATATAAAATAAAACCAAGACAGCGTGTGCTCTCTAATTTAGGTAACCCAGGCACATCTAGATGTAACGTTGGGTGTTGCTTCAAAATACACATAGGCAAATCAATATTCAGTTTTTGCGTAACTAATAAAGCTACCTGCGAAGAAGTTAAAAAAATAATTGCCTCATCAAATTCAGCTTTTCGATAGCGACGAAGACACTCTTCGAGCCAAACACGTTGCGCCGACTTTTGAATTCGCTTGCGTCTGGTAAAAAGTAGAACTTCTTTCGGTTGTTCATTCGCGAGCAAGATATCTCGCGGTGGATACAAATAGACGTTTTTAGCCTTCCACTCTTGCTGTAAACCGTTATGTTCGAAAGTAAAAAATCGGTTGGCGTTTATAAGGGTATTTGCTGCGTCACTAGAGGCTGGATCTAAATCGATCGAGCCTCCAAAAAAAGATGTTGTAACACCTACGACATCAGGAGGAGAGACAAAATCAGTCGCGGCTAAAGGCATCGACTAGCTCTTTGATATGGACATCTACAGTGTTTAAGTCGATCAGATGGATACTCATCGTCTGATTGTTAACCATAACCACAATCGCTTTATCTTCGTGTTGCTCCTCCTCAACAACCTTCAGTATTTTCCGTAAGAAGTCACGTAGGTCATCATCCATTAACTCCTCAGACAAAATAATATCGTTTTTTATATCCTTAATCGTCATGTAATTGCTGTTTTCCGGAGATACCGGATTAAAAAACAGCGCTCCTAAGCCTTCAGCTTTTCTGAACTCTTGATACAGGGTTACAATATCGCCTACGATCATCTTTATTGTATTTACAGCGATTTTATTTTGCACCTCGCTTTTACTAAATAATTTATTCGCGAGACGCTCACTATTTCGGCTGTTTGTCATTTGTTATACCCTGTAAAAGAGGTCCAGGCATCTTGAAGCACTTTAGCGCTATCAAAGAGGAAATTACTTGTGTTGGTTTCCGTCGGATCGAGCTTGCAATAATGCCGCCCTTCGACTAAACCAGACTCACCTTTTGAAGTGATGCCCTGATAAATCAATTTGTCGATAGATACCGGTGAGACGCCGAGTCTAGCCGCCACCGATTTTTTGTTAACAAACGCCGTGGTTACATTTCCTGAGTTTGCGTTCGCAATAATCTGCAGGCTTGTGTCGATGTTACGGATAGCATCGAGAAGTTCTTTGTTCAACATAAAAAAATTAAGTGGGGGCCGCCAAAGCACTTGGCACCAAGCACTTCGGATCGCTTACGGCACATCGGAAAAGGTAAAAACGATGTGCGCCCCCACGGTACTGGTTCCAGACCTTTCTTACAAGAACCAGCGCCTTCAGTTTAAGGGTGTCGTAACCATTCCGCTTCAGACAAATCAGATAACTTTGTTAGTTTGCGGTTAAATCCTGTTCGCACAGATTTAAAAACGTCAGGAGACTCAAATCTAGAGCGATGATGCGCAGGGTTTACACAACCTACGGTCTGACAAATTCGTTTCAGCTTGAAGTTTCCGATGTCTCCTTTGTAAAAACCATACAACACATTTTCGACCCGCAGTTTTTTACGCTCGATCATCACGTGGGTTTGATCGGTCTTCCAGCAGTCTGCTAAATCTCTGTTTTGCAGAGTTAACTGAGTAAATAAAGCCCGCAGTTCGGGCGTTATTTGATTTAAATCTGGTTCGCAGGCTGGTTCGTTGATTGTTTCGAGGCAATCAGCGCAGACCGTATCTAATTTTTTATGGGATTTATTGCGTAAGCAGATCAAAGCAGAGCTTCGAGTTGTTCTACAAAGTCTTTCGGCTCATCGATGAGGAGACGAATAACTTTGTTCACCTTATTCGGTTCTGTTTGGGAGTTCTGTTCGCGCTCATTTAAAAGCAACCAGTATGTGTAAGCGTTTAACAGATACATGTGTGTCTGTTTGGCGCGTAACGCCTGGGCACGCCACTTCTGAAAGTCGAAGTTCGACGTGTGGCGGCTATTGCCAGTCTGCAGTTCCAGCTCCCGAACTTCGATTTGAAGTTCGATGTCCCGAATGGTGTATTCCGTAGCGGAGATCTTGGCCTTGCACTCGGAGATCGAAGTCGGCTGGGCATTGTCGGAGTAAATCCAGACCGGCAAATTATCGATAACGTACTCTTTCGACCACAGGCACGGTTTTTGCTCTTGTGTGAAAGTCATAGATTTAAAGTTCTGTTAATAAGTGTGTTGTAGTCACCGTTGATGACATAAAGAACATGTGCTTCGAAAGAGATCTTCTTAACTAAATTTTGCTTTTGAAGTTGTTTTAAATCTCTTAAAAGCTTTTGTTTTGAGAATCCAATCTCGCTGAGAAGTTCTTTTGTCGATAACGGTTGACGAAAGTTTAGCAGATGAAGCAACTCTGTGTGAACTCTTATACAGGCAATGATTTTTTTAAATTCGTAATCGTTCTTAGAGAAAAAGAACGGTTGTATTTGATTTCTAGCAGTTGTTGAATTGTTCTGGGAGTTACTTTGTTGATAAACCATGATTGGACATCCTTTTTCATGTCGGGTGTCATCTTCGCTGCCGTGCTAGCAGCAAGCATCATGTGATACGGGTTAACACATTGCGGATCTCCGCAGGTATTGAGCACCTTATCACGCTGCTGTAGTACGACGTTGAAGAATTTGGCGTAGACAAACCGTCGTGGCCTCATGATCACCCCTTCCTCTGTGTCCACTAAACGTTGGAACGAATTGGGAAGATACAAATGTTGATCTTTGGCTATCGAAGGGCGGTTCTGGAGAAACCATACCGCGATCTTGTCCGATGGGGTACGGGCATTCCTTAATTCATTCAGGCATAAGGTGCAGGCGAAGAGCCCCAAGGCCGGATGAATGCGCTCCAGGTCTGCGGAAGCCAGCAGGTAGGGCTCCGAACGGCAGCACTTACAGGTCAGCGAAGCCGACTCCCCGTGGTCGGAGACGACAAACGAGTCGAGAGTATAGGTTTTTTGTACTACAGGCCCTAAGGCTTTGACCGGAGTCGGTTCCAGGAGCCCGAAGACCGTAACGAGGTCTAGAGGGTTCATGAATGGGTACAGAGTGCTCTGATACTCATGGCAGGATAGCACGGTCGAAGGGGTTTTAAAAAGAGATTTTTTATTCCTTAGTCAGACTTAACCCGTTTTACGGCGGTCTGCAGCTTTTTAAATATGACTTACTGGTATTTAAAGGTTTATTCAGAATCGCAGCCTATCGTGTTACGCGTAGTTTTATAAGAATTAATTTTAAATACTCTAACTAATCCACCATTAAGAAATTCGAGTTAAGTCTGGAGTTTAGAGGAAGAGTTTTTGGGTTCCATTGTCTCCAGAACGCGTCGTGGAAAACCAGAATGCCAGATTTTCTTCAGGTTCTGTGCTAACTTTGGGTTATTAAGGATTTTTCAAGGACCCTTATGGCTTCAGTACCCTCTAAGACCTCAGAATTCTTAGATACCCCTGAGGTGCAGTTCTGGCAGGAGTGCCGCAGACGCTCTCAGGACCTCGGAGTGCCCGCCTGGTTACTTGCTGAGGAAGGCTTTATCCATCAGGCTATTGACAGGCGATCAGAAACTACGTACCCTCAGTGAGCGCGAGCAAACTTGAGTTTTTAAGTGCCTGAGATCCTTACAGCGGACCAGCGCCGCACCCGGTTTTGCCAAATTTACGATCTGTATTTGGATGGCCTGAGTCTTCGCGATATTTCCCTGCGGCTAGGTATTTCGCACGAAAGGGTCAGACAAATCCTTAAAAAGGGCTCGACAACAGACGAATATAAAGTTATCAAGGCCGCTGCTGATCGCCGCCGTTCGCGGACGTGGCAGACAACCGAAGCCATCAACCTTTTAAATGCCGGAAATAGCTGCTCGAAAGTGTCTAAGATCTTGGGGATATCAATAAGCTCAATTAAACGTCTTTCGGCGCAATACAATAAAAGTAAGAAGTAGTCTACTTATTTTTTCAAGTTGGGTCCGCTAAACTTAAGGGTACAGGAGGGACTACGTTTTAAATGGCCGAAGTAAACGTACCCCCTTGTCCGACACACGGTAGTGAACCTCGGGCCTTACACACGCATAATTTTGCAGGTATTGTCCAGGTTATTGACCAACTCATCGAAACGGTAAGCGGCGTGGGCACCATTAGTTACTCCCGATGCCCCTACGGCTACCCGTGGAACTTTGAGGGCGTTGTTCGCGCTTTAGAGGACTTAAACACCAGCATTAGCGGCATCAGCGCCGGCGGCGGTGGCACAAGTATTCAAGCTGGTTCGGGTATTTATTTCACTGCTAGTGGCACAACAACAGTTATAAACGCCACTGTAACGTCGGCGTCTGGCACAATCTTTACGGCTGGTTCTGGTTTATATTTGGTTGGCACTGAATTTAATATTAATTACAATAATGTTTTCCAAGGTTCTGTCTCTGGTCACATTTTTGGCGCTGGTGATAATAGTGTTGCTTATAGCGGCAATACGGTAACCATCAGTGGCAGCGGCACTGCTGGCGGCGGCGGTGGAGGCGGCGGTGTCTCCGTCACGGTCTCCGGTAGTCCGGCTGCTGGTTACGGCAACGGCTCGCTCTGGTTCGATACGAACGAGGGCCGCCTGTTTGTTTATGCCAGCGGCAACGGTGTTTCGGATCCGTCCTGGTATCAAACCAACGCTGAAGCTCTGGCTTATAAAGGAGAGAGCCCGCCGTCTGGTGCCGGTTACAACGCGCCTCCTCGCGATGGCTCGCTCTGGTTTAACAACCTTATGGGCTCGCTGTTCGTCTACGACGCGACCAGCAGCGGTTGGTATGAAACCGGACCCAGCCGTGGCCTTAGCTACGGTATCGCAGCACCTGCACCTAGTACTGAAGGTGCTGTTTGGGTTGAGTCCAGCACCAACGTAGTGAAGGTCTGGGATGGCTCAGCGTGGACCTCTATTGCGTAACGCTCACTTTAGTTATATAAAGTTTACAGCAAACTCAGTCGCTTGACGTTCCTGTTTTTGTTCCTAAGCTGACGCCGTTGCTTCTGCATTATGGCCAAACCCAAGTCCACTCTTAACAAGATTGAGTCCAAGCCTAAGAAAACGCGCCAGGGTAACGGCATCAACTCAAAAGCCTCGCACGGCAGGAAAAAGAGTCGCGGACAGGGTAAAGGCTAGTAGACTCTATTTAGAAGTAGGTAGTAATTATTGTGGCCTCCTTAGTTTCATTTAGGGCGGGTCAAGCTATTACCGCTGGTGATGTCGTAACGGTCAATGCCAGCGGTCTTTTATATAAGGCTTCTGCCGTTGCTGAAAATACCGCCCGTGTGGTCGGCCTCGCAATTAACGGCGGCGGCGTCAACGAATTAATTACTGTTACTAAGGATAGTTATTTTGCCTCTTTGTCTGGTTTAACGCCGGGTTCTTCTGTTTACTTAAGTATTACTTCTGGTGCTTTAAATTCTTCTTATTCAAGTTGGATTACTCAAGTTAATGGTGCGTCTTTATCTGGAGCTTATATTACAAATATTGGTAGAGCTGTTACAACTTCTGGTTTAAATGTTGAAATTTCTAAACCACTATTTTTTAATGTTCAATAAAGCATTTGTTTTTGAAGTTTGTTATTGTTAAACTAGCAGTAGGCTAACAATCGCTGTCCCGTTATTATGCCCGATAGAGCGATTTTTAACCGAAAATATACTTCGTTTACCCCTGCTGGTACGCAAGTTTGGCTCGTTAATGGGGTCGGTGTAACAACCACATTCCCCACGACTCAGACTTTTACCGCTGGCCAAAATCTGATTCAAGGTCAGGTCGTTTACGTCAGCGGCACCTCTGTTTTTTCGGCTACGGCACTCAGCGGCGTGCCTGCTGCTCAGTACGAAGCCATCGGCATCACGTCGGCTTCTGCCGGTGTTTCGAGCGGTGTGGCGGTCATCCTTGATGATGTCGCTGTGCTCGGTTCTGCCAACATTACGGCTGAATCGACTCTGGTTCCCGGCGAGTACTACTACTTGTCGAAGTACTCGGGCCAGGTCACGCGTTACAGCACTGCTTCTGGTGTGATTTCGGCTTCGGGTGCTAGTCAATATCAAGCTCTGGTGGGCATCGGTACGGCGCTGAGCACAACTGAATTAGAGGTTGAGATTGATCAACCCGTAGTTATTTACGGTTAAGAGTATACTTATAAAAGGAGGAGGTTCTGATGGCAACACGTAAACCGTTAGTTCTTGTTAGCGGAGGTACTTCCGAGTTACCACCTGGCGATAGCGTAGAAGGTGTAATTCTTACAACGACATTAACCGCCGGCAGCGGTTTACTCGGTGGCGGCCTTTTAGCGACAAATCAACGGATTGATGTCGGTATTGCGTCAAATCCTAGTGGTCTTATTCTTGTCGGTAATCAGCTGGGTTTAGATGGTGTCGCTCAACGTACGGCAGATGCTGCTCAAGCAAGCGGTAATGCCGCTTTAACCACAAGGCTTCCATTAACCGGCGGGACATTAACAGGACCTTTAAATGTTTCTGGAACTATCGTTGCGTCTGGTGTAATTATAGACACTTTCGGCAATGTTCGTACTGTCCCACAAACCGCAGTGGGAACTAGCACTTATACTTTAGCTTCTGGCGATGTAGGTAAACACATAGCAGTAGGGTCTGGTGTGATAACAGTGCCCAGTGGTGTTTTCCTTGCTGGCGACGCAATATCTATATTTAATACTTCATCTGGAGTTCAGACTATAAGTGGACAAGCAGGAATTGTATTACGCCAAGCCGGTACAACTAATACAGGCCAAAGATCAGTATCTGCTTATGGATTAACAACGGTTCTCTGTGTGAACAATACACAAATATTTGTGATTACTGGGGCAGGCCTGCTCCCGTAAATACGTGAATAAAAGAACCATATTTTTTCATTTTATTACACATTGTTTAGACAAGCTAAACTTGAAGAGTAAAATACGCTATTGTTTAGGGCATACGCTAAATTTAACGACTATTTTTAAGTTTCTACAATGGCCCATTTTGCACAATTAAATAATCATAGTATAGTTCTTCGCGTCCTTGCCGTTTCAAACAAGGATACAGAAGACGAAAACGGAAACGAACGTGAAGAAGTTGGTGTAACATTTTTACAAAATATTTTTGGCTTAAATACGATATGGAAACAAACATCTTATACTGGAAACTTTAGAAAAAACTACGCAGCAATAGGATTTTCGTATGATTCTTTATTAGATGCATTTATACCTCCTAAACCGTTTCCTTCGTGGCTATTAAACACAACTACTGCGCAATGGGAACCTCCGACTCCTGAGCCGCCTTTAACAGAACAAGAAAAAGAACAGGGCTACTGGTATGATTGGGATGAAGACAGTTTATCTTGGCTTCTAAAATTTACGCCTAGAGGGTAAATGTCAATACTTCAATTATTACTTGGGGGCACTGGGCCTAAAGCAACTGGAGGTACTATTGTACTAGATGGTGGTTCTTTTATTCACGTATTTACGGGAGCAGGTACCTTTCAAGTTACGAATTCTACTCTTACTTCTGTTGAAGTATTGGCTATTGGCGGCGGCGGCGGAGGTGGCGGGGACAATGGTGTTGGAAATACTGGAGGTAGTGGAGGTGCTGGAGGCGCAGTTTATTACACAGCGTATCCAGTATCCATAACACCGGGAGCCTATACTGTAGCCGTTGGTGGTGGCGGAGCCGGTAGCCTAAGTGTAAATGGTACACGCGGAACAGACTCTTCTTTTGGCCCAGCGACTGGATTAGGTGGAGCAGGAGGGGCTCAATGGCTGAATAGCCCAGCTTCTCCTGGTGGCGGTTGTGGAGCGGGCGGGGGCGGATATCTTGCAGCAGCAACAAATGGATTACAGCCATCACAGCCACAACCGGTGCCTGGCGCTACCAATTACGGGGGGAACGGGGGTGCAGCAGGTCCGGGAAATCCAGGAGATTCAGCAGGTGGTGGAGGAATTGGCGGTAATGGCGCTCCGTCTCCTGATGGAGGCGCTGGCGGAGCTGGCCTTCAATTTTCTCAGTTTGCTGGACCTATAATTGGTATACCCGCGTTGTCACCTTTAAATGGATTTTTTGGCGGTGGTGGGGGAGGCCAGACCTTAAGCGTTTCTCTTCGCCCCGCTAGTGCAGGTGGCGGAGGTCTTTACCCTGGTCTAACTCCTACAGCCCAATTTAACGGTTTTGAATTTACGGGTGGAGGAGGCGCATCTGGGGGACCTCTTGGTGTAGGAAACGGAGGAAAAGGTATTGTTTTAGTTCGTTATCCAGTATGATTTTGGCAGCTTGCTAACTTGCAGTGGCTTATCAAAGTATTTGGTATTTTACAGATTTGCCAGAAGATGTCGTTTCTATTATTGAAAAGGATTTAAAAGAGAAGTATGATGAGTTTCTAGCGGACTCCAGAATACATGGAGATGCTTTAAACAAAGAGCAAAGAAATTCAAAGAACGCGTGGATCCCCACTACCAGTTGGATTGGTGGATTTATTTGGCATTTTATTGAGCGAGCGAACAGAGAAAATTTTCTTTACGATTTAAGGTGTATTGACGGTGAATCGATGCAATATACTCGGTATGAAAAAGGAGAATTTTACAATTGGCATAATGACGCGGGATTGTCAACACAATATAAACCTGTTTCAATTGGAAATAGAGCAGACGGTTTAGCACAAGATTATTTAAATGAGAAATTAGAGATGGTTCGAAAACTTTCTTTTGTGCTTCAATTATCCGATCCGAACGACTACGAGGGAGGAAACCTTCAACTCCTAAACGAAGCTGGTAAAACATACATAGCTCCAAGAAAACGGGGAACTATTATTTTGTTTGATTCCAGAACTCAACATCGAGTAATAAAAGTAAGAAGCGGCGTAAGAAAATCTTTAGTTGGTTGGACAGTTGGCCCTCGTTGGAAATGATCTAAAATGGATATTCAACAAATAAAGTTACAAGAAAAACTTAATACTGGGACTACCCAAACAAATAACAAAGAGTTTGAAAAAAACGGTTATTTGGTTCTTAACAAGCTTTGGGATCCGCAAGAGCTGTATTTTCCGTTACCGTGTGAACGAGGTCAGTTAAATTATTGGGGAAAACAGCTAGATCAATTTAATTTGAACCCAGTAGAAACTCAAGTTGTAGGGTCCTTAGCTAGATATTGGCACCCTCAATATCGTGATATACATACAAAAATTAGATTGAAACTAGAAAAAGTTTTAGGTAAATTTTTATATAATACATATTATTATGATCGTTTTTATTTTCCTGGACAGGAGTTAAAGAAGCACGTTGATCGAGATGCTTGCGAAATTTCAGTTACAGTACACGTGGGCACAAATTTACAAGGTAATAGTAAAAATTGGCCTATATGGATTAAAACACCAGATGTATATAAAGATAATAAAAAAAATATTATTCTTACAGCGGGAGAAGATCATAAAGTAAATTTAGAACCGGGAGACGGAATGATATATAAAGGATGCGAACGCCCCCATTGGCGGGAATCCATGCCTGGTGTAACAAAAAATATTAAATTATTTGGAAAAAAAGAACAGTTGTATTATCATCAAATATTTTTTCATTACGTTTTACAAGACGGTCAACGGGCTCACTGTGCTTTTGACGCGGCTAGTTAGACATCATTATTCTACAAGAAGCATTATTTTATATTCAAACATTTTTTTCCAATTTGATTTCCAACGCGCCCAAAATTCTTGGCAGTTGCGTTGTACTTCATCACCCTTTTTATTTTTTTCAATATCCTGCACTTTTTCTAGAGCTTCTGCCCAAGAATCTGCAACTACGAACGGCATTGTGCTGTCGCCATAAAAGACAGCGTGCCAATAGGATGGTTTTACTTGCAGGTGTTCTGCTGAAGCAAGCACCACGGGGATGCACCCAGCCTCAAGTGCCTCGTAAATTCGGAAACAGTCATTATTAACTTGCCCTCGTGGGCACAAAGCAAATTTACTTTGCTCCAACATACTTACGTATTTGTGTGTTTCTAATCCGTCTTTCGCATTAAACCCGCTGACCGAATGAATTTTATGCGGATTTAACTTTTTAAAAGTTTCAACTGCGTCTTTTCTAAAATCATCATGAAAACTACCCGCAAAACTCCAGATGTATCGTCGCTCGCTATATAGAGGTGATTTCTCCTTAGTCCTAAAATTGTTTTTGTAACCCAAACCAAACGTGAATACTTTTGGGTGCTTTAGATACAAGGGATTGAAGTAATTTCGCGCAACAAAAACACAGTTCGGATCGTGCACATACTCCATTTTTTCGCACACGTTTTCGTCAGATAATAAAACGACAGCGTATTTCTTATTGTTCTGACGCAAGGTATCGAGGTATTCTCGATAATTGATTGCGTGATTTGCAACAACCACCGTTGGTTTATTTACAGGTAATCCGTAAAACTCGTTTGTAATCAAGAACTGCGCGAATGTATCTTCGAGTAGATAACTAAGCCAATCGTGCTCCCATTGATGCAGGTTCACATCTAGCCAGACAACGTTAACAGCAGAAACTGACATACACATTAAATTTGAAGTCAACAAAGCTTAGCGTGTTTTTTCTCAGTACACTACATTGGAATCTTTAGAAATGAATGAAAGGCAAGCATCTTGTTTTAGACATGTATGACTGTAATGTCACTAAAATTAACGACCCTCTTTTTGTTGACTCAGTACTTACAGAAGCATCTAATATTGCTAAGTCTACTTTACTGAACCTAAAGCTTCATTTATTTGAGCCGCACGGTATTACAGGGTTTGCTCTGCTGGCTCAGTCGCACATTTCGTTTCACAGCTGGCCCGAAAACGGGTACGTCGCTGTGGACATTTATACGTGCGGCGAAGACACCGATCCCGCAGAAGCGATTAGCTACATTATCGACCAGTTTCAGGCTGAGCGATATTCGCTCAATACCTTGAGTCGTTATTCACCTGAATCTTTAGTTAATGTTTCAAGTTTAGTAGCCGTTTAGACTACCCATAACCGCACACTTTGTGTGAGTGAAACTAACGAACAAGAGTTAGTTTTCAATCTTCAATGTTTACAGCGCCGTACAGCTAGAAAACGTTTTCGTAAGGATATTCTTGAGTCTTGGGACAATACGTGTGCCTACTGCGGTTCTGACAGGGCGCACACGTTAGATCACGTTGTTCCGCGTGCCAGGGGCGGCCCTACAAAGCGCGGCAACCTACTAGCGTGTTGTCCTACCTGCAACCTCCAAAAATCTGACTTAGACTGGCTGTTATGGTTTCGCTCTCAGAGTTTCTGGACCTCTGATCGAGAAGATGCTATCTGGCATTGGCTGAGTTACAACCACGAGTCTAGTATAGCTGCTCGCGAATACGAAGAAGCGTGCCGAGAGCCGTTGAAGCTCCCAGCACGCTTTGAAAATGAACTGGAATCAGCGCTTAGCGAGGCGAGTGACGATACCCGCTAAGATTTCAAGCACTCGATAGTACTTAGCTACGGCTGCGTCGTCTTTCGGGGTTGGCGTAAGGTTGCATATTGCGAGCGCCAGCGCGTGGATCGCAAATAGCACCGCGAGAAGTTGTTGGAGGTGGTTGAGGATTTGATCCATGGTTTTAGTTAACCTCTATCAATATATTACTCACTCTCTTTTAAAAGTACTTTTAATCTCGATTGCTCCACCTAGTAGTTCTTGAGCCTTGGATCCATCGGGCTCGTGCTCGATTACTAAGTATTTTGGAGGCTCGGTCGCCTCCCAAGACTTTTTTATTTTTTCAGCTTGACTGTCAACATCTTTTAACGTTGACTCTACCTTCCAGAGTATCCAATCGTGTTTACAATACTTTAGGATCATTTTTATGATTTTATTTTTTCTTAAGCTTGCAAAATGCTGAGAAAGATCATTTAAAATCTCATAAATTATCGCGAACCAAAAGTTGTAACTAGAGTTTTTCATTGATCTTGCTCATTATGAGCTGATCTAATTTGTCGTTGATGTGGTTTAGTCTATCTTTAATATCAGTGAGACCAGAGTTTAGATCTACTTTAGACGCATAAACTAGCGGGAATTCGGTTATATCGCGTTCGACTTTATCTAACCGTCTTTTAATAGAACCAAAGCGATCATTTAACACGTTTTGGCGCTGTTGATGTGACCACGTAAGAATACCCAACATAGTCGCAAACGCAGCGATGATTGCTTCCGCACCCACGAGAGGTTTTCCAACTAATTAAATTTTACTTTGCTGGATATTTTAAGCGTATAAATTTTCCCCTAAAATATAGACATCTTGAGCTTCCGTACATGTCGCAGTTCACTAAAAATTTAGAGCTGGATAGCGTCATTAATAGCGGACTTACGGATCCCTCTCGCCGCACTGAGTCGACTCATTTCGACCAACGCCGTACCCTCGATGCCAGCGGCGTGGTTGTAATCGCAGCGTCTTCTCGTGAATATGCAGCTGACGGCATCTACGGTATTTCTGATTACTACCAGTTAACCCTGAACGCCACTGGTATTCTGCGCGTTAATATCCGTAATCAAAATTCCTGCGGCGATGTTGTTGTCCTTAATTCCTCCGGTGTTCCCGTTTTAACGGCTGAACCTTCGAAGTTCAGCTCGCGGGCGACATCGACGACAACGACCACGGTTAACACCTCGGGTACTTACTTCACCTACATCCAACTCAAGGGTCGTAGCGGCGCCGAGTACCGCGTGGGTATCGACGTTACTAGCGCCTGATGCGAGTTTCCCCAGAAGGGGCGGCTTTTATCAAGAAGTTTGAGGGTCTTCGTTTATCCTCCTACGAGTGCCAGGCCGGTGTCTGGACTGTGGGGTACGGAACGACAGGCCCCGACATCGGCCCCGATACAAAAATTACCAAGCAGGAAGCGGAGATTTTATTCGCTTCTGATTTGATGCAATTTGAAAGCGGCGTTCGAGATTTTCTTAAAGTAACCGTTAATCAAAATCAGTTCGACGCCCTAGTCAGTTTTGCTTACAACGTCGGGCTTAGTGCGTTTCGTAATTCAACGCTTTTAAGATTACTAAACGACCGAGCGGACACCCAGATTGTTGCAGCAGAGTTCTTACGTTGGATTTACGCTGGGAACAAAAAAGCGAGTGAAGGCTTAAAAATCAGGCGCGAGAAGGAAAAGCAGTTATTTTTAACCAAGCCCATCAACTCCGCTTTGGCGCACTCGATTCTTGCCCAACGGGACACGTGGCTGAAACGCAAGCCTCTCGACGCCAATTCCTTGGCGGCGGAAGAGAAGTTATTCGTACCTAAAGGTTCCGCGCACATCTGGCAAACCATCACAATGGTGCCAGGCGAAACTCATTATAGAGTTCAGCTCGAAGCTCAACCCGATAAGCCCTGGTGGATCTATCCGCCGCATTGGAAGATTATTAACGATCCAAAGCCTTCAGAACAGGCAGCCCCTGCCACGCCAGCAACAAAATTAGTTTTAGACGTTCCTTATTTTTCTCAGCGCGATAATCGACGGGATCCCTCGCGAACCTGTTTTTCCAGCTCATGCGCGATGCTGCTTAAATTTTTGAAACCCAACAGCATCAAAACTGATGATGACTATGTAAATACTGTTTTTCGTAAAGGAGATACTGTTTCTGCTAATGCACAGTTGGCGGCACTGAGTGAGTACGGCATCAAAGCTGACTTCAAGCAAAACGGTAGTTGGGCCGATATTGATGCTCAATTAGCTTTGGGTATTCCTGTTCCCATCGGCATTCTTCACCGGGGGCCCGTTCAAAGCCCGACCGGCGGTGGTCATTGGATCATTGTTATCGGACGCAACGCAGATAATACGGCTTATATAGTTCACGATCCTTATGGTGATTTAGATTTGATTAATGGGGGTTACATATCCGATGATGGCGATGCCAAATCTTATTCGAGAAAGAACTTAGGCCCCCGCTGGCTTGTAGAGTCCCCTAAAAGTGGTTGGTTTATCAAGGCTTACAAATGAAAGTCGACTGGAAGAACATCGAAGCGTGTGCCCAAAAACGCGCTGATTTAAAGACGTTTTGCTGGGATGAGGACGACAATCCCCTCGGTGATTTGGAAACCAGAGAAATGGCAAGAATGATGAATTACCGGGAAAACCTTATCGCCGCTTGTCTAAACTGTTTCAGCTAAGGTATTAGTCCGCACAGTTGCCTCATGGCGTTCGATTTAGAAAAGATCCTTCGGACCTGGGATGTCGCCTGGGAACAGAGCAAAGCAGACTTTCTTGATGAGCTTTATGAGCATTATTCCCCCGACGACTACTGTTATACAGGCTTGTTTCAGCGGTACCAAAAGGACCTTGGCGAATTTGTCCGGGACTACGCTCGTCTCGATCCTCAAGATGCTCGGTTCGGCAAGCCGTGGCTATTTCCTGTCCCTACAATTAGTTAAGAAGAACTAATTTAGTGGCCTCCAGGGACTACCGAGAGGAATACGACTCGTTCCATGGAACGCCCGAGGAAAAAAAGCGTCGTGCCGCTAGGAACAAAGCCCGCCGTCATTTAGAACGCGAAGGTCGTGTTCATAAAAATGACGGTAAAGATGTTGATCACAAGGACCACAATCCGTTGAATAATAGTTCGAGTAATATAAGAGTTAGAGACCGTTCGGCTAATAGGAGCGACCAGTAGTGGCGATCTTACCGGGCTCAGGCCCCAGCAAAGCCCCTGAGAGCCAACCCACCCTGATGGTGCCTCCTGGTATCGGGGGCATCAACCAAGAGCCGTACCTGGGCATCAGGCGCGTCGCTCAGCTCGATAACGCCAACCGGATCGCGTCTCAGTTAGAGCATGATCGCGGCGCGTACTCCCGGCCCCCCGTGGGACCCGTCGAATACGCCGAAGGCAATATCAAAAAAAGCACCGCTCTGACAGGTCCCGCCGGATATAACCAGAAGAATGTCCCGCTGCCGGATAGCCCGGACGATATGAGCCAAGCTCAGTATCTGTTATCGCTGCAGCAAGCTTCGCCGCAGCAACGGATGCGTATGCAAACCGCACTTGCCGGTGCTCAGCAAAACTTCCTGAATACCCGTCTTGCTCAAACAGAGTATCCTTTAAATACTCACAACATGATGGACAATCTGATGTCGATTGCCCGCGCTAAATTACAGAAAGGAAAATGAGGGACACTGATTTTCCCATTCGGATGGCCGGTCAGCGGATGGGTCTGGAGCCCTACAAGTTGACCGGGATTACACCCACCGAAATTACCCGTCGCCTTCGTTATCAGGAAGCTTTCCCCCGTACTTGATCATGCGTTTTGCTGGACCTGCGATGCACACGGATCCCTCCAAGATCCCGTATGTTACTGATCGGATGGCAGGAGAGCTGCCGAAGAAAAATCCGGGGTTGGTAGAGCGAATCACAGACGCTATAGTTCCTGGGTCGAAGCAAGCAAGTAGTGGCGGCTCGCAATAGGCTTCATTCGGTATCTCTCGACTGGATTACGCCGGAAGCTGAGCGAATTGTCGCTTCGCACGCGAGAGTATCGACTAAAGATCCAGACCGTGGCGAAGCAATCCGCCTACTGAACTACTGCATCAAACACGGACACTGGAGTGTGTTTGAGCAGGTTTGTGCGTCGTTTGAGATCATAACAACTCGTGCAATCTCACCTCAGATCTTACGTCACAGAAGTTTTACATTCCAGGAAACGAGTCAGCGCTACTGCGATCCGTTAGATGTTTTAGATCAGGTAACGCCCGAAGCACCTCTCTTCGAGCTTCGCGCTCAGGATCAAAAAAACCGTCAAAACAGTTACGCCTTTGATGACGACTCCGTTGAGCAGGAGTTTCGGGATCGAATTTTCGATCTGTTTGAGCGGTCTCAGGAGCTGTATCAGGATCTTTTGAACGCCGGCGTGGCGAAAGAGTGCGCCCGTAACGCGCTTCTTATGTGTGTCCCGACCCGTCTTCACATGATGGGCACGCTGCGTAGCTGGATCTTCTATGTGGGTCTTCGCAATGCGCCGGGCACGCAGCTAGAGCATCGGTTTATCGCCCAGGAGATCGGGCAGCGCCTGCAGCAGGAGACTCCCGTTATCGTTGATGCTCTTGTGAATTCTGCTGCGGCGGACAGCTCCAACGGTCTCGCTGGTTGGCTACATCTATAAGCGAAAGCCGGGCTTGATTAGGCCCGGCCTTTAGTCCGCCTCGCGTCGCGTTCCCTCACTATAAAAGTTTATTCCACGGATCTTGTTCTTTTTCATCATTTCTTAACGGTTGTACCATCTGTTGCGCAGCCTGTGTGTTTATGTACGATTGAAGTCGCACAAGCTCAGCTTTGAGCGTGGCGTTCTCCTGCAACAGCGGATCGGCTTGGCTTTTAACCCAGGCTTGCGCATTAGCGGTTAGTTGATCCAACACATTTGCAGGGTGCGGGAAGTTGAACACGTCGCCTTTGTCCGTGCGGATAAACCGCCCTTGCTGCTGATCAGATAGGGCTTTGAGGAAGATCGAGGTCTTTTCCAGAGGCACCCCACACATCAGGCTGAGCTGCTGTGGGCTGATCAGACCCTTATTGAATTCGTATAACCCGTTGAAGGTTGCCGCAACCTTTGCCGCCTCTTCGATCTGTTCTTCCTTTTTACGGTTGAGTTCGATAGCAACAGACGCGCCGCCGAGAGTTCCACCCAGAGCCACAAGGCTCACGGGAAGCATCGATGGTTGCGCCACGATTGCCGCAGCGGTCGCCACTGCGCCAGCACCCAAAATGCCGCCAAGTAATTTGATGCTCATGTTAGTTGTTGGTGTCGTCTTCTTTAGGGGTGTCATGTGCTGCAAATGCAGCATCCCATGTTGTTGGATCCGAGGCGTATTCTATAGGTGATGGCAATCTAGTGTCACCGCTCGAAGCTCGATCCGTGGTGATGTCATAAGGTTTGAGTCGCAGACCTTTGACGACTGCTCTGCCGTTTATAAATTTCGGTTCCACACCGGGGATTTTTAGAACGTTGTTTACCGTTTCCTTGAGTCGATCAACAAAACGCGGCTTAGCTGCCGCCTTGTAGCCGTTTGATTTGGCGAAATTGGCGTAGGAAGCGTAGATCTCCTGGTATGCGTTTTTGACATACAGCCCGCGCTCCTGCTCGTCGATGCTCGGCCTGAACGCACCGCCGCCCAACGTCGTGTGGCTATTGGGCGCATAGAGACAGCACTCGGCAAGCCACGCGCAG